>Ga0265798_10001851_pt1 | contig 32001 bp, 30 predicted proteins | sample P3T30metagenome_FD_192430 | JGI IMG/M metagenome (GOLD analysis project Ga0265798, IMG submission 192430) | Plant litter microbial communities from East Loma Ridge, Irvine, California - P3 T30 | ecosystem: Environmental > Terrestrial > Plant litter > Unclassified | place: USA: California... | reverse complement strand
CGATCGAATCGGTCGGCTCGCATCTCTTGGCCAGCATGGAGTATGTAGCGACATGCAAGCAACAGGCACAGTATTCTCCCTTGGCGATCGCGACACGCTTTTCCAACAAGGGGTTAGCAATCGTAGGGTCTTTCGGAGAGAGGCCCCCCCCCCACTTTCCCTTTCCTCTTTCTGGTGCTTGGAGCCGTCAGCTGCCTTCTTCCCACCTCCGACTGCCGCCGGCGAGATCGCGCCTGGAGCGGGTATCTCGGGGGGAAGAGTGGATGGGCCGATTTACCTCGCGCCTTGATCTTGTTTTCTTTTACTCTCGGGTCGAGGTGGGCAAGCGCCCGAGGGCGTGGGCGTGGGATTTTTGGGGGCTTGGTTGTTTTGGGGATTGGATTTTGAGTTTTCGTGTCACGGATTGGGGGGTTGGTTGGTTGATTGATTATTTGGTACCTCGGGTTTTCCGTTGAGCACAAGTCTTGTTACCTGCATGGCCGTTGTGTGGTTGGTCGAAATCGTTTGGACGGACGGGCTGCGGTTTGCATGATGGACACCGCCATTTTGACGTGCTTAGACGTGCATGCATGCATTTTGCTGTGCATAATCATCAGTTGATGATGATGCTGTTGCCACGCACGGCAACAGCTTCAAGCATGCAGGGCGCTGTTTCAGATGTGCTGTCAGACCGTTTGATTCCATGTTTGTCCCTCGGAGACCCGTTGGCGACCGCTTTTCCTATCTGTCTGTCTCTATCTGTTTCCCTGTTCCCATGCTTGCCACGTCTTGCCATGTCTTGCAGCCTGCCGTATGGTTCGCGCGGAGATGTCAAGTCTGATGATTCACACCCTGCATTCATCCCTGCGCCTTGTTTAGTACGTACCTTTCGATCACGGATGTTAGTATGTTTACCCTACGCCATCATGCCATGTCATGCCATGCCATGCCCTACACCGATTCTTTGTCATTGTTGATGTTGTCGTCACTGCAGCGCGATAGAGTTGGAGCGATGTGGAATCCATCCTATATTACCCTACTCTATAGATCCCTTGGCTCCGCTGTCATTCGATGTCGGTTGTCGACGGCATCGTCATATTGGTTGATTCTCGTCTACGGAGGCCGCCGAAGGTGTCTAGACTCCAGTCTTTCGGCGACCCAGCAGGAAGGAGAGCGGTACCCGAATCGAGCTGTCGCCGGCGTGGGATATAGGAGGCTTGCCTGTTTGTGTGGTAGCTGGGTTCGGTTGCCCTTAGTTCAGATCTATCATCTAAGTAGCATCTCGGTATGTAAATTACAGTACATCGCTTGCGCTGTCAAGGCTTGCTGACCGGCCCTGTGTCTACAGTACAATCTCGCAAGTCACGCCTTATCTCGTCAAGGCCCATGTGGTCACGGCAATTGCAATTGCAGTCCTCACGTCGATCTTGCCCACAGCTCATCCCAGCAAGCATGGCATGATCGCTGTCAGTCCTTCTCTGCAAAGGCAGGATTAGACGAAGCTTTGGTTTTCCACCGGCACCAAACCGCTCACAGCAATTGCACTCTCAAAGACGGAACATCGATATTGGTATGCCGCAGTAGCATTGCTACTACTGCTTGTTTGGAAGGGCTCCTGTATCCACACGCGACCCAGCATACATAATACCACAAAGCTAAAAGGGACCGGCGCGCACCGCGAGAGTGTAGCTCCACCTGTCAACACAGGCGATCTCTCCATCTTATGGATACCCCGCGGCTTAAGCTGTGAAGTGGCTGATTGAACTCGGCCGGCGTGCTGGGCCGGGCGCCGACAGAAAGCCAAAACAGCGAGGCTCCATCGGCCCGGGCTGGCACTTGAAATGCCCTCGAACTCTGGTGTGCGTGCCGCTTCGTCTGGCGTTGTCCTGTCCAGCCTGTCGGGCTCATCGCATATTGGTACAGTGGCATGCTAACCAGGCGCCTGGGCGAGAACTCTCCCGATCCCAATCGCTGCGCCCAGAGATCGCTTGTGACTTGCATGAAGTTGAACTTAGCCAGGCACTTTGGTACCATGCCCTTATTTGTATTCAACCAGCTCGGCGTGATTGTCGCTCCGCCGCAATCTCAGTAGAGTGCATAGCAGTGGTCCGTCGATGCAACGCTGTTGCAAGCGCCTTAGAAAACTCCACCTTGGCGTGGTTGTTCGCCCACTCGCCTGCAACCTTTCTGGTCTTCTTTCCCGTTGTTTCTGCTCAAGCATGTTGCATCGGAGCGGAGTCCGTACGACTAACACTTTCCGTTGCGGGTACATGCTGCATAAGATCTCAGCGGCGATGCTCGGGCCTTGTCTCTGCAATCTGTGGCGCTTTTGTTTGAGATTCCGAGCAGACCACCTGCTTTTGCCGGGCGTGCAGGGTCGCCTTGTCGGCTTCCGCTGGCTCGGAGTTATCGAGTGCGTGATGCGGTGCGGCACCGTTAGATCGAAGCGTCATTCGGTGATGTAGGTACCGTTTTTTGAGTTCTGAACGAGATCCCGAACCGAACAGTCGGCATACCGAGGCGGACAGCGGTAGTCAAGCAGGAAGAGCCAACCCAGGATTCGACGTCCGAGATCTTATAGTCGAAGATCGCAGCGCGTTGCAAAGAGGATGGTCGCATGCTACGCGACACGAACGACGGGCCTGATGCGGCCATTGAAAAATCCAAGAAAGATCATATTACTAGAAAGCAAGAAAACAAGAAAACAACCTCATTCAGTCAATTATGCCTATGCATCCACTGCCCCTTGGCGGCATCGAAGAACAAACTCTTGACTCTCGTTTCCCTATCATCTGTCACCCTCGTTCGCTCACTACTAACATCTGTTCCAGGCGCTTCCCAGACTTCGCTGTGCATGAGTTCGACAGGAGTGCGCGGCGCCGGGGACCGATTTTCGGGCTCGGTGGTAGAGTAGCCGCTGTACTGGTGTGATGAATATGAGTCGTCGGCTTCTTTGCGCATCATCGGAATGCGTTGGTGGTACTGCGGACTCCGGCCACGGCTTCGAGCCTCCTTGTCCTTCTGATGGCGAGTCCATGTGCGGTAGCCCAGGGCTGAGATTCCGATGACTGAGATGCCCGTGATGGCGACACAGAGCGTGAGCACGATTATCAGTGTCGTGCGAGAGAACACTATCTCGTGGACGGAGAGTTCGATGCAGTGGGATTGGTCGTCCTCGCTCTGTCCGGAAAACGATTCTGATGACGTGTTCATCGCTGTCGCTGTCGCTTGTCGATATTGGGGAGGCTGCGACTTTCTTTGTGGAGGAGACGGGATCTTGAGTGCTCGAGTATCAAGTCGGCAATGTGTAGTGGAAGCGAGTGTTGCGCAAAGAAAATAATCCGACCTACAGAGTGGCAAGCGACCTTACATCAAGTACCATCTTGCTGTGCCGCATTAGGCGCAGGCTTCGTGAAACCGTAGCGTAAGTATTTAAATATGCATGGCATGTTATTGATAGTGTTGCGGAGTCGTGGAAAACACGTAGCGACAAATGCAAGTATGTGAGTGGGTGACACGGCGTCGGTATCGTTTCAACAGCTTGTCGAAGCCTCTTGGCGGGCGCTTACAGCAGATTGCACTTGGAATGTCTTGACAGATGTTTCCTGCAAAACCGTCCATGGAGAAATTGAAATCAACGTGGCCGTAAGGATTATCGTGCTGTGTTCTAGGAATTTGATTGACCATGCGACCCGCGTGCGACTTACGCATCAATCAGTCTCACTTCTTCTGATCGCCTTTGCGTCCTTCGATGACTCTCATGATGTCGCCCATGTTGCTGGCGTCGCCCTTTCTCTTCTTCGGCTTGCGCTTTTTCTTCTCGCCTCCTTTGCCGCCTCCTTTGCCATCCTCCTCCCAGCCATCCTCACCGGCACGCCCGCCCTTCCACTCTGCGAGCTTCACTTTCACGCCGTCCTCGTCATCTCCTTCGTCGTCGTTACGACTGCCACCAAAGCCCATGTCCATGTCGTCAAGATCGCGGTCTTGGTTCGCAAGCATCTGTGCGTGCCTCTTTCGCTGTGCTTCTCGGGCTTCTCGCGATTCGCGATCCTCCCCTTCGTCATCATTGGCAAGAGGATCCATTTTGGCAGCCTTTTTGAGGACTTCTTGAATGCCTGCCAAGTGATCATGTGTCGCGTCGTCAGCTGTCGACATCGTGTCCTTGAAGTAGTTCCGACGTGCTGGAGGCGGTTGGATCGGTTGATTGGAAGATTTCGTGTCCTTTTCAGACACTTCGCCCTCCGAGCTCTCTACAGACTCTTGTCTTACTGCTTCGGGTATCTCGTCGACCGAAGGCTTCTTCCTGGGCGGTCCTGCGTCAGAGTCATCACTATCGTCTTCACTATCCTCGTCTGGAAGATTTCCAAGAGGGTTGTAGTCTGTTCCAGCGCCTTCAAAGATATCGTCATCATCATCCTCGTCATCCGCGGGACCTGATATAGCATCTTCGGGTTTTGCAGGCTCCGGAATCGATACATCGGCTCCAAGCACGGTCTTACTCGCGTCTGGAGCGCCCATCGCGGCGGACGCCTCGTCTGTTTGCGCAATTTGTAGCTTGCGCACGCGCTTCTTGACCACACCATTCTCATCCACTGTGGTGATGACTTCTCGGCCCTTTGCATCGATTTCAATTTTCGGCTTCTTTTTATCGGTGACCTTCTGCCAACGGTCGCCCAACTGTGGTTCCGCAGCAGTCCTGGCCGCGGCCGCTGCCTGTCTTTGTGCTTTGAGTTCCGCCATGATCTCGTCTCGTGAACGTTTCTTGCCGGCCACAGGTGGTGGAGGCGCCATGTTGCCCTTCTTTGCAACCTTATCCTTCTTAACAGCCTCCACTTCCACCTCGCCCAGCTTCTCCAGCTCATCATCAACATCCGCTGCTTCTACCAAGTCCGGCTCCTCTTCTTCGACAGTGCCCTCGCCAGTACCCATGACATCCTCTCCTCTGCGTACGCGCTCCAGCAATTGTCTGTCCAAGCCTTTTACCAGGTGTGAACTTGCCGCATCGCCTCCAGTAATCTTGTCTCTCAAAGCTTCGAACACCTCCCTTGAGATCTGCCCCAGCTTCATCTGTTCCTCCAGCGCTTTCACCCTCTCCGCCTTATCCTCCACATCTCCGTTAGAGTCCCCGTCGGCTCTGGCCTTTGCGCGGTCCGTGTAGCCAGCTCCCAACTTGACACCCTTGGGCGCATAAGATTTGAACTTCTTCGTTTTCGTCGGATTGAGCCCAGCGTTCCGCTCGCGCATTTGTCGTGCGAAGTCAACATCCGAGCCACCTCGCACCGTTCGTGGAGTCATGGGCACGAAGCTGGACTTCTTCGTTCCGAGAGCACCTGTGGATGCGCTTTGTCGCGGCGTGGAGCCTGCATTTTGGTCCTTTGAGTTCCCGGACACGAGCTGTCGAAACTGTGAGTTGTTCATCGTTGGCGTGGTGACGCCTCGTTGGCAAGGCGTGAGTTGGCAGAGCGGGAGGTTGATACTATGTTGTGAGGCGCAAAGTTAGCATGTGAATGTGGTAGGCAAGTGGAAAGTACGAGCTCGGGTTAGGGTTTCGGCACACCTACTCCATCCTTGCTTTCACGTGTTGAAGTGATGTAACTTCCCCGCTCCTTCCTTCTAAGACTCCAGCCTTCTCTCCACGCACCATCATCAAAGGTATCCACTGCTCCCCTCACGCAGGCAGGAGGTTAGAGTTACCTTTGCCGCAAGGGAAGTCCGTGGGTGTCACTGTTGTATTATTCTACCGTTGCCTTAAGTAGTGGCTGGCGATCCAGGCACAAGTACATTCTCGACTTCTCTCCGTTACAGTCCTTTGAACACGACTTTCCATAAGACATAACCGACAGCATGAACATAACCGCAGCCAGCCTTTTGGCACTCTTTGTGGGCTTGCTGCCATTGGCATCAGCCCAGAACAATTCAGCAACCTACACGAATCCAGTTCTCAGCAGAGTCGGGGCAGATCCTTTTGTACTCAAGGAAGATGGCTACTACTACCTGACCTATACCACTGCGACAAACATCACCATGCTGAGAAGCACCAGCCTGACGGACTGGGACAATGCCGAAGTCAAGCTTGCATTCGATCCACCTGTATGTTGGTCGCTCTCGTAGCCGTGGATGCTGGAGACTGACAGTACGCTGTAGCCGGGAGAACCCTACTCTACGGACTTGTGGTATGAATTTATTTCGTCTGCTGCTGGCTTTCAGCGCCGCTGACTTACGTTCCACAGGGCACCAGAGCTCCACAGCATCGATGACAAGTGGTACATTATCTTCACTGGAGATCCGAACAATGGTTCGTGTTTCGATACACAGCAGCCATTCCCCTCGCTAAGTTTTGTCCAGATACGCCTTCGCCCGAAATTGATGCCTTCTGTCCATTCAACTGTCCTGCCGTCTATCACCGGATGTTCGTCCTGGAAGGTAGCACCAGTGATCCATGGACCAGCAATTACACCATGAAAGCTGAGCTTGACACCTACGACCAATTTGCCATCGATGGAACCTACTTCAGGCACAGCACTGGCCTTTACCACGTCTACTCGTGCTGGTACGCGTGAAGCTACCCGCAACTATCTTGATGTCCTCTGACCACGTCTCCCCAGGTACCACGCATACTCGTCCTGGCCGGCGAATCTCTGCATTACCAAGATGAGTGATCCATGGACTGTCACATCGAATCTTACCGAAAGACAGATAATCAGGTAGGCAATGTCTCTCATTTCTGCTAGTGACTACAAGGCTGATTCGGATCACTTTCAGTATCCCCGAGAACGCCTGGGAACAAACTCCATATGGCCGCCGGGAAAACTATCGTCTCGCCTCCAACGAAGGCCCGCAGCAGCTTACGAACCCAAAAACCGGGCAAGAATTTATCATCTACTCGGCTGCGAGGAGCGACAACCGCAACTACTGCCTCGGACAGCTTGAATTGGTTGGCCCAGATCCGATGAACGCACAAGACTGGAAGAAGAACAACGAGGGCTGTGTATTCTACCAAAACCCCCAGGAAGAGGCGTACGGCGTCGGCCACGCTAGTTTCACCACCAGTCCCGATGGCAACGAAAACTGGATCGTTTACCATGGCATGCGCAACTACATGAGTGGCTGGGGAGCCAGGACTGTGCGGGCACAGAAGTTCACCTGGAACGAAGATGGCTCGCCCAAGTTCCCGCGCCCTGGATATGGACCTTACGATGTACCGAGTGGGCAGAACGCTAGCATGAAGATGTTCTGAGGCCTTGGTCACAGGTGATACATCTCGGGAATGGGTTGAATCACATTGCTGCTAATTGTTAAGTTCTGATGTGAAGTTGACTGACGTACATGAGTGCATTGTCTGCGTCTAGCACGAAGTTATCGCCAATGCGATCTCCGAACATGGCATACATATTTTACGTACAGAAGACGAGGCCTCAACTCAACTTTCTCAGCTGATAAATCCGACAGCTCGCTTCTGTTCGCTACAGGATGTTCCTATCCGTATACGGTAATGTGCTGCAAGTCGACTTGGCTAGCAAGCTGGCGACTTCTCACCTGGAAAAGCTAATGCAACCTCGCTTGTTTTACCATCACAAGCCCTTCCGTTCATGGATAACTGCAGGCCCCTGTAGACCCCGCCAAGCTGCCGATTCTTCTTGCATCTACCTGTTTGATCTCACTTCCGTCTCGAGAATGGCAATAAACTAATGGAAGATTGCGGGATCTGCCCGAATACTTACGTGTTGTGTAAGTGCGAAGGACCCCCAACATCAGTCTCGACTCTCGAACTTAGCGTTGTACATCGTCCCCTCAAGTGCAGTTACGTTAACCATGCAGGCAGACATCGAAATTAACGAACTACTATCATCCAGACGCTTTTGAAATCCAGAATCAAAATAGATACTGTAGACACTTGCTCGTGCTGGACGATGGTACGGTACCTTGGCAGCTCGGCAACAGTTCTAGCCATCCACTCAGCTGGTCCAAGTGCCTTCGTACGCCTAATAAGGACATAAGCTGCGCTGCGTGGACATCGAGATCTTCGTGGGACAATGTCCACTCTCGTATTCGCGCAAGGGCTCCGTGTGGCTGCAGGTCCGTAAAGAGAACTTGACGACGTACGGCAGAGACATAAGGACAGTAACCGCCGACATGTCGCAAATTCGCTCTACAGGCTGCTGGCCACTACATCTTCTTCGCCATGTGGGAATTGACACACTTATTTGGTCTCGTTTGTCTAAGCCTGATTGCTACAGCATTGCCTGCTGGTAAGTATCAGTTAAATTTTACTCTTGTGATCAGACAATTGATTCTGATTCTGTAGACCCAAACGATGACGACTACGCGTGTCTGTTGTCTCTGCATTCATACGATGCCGCGGAAGCGTCATTCTATATTACCAGATCCCTCTCCACTGAGGTCAGGTACTCAACAGTCACCAGAACGACGACAGCCACGAATTCCAACGTCCCGCACACCACTCTGTGCGATGGTCGGGCCAGAGCTTTGAAATCCTACCAGTACAGTCCTACCACGACAGTGTTCACCAATCCAACCCCACAAACCATAACCCACTATCCTCAATACACCCCTTCCTCCTCGCCGACCTGCAAGATCGCCGAGACTGCGTGCACTCCGATTCTTGAATCTTACTTTTCTTCCTGGACAGAGTGGCGTGATAGCACTGGCACTACGCGTCAACCGTCACCTGGCCTTCCGCACTGCACTACAACCATGGCGTCCTCGAGTGAAGTTGCAATTTGGAGTCGCTCGCCGACGCCCAGCAAAGACCCGGCTTGCTCCCGCAAGCCAGGATACTGCATGCTCATGGCCACCGGCGCGAAATCGTTGTATTATTGGCCTGTCACGACAGTCTCGGGCGACTTCTGCTTGCAAAACGGATCGACAGTCACGCCCCAACCAACCATCACAGGCGTGCCCAACACGGCAGTAGTGAACGGGCTTACATTCACGAGCCCGACCAACTACCTGTCGATCAAGCACGCTCACGCCGTTGTCTACAACGGCTATAAGTACATTGACCGCTGCGGCTCGGGCGGCTCGTTTCCAGACCACGATGATATCGTCGTGCCCATCACGACGGGACTCTCGAGCCGTGTCGCCCAAGGCAACCAGCCCACCGCCCACGTTCCTCTCAACTTTGCGCACTTGAACCAGCCGATTCCCGCCTCCGTGTGGGACAAGTTCGATTGCATGTTCGGTGGCTCGCAATGCCCCGAGACCCCTACCATCTACGACGAGGGCAACTACAGACCCACGCTGGCGGTGCCGGCCGAGATTCTGGACCTGGAGGACGAGTGGCGCGAGGCGCGATGTACTTACATCGACCAGTCGACTAGCTGGTGCGTCACTCCTGTGCCACTTCAGACTCCGCCGCCGAGACCATTCTGAGATTTGGATCTGGATCAGGGAGGGGTTGGACTCTTCTTCCAGAGTTGGATGACTCCTTGGATGCCACAGTCTGGCTCTGATGGAAGTGGTGGGTCGCTTCTCGCCTTATTGCCGACGCATGCTGCCAATCCCAGCCCGGTGCATGACTGTTGAAGGACGCGGGATGAAGCGATGCTCGCACCAATTTTCTTCCACGAGGACGGTTCGTTGTCTATTCGTCTATTCGCCTATTTTCTTGTTTGGCCTTATCGACGGAGCAAGTTACCAAGTCCTTATCCGTCTGAGGGCAACATGGAAACCTCTCATGGTGCGTAGTTAGCCCAATCAGGATTTTGGTTAACTTGTTTGTTGCTCGTGTCGTTGCTCTAGCTCGCCTACGAAAGTAAGCGAATATTAATTCAATGCGCACGTCTGCTATCACGTGATTGAAACAAATCAATCTCACAGCCGCTTTAGCTCACCTGGGAGAGCGCCAGACTGAAGTTCACTTCACGTCCCCGTATAACTCATACGATTTCTGGAGGTACTGTGTTCGATCCACAGAAGCGGCAACAACGCCTTTCCTTTTGCCTTTCCTTTTGCCTCAATCCCCCAAGGAAACCCTGCGAGGAGGCGACGAGAAGAGATCCGAGTTGTAACCACTTTTTTGAAAACCGTGTCAATATTCGTTTAAAAAACCCAGATTCGCTACATAACTACAGCCAGCCATGCCTTGCTCCGAGGCCACACTCTTCTATTCCTCTTCGTCTCCCGCTCATGAAAATGTCAGATAACCGCTTAGCGAGTCACTCAAGAGCTTGCGAAAGCACAGCTTCCCAAGTCGCGCTTCTCGGCGGGCTTGTGGACCGAAATGTCGAAGTCGAAGATGTCGATTGGCACGCCCTGTGGTTTGCGATGTGTTAGTGGGGCTGGAACGAGTGCTTGCCGTTTCTCGTCTTCGCGAAGACGAGACGAAAGTTGTGGGTGTTCTTACGATTGTGGTGCAGACGTTGGGAATGTCGACAATGCCCGCAATGTGGCCCTGGATTGGAGCACATGACAAGAGGAGGTAGATCTGGTAGTCGTCGTAGCCTGCAAGCGCAGACATGTCAGCATGGTATTCGTACCCCCTTCTGGGAATTTAGCAAGGACTGACCGTATCTCCTCAAATATTCAATTACACGAAGGCAAGTCTGGCGGTAAGCGACCGTAGCATCGAGGTAGTGCTGCTTGCCGTGCTCGTCCACGCTGAAGCCCTCAAAGTAGATGTACCTCCCGGGGCCGAACTGAGGCTCAACAGGACCAGGAACGTAGATGGGCGACTTCATGGCGAGCTGCTCCATCCCGCCCTTCATGACGGAGAAGTTGATCGTGATCACACCCGCCATTTCGATGGCACCGCAGAACGAGATCTCGCCATCGCCCTGCGAGAAGTGCAGATCCCCGACCGAGAACTTGGCCCCCTTGACATGAACGGGCAGGTACACCTTGCTGCCGCGCGACAGGTTCTTGATGTCGCAGTTGCCACCGTGCTCCGGGCGACCAGGCACAGTGCGGGCACCCTCTTTGCCGACTTTGTCTTTGACGTCGTCGCCTGCGGTTCCTGCGTGCACGTTTTTGGGCTCCGGCGGCATTGCGACGTCGCGATCCATGTGCGAGCATGCTTTGATCAGGCCGCCTTCGCGCTCGTTCCAGGTTTCGAGGACTTCCTGGGAGGGCGCGCAGCCGAGGATTCCTGGGTGGATGAGACCGGCGAATTTGACGCCTGGGATGTGGCGGGACGAGCAGTTGATTCCTTCAAAGTCCCAGATCGCTTTGGCCCTGTTGAATTATGTTAATGTCTTGAAAATATGACTGAGGGTGGTGTGGTGACACGTACGGCTTGGGGTAGATCTCGTCCAGGAATCCACCTGTAGGTTTGGTCAATCACGCTGAAAGCTGCTGAATAATGGCTTATCATCTTACCTCCATTCTTCTTAGAGAAGATACCTGTGAAACCCCAGGGAGAGTCCTCAAGAGGCTGCACGTCTTGGATGTCCACGACCAGAACATCACCAGGCTCCGCGGTCTCTATCTCAAAGGGTCCGGTCAAATAATGGATTTTTGTAAGGTCAACATCGCGGATGTCGTCGGCCGAGTCGTTGTTCTTGATCTGACCACCGGTCCAGTCGACACACTCGATCTTGACTGTCTCGCCATTCTTAATGGTACCTGCGGTGGGGACTTGGTGTGTATTAGTGTCTGAAGGATGAGATGGATTCAATGGGATCGTTCATACTGTCAGGGTGCCATCGGTTCTGCCTAGAGTCAGTAGTTGTTGCATGTGATGTGAGATCCACGCCAAGGACTTACGTGCAGGAAAGGCTCTGTTGCGGCATCTTTCTCCAAGTCCACCTTGTTCATATATTTCAATCCTTTGATCCCCATGATGATGATGATCGCTTAGTGGTGTCTGATTTGGTGGATGTGGTTCGGTAGTAATAGCTCCAAGGCTTCTTGTCGGACACGTGGTTGACGAAGAAAGTAGCAAAGGTGTGAAGTCAAGACTACATGAGAAAGATAGGCCTAAGGTACTTATCCATCATTTGCGATCGATCAATGGTGTCATGGCATCAACAATACGGTAGTGGTGAGGGGTAAGCCCAGCTCGTAGCGTGGCGATAAGACTCCCATTGCCGGATAGAAAGACGTCGGGCGGTAGCTCCACGAAGACATGGCGAGACTTTTAGTCAAGACGCGTCAGTTAGGTGGGAGAAGTCGAAGCTCTGGGCTGGAGATAGGACAACCAACGATAAAGACGTGGGTTCTGGCTTCCTCATTGGGCAAGCTTCGATTGTCTGTGACGGTCGTGTGTGGGGTGCTGCTGTGGAGCTCTCTGAGATACCGGCTACGGCACTGTGTAGGAGCGCCGCTGGCTTCCATTGGAGCGAGCGGACAGAAGAGCAATGGAAGCATGTCGTGTTGAAGATGCCGAGTGATATATAAATCTACCCTTGTGTGATCATCAAGGTGTCCAAAATATCGAGCTAGCGGCAAGCTTTCTTGTGCTTGTACAGCTCATGGATAGAATTACATCTGTCTACTATGTAAGGTAGTCTATCAAGTAAATTGCTTTCCTTTCAGACCACCTCCAGTTTCAATGGGATCTGCCTTACCCCTGCTGACCCTTGCATTGATCTTGTCCACGGCGTCGAGCGGGAGGCTCAAAAACTCGTGCTTGTTATCCCACCTCACATCCTTCTTTTTGAACTCTTCGGCTTCCTGCGGCGGTGGAGGCGGGTCGGTGATTTTGGTGACAAGGTATGCAGTCGATGCTTCCGCGATACCGTAGATGAGCACGCCAAGGAGAGGCACTTTGAGGAAGAAGAAGAAGGCGACGGCGAAGCCGTAGAGCACACCGGAGCGGTCATGGAACCAGAGCTTCTTCTGCTGAGGAGTGTAGCGGATACGAGCGAAGTACGGGTCGAGCTAGATTGGCAGTCAGTGTGAATGCTCCAAGGACAGATACCGGCCAGATCTCACCAATTCGCGCATCAAAGTACGACTCGAGAAGTAGCTTTGCAGGAACATGATCAGGTATTTTTTCGGGAGGAAAATGCCACTGCCGAAGATGATCACAGCCGGCTGCCACCCAACAGACTTGTTGAAGGTGTAGAAACTGGCGGCAGGCAGCACGAACCTGCCCACGTATGGCAGCATGGAGAGCAAGTATACTCCCAGACTGATTCCGGCCTTCTTCCCGAATCTCATCAAAAACGCCTGAACAGCCTTGTAGGGATCCTTGTTTTGATCGCTGTTTGTTCCCTTTGTGGAGTACATTTTCAAATTGGCATGATATATGGCCCTCAGCTCATCCGGGTTCTCGCCTTCGTGCTTCTGGTAGTATGTTTGGTCGACCCAGGCGAGCGAGTTCATAAACATGTTGTCGAGAGTGGGCGTGATATAGCGCATGAGGGTCATCAGGAAGAATGGTATTTGCAGGACGGAATGCTCGATGAAGTGTATGCCTTCGATCACGTCGGAATCCCATGTGACTTGCGAAAGATCGATGAAGAGGCCGAGGAACTGAATTAGGACGCGGATGCCGGCGGTCTGAGAGCATTATTAGTTGCCAGGATTCTGAAGCCAGAGGAAAGCTCTCAAAAGGCATACCGGGATGGCTACGAGCAACCTGATGACTATGCCCGCCAGTACGGCCAATGCAGCTTGTTTGTAGTGCTCGCTGGTGAACAAGCCAGGGTTCTTGAGGGCCCGTAAGGCACCGACGACAGTGAGCTGGGCACCTCGAAGGATGGCATTGGGCTCGAAGTGGCTCATCTTGCCAGGCTGTTGGATGGAAGGAAGATGGAGATGCAGTAAGATGAGGATGGTGAAAGAGATGGCAATTCAATGTTGCCCACTTGATATGACGTACATGAAATGTGGAGACGGCGATCGTTTGAAAGGACCCTTGGAGGGCAGTTTGTCAACAAGAGAACAGACATGAGACATTTGTCAATACATGTAATGTTATTGCACTGTGAGATCATGTAGGTGAGGCCTTGAGGAGGCTGTTGTATTGGGATAACTGAGTCGAGCTCAAGGCAAGAACATAGCGTCTTCTATGCGAGCAGACGAATTGATACGGTTGGTATTTAAAGTGTGTAGGCTTCGGCACACCCCTGTAACTGCAACCGACCGAACGGCCGTCCTTAGGCAAACACCCACGACCACATTCGACATCTCAAGGGCATCCTCCACTCCAAATCTACCTATTCACATTCCTTTCGCCTGATCCTCGCCCTGGCGGCATTCGGTCGGGCAAAGCGACAGCCGAATGTACCCGGCTGCACACCCCTGACCACACAATACCGCTGTCGCGTGAGCCATCAACACAACCCACTCTGTCGCATGCCTTTGATCTGCCATGTCCGACTCGCTTCCTACCACCCCATGTACGCCTGAGCGAGACACACCCCGCCGAGCCGCCATGACTCGCTCCTTCACCGTACCTCCCAAACTTACAGTATCGACTCGAAACACTCCAAACCCTGAGATTGGCTCGGCGGACGGTATCGAAACTCTCTATGTCCACCCAAGCGCCAGCATCATCAAGTTCAACACAGGCGCATCCCGCCCAAGCAGCAGTTCAGGATCGCCGCTTGTAAGACATGGAGAGAGCTCGGGGACATTGCCTTGGTCATACCCCACCGAAAGCACAGTTGCGGTGGGGCCCATGGAGATATACCGCGTTCCAGGATCCGTCTCTTTCCTGCATTCAGGTGCGCTATTGCACGCGATCTTGCCGCGGAGCCAGTGCTGGTGCGTCGACGGTGTGAGCAAGTTCGCCTTTCGAGTCTTGCCGGACACCTACTATCGGATTGAGCTGCCCGGAAGCACCGCAGAGGATCTGGAGCTCGTCGAGGCGTTGAAGTTGACGTTCAAGAAAGTGTTGTTCTACGAACGAACAGCGTGCCCTTTTGCGCGAGGCTTCACCGTCGATTTGCCCGCGGAAGAGGTCAAAGTGAAGAAGAGAAACAGCGTGCGCGAAGGGCCAGCAAAGAAGTGGAAATTACAAAAGGCTTATAGCTGGAAACCCGAAGGCTGGGAAGAAGATGAACTGAAGAGGCAATCAAACACGTCCGAATCACGGCCTAGTAGTGGAGACCGCTCAGAAGCCTCCGATGCACAAGAGGACGAAGAGGAAGATGAGCCATTGGATGAGTCAAAAGACGAGGGTCAGGAAGAGAACACGACTGCTGGAATGACACATCCAAGATTGCGACCTCGAGCGCTGGAACCTATGCGATCGGTGACGGCTCCTTCTCAGATGCAGGCGCAGTCGATAACACCTTCGAAAGTCCGATCACGGGTTCAAGCTGTAGAGAACGTCGACCGCGCTCAGAAAGCCGAGAAGGTCAGGTTCAGCATTGAGGTTGAGAGACGGAGCTCTGTAAGGGCGAAGAGACCCTCGACGGCACCTGTCACTCTACCACCTTCGCCACCAGACTCAAGCGCTGGACCTGATCTACCTACGTCGGACGACGCAAGCAATCCCGGGGAAGATGCATCAGTCCAAGCTAGTGAGGCGTGCGATAAAGGAAATGTGAGCGATCTTGGAGAGGACGGCAATGAGTTGGAACTGGAACAGACTTTACTGCCTCTGAAAACGCATGAAAAGGATAACGTAGAAGACCAATTTTCTGCTGGCGCCGAAGCCGACGAAGATTCCCATGGGAGCAATTCACAGCCACAGACGCCAACTGGGGAATATGAACAACCTGAACCTGAACTTCGAGACGAAATCGTGCACTACGATGAGGACTCGCTTCCCCATGAGCTTGCAGAAGTCTCTTTATCAGAAGGTAACCAATATGAAACATTGGAAAACGACCTGAACTCGAGAATCGCGGCACCATTGGCATCCGAAGACCCCTACGCTGCCATCCAAGCGCGTATACAAGCCAGGCGCTCTATCGGTGGCACTACTACATCCTTCCACCCGGTCAGCAAATCTCCAACTCGCAAGGAAAATGCATCGACTGCCTCGTCAGTCTCACTTGCCTCCCAGCGCTCGAACAAATCTGGCCGAGCCCAGGTGCAACGGCACCACTCCATCACAGCGACGTTGGTCAACAAGGCTTTTGCAGTGTTCCTCGGCCCACCTGCACACTTGGTGACGATGATGCTGCGTATTGCAGCGAGGTTCTCGAGCGGTGCGTTCGGAAGCCACAGCATGTTCTTCGTTGAGTCGCCGATTGGAAGCCCGAGGAGAGTGCCTGGAAGCTTTTATCTTGAAGACGAGGAAGACCGGGGCTGGAAGAGTGAAGAGGAAGAACAAGTGGAAGACTGGGATGAGGATGATTTTGGAGTGCCGTTGAGAAGCCCAGTCAGGATCAGTGGACTGAGGGAAAGGGCGAGAAGGGATGGGTGGGAGATGGAGTGAATGCTGGTATGCCGCTAGAGAAAGATCGTGGGTAAAACGGCACACACAATTGCAGTGGGTGTTGCTCTTTGCATAAGGAGTTCAGGGAATTGATGGCAATCGGGTAGTATGAACAGGAATAGGACTAGGAATAGGGAACGGCATGACTGAACGACACAGACGGTTGTATAGTACGGGATAGGTTGATGACAATCAGACACAGGGGTGGCGTTTGGGTCAGTGGCTTCCATGTATTGCATACCGCTTTTGGCTCTTGAACAAACAACTCGGCCATATTGATTATGTTTCTGACATCAATTCATGCAAGTCACATGCAATAATAATGTACCCCAGGGACAGCAAGAACGCGGGGGATCGTTAAGGTAAAGTTAACTACTACTTTAGTGGATCCAGTCTTACGCCGTTCTAGTCCCTTGCAAGGTTGGTCCCCCTTGGCTAATACAGCCCTGAACGCCGTCTGGAAGCAACACAAGGCCGTTTGGCTAATTCACAGCCCGCCGTAGGGCCCATCTTCTGCTCACTTCACTCTCGAACACGTCTGCCTCATTCCTTCGGCAGTACGAAACATACACCAACACGACCAGCCCGTCTCGGCATCAGCAGCAAGCATCACGCGGCCTTACACCTTCCATCCACCCCAGCACGTGGTCGGCCATGGGCGAACAGCACCGCCGACGTAGCGCCTCCATTGTGCATGCTGCCGGCGGCAAGCACATGGCCTCGTCAAAGACCCACCACGGATACCGACAGTCTTCCATCTCTGTGGGCAACAACTCCACTGCCGACCCTTCGACCGGCATCATACACGAGGACTCGGACCCGGGACCCTCGAGCTCGGATTTGGAGATGAACGACATGCGATCAGACGACGAGGACGACGACGAGCTGGCCGACGACGAGGAGACTGGCTTGACACAAGCTGAGAGGCGCAAGCGCAAGCGGAGGAGAAGGCGGAGCACCATGCTGGGCGAGCGCGTTGTGGGAAGTGGAAACATGGGCGACACGAAGAAGACGGAAGAGCAGCTGGCGCAGGCGAGTCTCATACGGTTATACGGCGTCAACGCCATCTTGATCGGCATGTGGTACACCTTCTCCATCTCGATATCCGTCTACAACAAGTGGATGTTTTCCAAGGAGAATCTGGACTTCCACTTCCCGCTCTTCACTACCAGCTTGCACATGGTGGTGCAGTTCACGTGCGCCTCCGCCGTCCTCTTCTTCGTTCCTCATCTCAGGCCAGGAGCCGGCGGTGCGGACCCGCATGCACACGCATACTCGCAGGTCGATGGGAATGAAGAAGATCGCGGCCGCGGAAGGCGGAATAGCTCACCGCCAGCGAGCAAAGGTCCTCTCATGACACGATGGTTCTACTTCACCCGGATAGGACCCTGCGGTACAGCGACCGCTCTGGATATCGGCCTCGGAAACTTCTCTCTGCGCTTCATCAGCTTGACCTTCTTCACCATGTGCAAGTCTTCAGTACTAGCATTTGTCCTGCTTTTCGCCTTCATTTTCCGTCTCGAGAAACCCTCCTGGCGTCTCGGTGGCATCATCACCCTGATGTCCATCGGCGTAATTATGATGGTCGCGGGCGAGACGGCCTTCAACGCTCTAGGTTTCATTCTAGTAATGACCGCCTCCTTCTGCTCCGGCTTCCGCTGGTCCCTAACCCAAATCCTCCTCCTCCGAAACCCAGCAACAAGCAACCCCTTCAGCAGCATCTTCTTCCTCACGCCCGTCATGTTCCTCGCCCTCTTCGTCCTCGCCCTGCCCATCGAAGGCACCAGCAACGTGATCGAAGGGCTACACATCCTAGCCGAAGCAAAGGGGATCTTCCTCGGCTCCCTGATCATGCTCTTCCCGGGCTTCCTCGCCTTCCTCATGGTCGCCGCCGAGTTCGCGCTGCTCAAGCGCACCTCGGTCGTCACGCTCTCCGTCTGCGGCATCTTCAAGGAAGTCCTCACAATCTCCGCCGCCGGCGCGGTTTTCGGCGACGAGCTGAGCCCCATCAATGTCAGCGGCTTGGTCGTGACAATCGCGTCCATTGCCGCTTACAATTACCTCAAATACCTCAAGATGCGCTCGGACGCGCAGAAACAGGCGCACGAGTTCTTGGAGGAAGAGGCGGCCGAGGAGAGTGGGAAGCCTGGTGGTGGTGGTGGTGGTGGGGATGGTAGGTTTTCTTACGAGGATGCGGACTCAGACGAACCTAGGCGCCATCGGCAGACGAGCGCTTTGATGCAGAATAGTCTTTCTCTTGCTACGGGCGGCGAGTTGGCGGTGCCGAACCAACAGCACGGCGCTGGGTCTTCGCAGAGCCCCGTCAAGAGGCCGGAGAATTTGGAATAGTTGAGACGGCGTGGAAAGCATGTAAATCTCTTGGGTTTGTCGAATGAAAAGGGAAATCTATTTGTGTAACTTCCCTTGCGCTCGAACCAAAGCCGGCTGTATGTGCATATGTTCAGATGGGGTGTGAGAGAGAGAGGGAAGAAAAAACAAGAGGAGTCGAATTCAAAGGGGTATGTCTGATTTTCCACCATCTTCATCACATTTACACTCCCATGATACACACCACCGCATCGTGTGCATTTGCGCTCCATCAAGACTCTGCAACCCCTAGTTGAAGTTGAACGCATTTCTGCAAAGCGGGCAAGTGCTGGCATTGCTGGTCTTGAACCACTTGAACAGACAGCTGGCGTGGAACATGTGCTTGCAGGTCGGGCAGCGCTTCTGCGGCAGCTGGCGGTCGCCGCTGATGATGCTGTAGCAGATGGCGCACTCGGACTGGCCCTTGAGGGCGCCGGTCACGTTGCGGCGGAAAGAGGACAGGCCGTCGGTGATGGAGCCGTTCTGTTTTGGAAGAGATTAGCAGGGATCTTCTTTCTTCTTTCGGGGGTGGGTGGGCAGAGCTTACGGAAAATGTGATGACTCCCTGGCAGTTGCGCAGCCAACTCTGCCACTTCTCTTCTTTGACGGCGACGCGACTGACGCCGATGACCTGGGCGGGGGCGAGCGGGTAGGCGTCCGGCAGCACGATCTTGATGGCCATGGTTTGCTCGTCGACGAGGTAGGAGACGTTGATTTCCTTGCTTCGCATGCCGACCTTGATGGTCCACTTTTCGTCTTCGGCATCTTCGCCACCAGCGCCCTTTTCGTTCCAGTCGGCCACGGCTTGCAGGTTGGAAGCGATGATGAGCGGCGAGATGTGCTTTGCGGTCCAGGACTCGACGGCAAGCGATGTCTGGCGCGAGCGAATGTCGAGGTAGTAGGATTTGACGAGACTGGGGAGGTGGGTAAGGGCGAGGTAGAAGAGGTGCGAGAGGAGGTACTGTACGTCGCGCTCCGGATTGTCTTCTAGGTCGGCTTGGTACTCTTGCACGTTGAACTTCGAGGCGTCGATGGGTTTGCCGCGGGTGTGACCGAGGAAGTCAAGCGCGAGGCTGAGAAGACCTGATAGGTAGGTGCCGTCTTTCAGCTGGTCGATGTAGTCGCTCTTGACTTTGTAGCTGGAATTGACGAAGTGATCGAAGAGCAGACGCCAGCTGTACAGGTAGCCTTGAAGACCCAATGGCATGGAACGATCGAAAGAGGCATCGGCAAGGGAATCGAGCGTAGGCGCCTCGAGGATGAGGGAGAGGAGCTCGTCGGGTAACTGAGCTGTCCTGTTTTCCAGTGCAGCATCGAATGAAATCTTTTCTTGCGCGGAGGGGATCTTGACGTGCAGCACACTGAACGCAGCTTGCTGGATGGCTCGAGACTCTCTCATCATGAGTGGATAGAGCTCTTCTGTGTCATTGAGATCTTGGATTTGTTTGGAGGGGAGCTGTGAAACCTGGCGACAAAGCAACTCGTTGGTGACCATGAGAGGTTGATGCGACACATCAGGGATGCTGCCTGTCGATTTAAGCAAGTGGAGGAACCCGTCAAACAGTTGCTGGTCATGGTCTTTGAGCCCATCGACAAGATCATCGTTGGCATCATCACCCTTCGAAAGCTTGCGCAGGGTGTTGAACAGCTTGAGAGTGGCATTTGCAAGCGTGATGGCTGGCTCGTCGATCGAGTCTTGATCAACGTGAGCCCAATTTCCAGTCAAAGCAGTCAAGATTTGAATCCAGTGCTCGCCGTAGATATCTTGCATGCCGGGAAGCAGGTATGCCAGTGCTTTGGCAACTTCAGCCCGCACTTGAGAGTCACTTTGGGGCTCTAGCCATGGAATGACATGCTTGACCAAGAAAATCAGACGTTGTTTGGCGATTACTTCGACAACGTCGTCTTGAGAACTCAGGATTGTGTTGAGAGTGATCAGTTCGCGAGTGGCTTTTTCTTGGTTTTGACTGAGGTCCAGGCTCGTCAGATCTGAGACGATCTCATTGGCAACGCGGCTGAGGTATTGGCTGCCAGAAAGCGCCTGTGCGTGGCCAACAAGCTGTGACTGAGTCGCGAACAAGCTCCCAGTCTTACGGAGAGCTCGCAAAGACTCTTCTCCTGCTTTGGTGACCTCGGACGACGTTCCATGCTGTTCGAACAACTCGGCGTAGATACGACTGGTCGCTAGAGCTGCGTAGTATGCTGCAGGAGAAAGCTCCGATGCACTCTGCTGATCATCAAGAGCTTCTTGGAGCCTTGACCACTGTGAAGACTCTGATTTTTGCAGAATTCCGCTGACGACCGAATTGGCTTGGCTAATGAAGTCGAGCACTTCAGCATCCTGTTCCAGACCGGTAATCCACAGGGCATTGGTGCCTGGAATGCTCATGTTGTCTTCCGCAACAAGGACTGACAACACGAGACTTGCCACAAGAGATGCCAGCTTGTCACTTTCGGAGTCACGGAGTCTATCCTCGAGATCAGTAGTGGCAAACAGCTTTGCCACGTACATGGATGTACGGAGCGCCTGTGATAATCCTTCTGCATCGCGACTGGATCGAATTTGGACCGTCTTGTCCGTAGATACGAGGTTAACAGCACCGCCGAAGGGACTGAGCACCGACAGTGAAGGAGCAGGTGCTGTCATGACAGCTTTCAGCGACGCAAACCAACCGCTAGTAGAGGGGAGTGCCTTGTCAACGTCGTCAAGTTTTCCGTCGGGAACCAGTCGGGAGGTGAGTTCGAGCAGTGAGTCCATAGGCAACGATCTTTCCGAGACCTCTTCAAGATTCTGCCTCACTACGGAGAATTTGTCCATGGGGCCACTGTTGTTCCCTACCAGAGAAAGCTTGGATGAAAGCTTGCTGGCCAAGTCGGCCACATCGTCGTCCGACGCTTTCTCCAGACGAAGCAGGCTGGTAAGCAGCTGATCAGTATCCAAAGTGGAGCTTGCCAAAAGCGTCGATAGAGCACCCTTCGAGGAAGAAGCAATGTGGTCAAGCGAAGTCAGCGCATCTGCGGGCGCAGCTTCCTGTGCAAGTACGCCGTTCAAGTCGCCCAGGACCCGTGTGGTCGTAGGCGCCGCAACAATGCGCAAAGGTAAGAGGTCAGCTAACAAGCGAGGGCATGCGACCTTGCCATCCGCATTGGGCGAAGTCAGAGTTATGATCAACTCCTGCAGCTTCGTAGAGTTTTGGGCCAACTCGACAGCCCGTTTAGGCGTTTCACGAGTGAACAGCGTCTTGAGCAGATGCTCTTTACTTGGAGCCGGGGCGTCCGCCTCAGAAACGCATCCAATGACTGACTCGAAAGTGGTGTCGAAGGACGGAGCGGAAGCCAGCGCGTAAAGGCAGTAGGCCAAGTGGCTTTGTGAAGGCGTGAAAAGCAAACCAGGGAGGTCGTTCTCTGCGAATGCCGAGACAGCGTGCTGCACCTCAGCATCACTGCTCAACAAATCACCGCACGAACGTAACAGTTCGTTCACGGTTGCTGCTGCGCCGTAAGGCTTTCCACCCCGTGCAGACAACAGCGTGAAGCACTCCGTGATAAGGCGCTTGTCTTGGGCGACTAAAGCTGCTGTCAGAGACTCAGGGAGATCATGACCGCCTTTCGTCAGCTCTTTCTGGAGAGTTGCCCACCGTTCTCCAGTGGAAGCAACCTCTTTTTGGGATTTGTCGAAATCCTTTGACTGCTCAGGCTGTGATACCTTGATCTGCTCAATCAGCTGATCTACAAAGTTGGACAGCTCGCCTTCGAGCACGATCGGAAGGCGATGTACTTGAGCAACTTTTGCTACGATAAGCGCAGGCTTTGCGCCAGCTATACTCCAATCCGCTGTTTCTGGACGAGGCATCACGAAATGTCTGATGACAGGCATCACAAAGTCTTGCGTTAGCTTGTCCTGGTCCGTCTCGGGTAGATTACGTGAGAACGTGTCAGCAATCGTGGCGTACGTCTGCCAAGAGTGTTGGGCATTGAAGCGATCCTCCCTCTTCGACACGCCGGTATGGGCGTTCTTTAGTAGCTCGGCAACTTCGTCATAAGAGCTGGGCAAGACCTCATCTGGAATCTTGCGAACAAGATTACCTAGAACAGGCCAGAACTCTGCGGGACCAGCCTGAGAGCCGTGCTTCAGCAAAGATCTCAAGCGAGAGGCTGCCGGTTTCTTCCCGCTATACGCCTCTGTCCATATGCTGGGGTGGACGCTTGTGAGGTGTTCGAGGGTCTGAACGAAATCAAGAGAAGACCCCGTCTGGTCTGACGGCAGGCCCTTGTAGACATATGCCGTACTGATGGCATTCAAGTGGTTCGTGATTAGGCTCGGCTGATTGTGAATGCAAGACCGGACCAATCGATGCATTGACCGCCTCACGCCAACATCCGTGTGACTGGCGAAATCCCAGATCTTGTTTTCGAGAAGTTCTTCGTATACACTTTGTTGTTGTGCAACTTCCTCTGCTGATAGATTGTTGAGCATGCTAGTAATTAGTGCAATGCTGGTAGCAATCACACGGGCGAACGTGGCTTGAGCATCGTCTGCGCTGATCGTCCTTTCATCGCTCAAAGTCTGTACGGTCTCGTTGAGTGTAGCCTCTTTGCAGTACTCGACAATGGATTGGTGGAATGTCCTCCGTACGCCCTGAATCTTCTCGGGCGTGTTGAAAACGAGCCCTAGTGAATCTTTTGCCGCATTCGATGCAGCTTTGTCGCTGTCAAACACACCAGCCAACCATGGACCTGCGATCTTCGGCATGTGCTTTGCAGTTCTCTTCCCTGACTTGGAGCATATGTGACCGTTGAGGTTGTGCGCAAGTTGACGAACACGTCGCGCCGAATCGATTGAGAGGCGCGGGAACAGTTTGACCTGTCCGTCTTGTCAGCACACCGTCAATCTCAGGCGCGTATAACACTAGAACATACCCATGCTTCCAGGAGTCCCTCTTCTACTGTCGCATCAGGCGCACCAAAGTTTGCCAGCAAATCTTCCAGAGCCTTTGCCTTTGTAGTAGCGTCTCTTTTCGAGAGGTTCTTGAACGCGACCACCACATTGGCGTCGCTAATTCCAGAGTAGTCTGGCGCTTCCTGGATGTACGACAGTACCGAAGATTGCGATGAGCCGAACGCAGAGCCTCCGAAGCCACCGAACCCGCTGGTGGGTAGCCGGCCACTGCTGGCTTGTGACTTGAAGACTCTCTTACTCATTGTGTGTTGAGAAGGCTGTGGGTGTGTAGAGACAGGACGTTCCGTAGATGCTGTCTGAAAGATTGTCGAATGGAGGAGATAGTGAAGGAGGGTCCCGAAGGGCAATTAGGGCGTGAAATGGCAAGGACTCCGATGGCTCCTCAGATATGTAAGTGATAGTACGTGTAATGTAAGGTAACTTCTGTTCCTGTTCCTGGCGGCCTCCAAAGATTCTCGACGCTGACTGACGTAGCCGAGTTGGTTGGTGGGCTCGGTGGGGCTTGATGAGCGAACGATCTAAGATTTCCAAGTCGTCCCAAATTTTGTTTACACACTTGGCCCTTTTGCCAGCCTGCCGCCTTCTTACTGCTCACATACCTACAAAGATTCGGAGATTCAATCGGGCAGACAATCAATTCACGCACGTGACACCGCGTTCTAGCATCTGCCTGTGCCAATCCATCACGTCTGACTTACCGCTGAACACACAAAACCATTCCTTATCACCCACCGACCTTGTGCCCGCGCAGACATTCGCTCGTTTGCTCCAAATCCAGCAGCACGCGGCACACGTCCACCGGAAGTGCGTAACGTCGCATTGCCACTTCTCATGGTGCGCCACTGAGCAATTGTCTGGAGGACAGCAGGCCTGGTCTGAAGACCTAGCCTACACACAATCATCGCCAGGGACTGTCGTCTGAGTGCGCGACGTCAAAATGAAGTTCTTCATCGGTGACCTGCCGGTCCTTTTCCCGTATCCTCGAATCTACCCAGAGCAATATGCCTACATGTGCGACCTCAAGCGCACGCTGGATTCGGGCGGACACTGCGTTCTTGAGATGCCGTCCGGTACCGGAAAGACCGTATCGCTGCTGTCTTTGATTGTGGCCTACCAGCAGTTCTACCCGGAGCACAGAAAGCTGATCTACTGCTCACGAACAATGTCTGAAATTGAAAAGGCGCTGGCAGAGCTCAAGGCGCTGATGAAGTACCGAGCGGATCAACTCGGCGAGGTGGAAGACTTCAGAGCACTTGGCTTGACGAGTCGAAAGAATTTGTGTCTGCATCCTTCGGTAAAGAGAGAAAAGAGCGGCTCGGTGGTCGATGCACGCTGCCGAAGTCTCACAGCGGGTTTTGTGAAGGAGAAAAAGGAGCGAGGTGAGGACGTCGAACTCTGCGTGTACCATGAGAACCTTGACCTTTTGGAACCACACAACTTGCTTCCAACCGGTGTCTGGACGCTTGACGGCTTGGCTCGATACGGAGAGGAACACAAGCAATGCCCATACTTCACGTCAAGGCGAATGATGCCGTTTTGCAATGTCATCATCTACTCCTACCACTATTTGCTCGACCCCAAGATCGCTGAGCGGGTGTCAAAAGAGCTTTCGAAAGATTGCATTGTGGTGTTTGACGAAGCACACAACATCGACAACGTATGCATCGAGTCTCTCAGCATCGACATGACCGAAGACTCCCTACGCAAGGCTGGCAGAGGTGCAGCGAACCTGGAGCGCAAAATTACGGAAATGAAAGCCACGGACGCCCAAAAGCTGCAAAACGAGTATGCTAAGCTGGTAGAAGGCTTACAAGCAGCTGATGAGGCTCGTGATGATGGAGCGTTCATGTCAAACCCTGCGTTGCCGGATGACTTGTTGAAAGAAGCTGTGCCCGGCAACATTCGGCGTGCTGAGCACTTTGTGGCTTTCCTCAAACGATTCGTGGAATATCTGAAGACCAGAATGAAGATTCTGCATGTAATTTCCGAAACACCACAGTCGTTCTTGCAGCATCTCAAAGACCTCACGTTCATCGAGAAAAAGCCCTTGCGCTTCTGCGCTGAACGACTGACATCACTGGTCCGCACTTTGGAATTGTCCAACATTGAAGACTATCAACCACTACAAGAGGTTGCCTCATTTGCGACTCTGGTTGCTACCTACGATACCGGCTTCCTGCTCATTCTGGAGCCTTACGAGTCAGACACAGCCACAGTCCCCAATCCGGTCCTACATCTCACTTGCTTGGACGCCGCGATCGCAATCAAGCCTGTTTTCGAAAGGTTCAGCTCTGTGATCATTACGTCTGGAACCATCTCGCCCTTGGAAATCTACCCAAAGATGCTCGGTTTCAGCACTGTGGTCCAGGAATCATACGCCATGACACTCGCAAGAAGATCGTTCTTGCCGATGATTGTGACAAGAGGTTCAGATCAGGGCTCCATGTCCTCGGGTTTCCAAACGCGTAACGACCCCTCAAACGTGCGAAACTATGGCAACCTACTGGTGGAATTCTCGAAATTGACACCAGACGGAGTGGTGGTGTTCTTCCCATCCTACTTGTACATGGAGAGCATCATCTCCATGTGGCAAGGCATGGGAATCTTGGATCAAGTCTGGAAGAACAAGCTGCTTCTGGTTGAGACCCCCGACAGCCAGGAGACCTCCTTGGCCCTGGAAACATACCGCACAGCATGTAGTAACGGCAGAGGGGCTGTGCTTCTTTGCGTCGCTCGCGGTAAAGTCTCGGAGGGTATTGATTTTGACCATCACTATGGGCGAACTGTGCTTTGCATCGGCGTGCCATTCCAGTACACCGAGTCGCGCATCTTGAAAGCTCGCCTCGAGTTCCTGCGCGAGACATATCGCATTAAAGAGAACGACTTTCTATCATTCGATGCTATGCGTCACAGCGCACAGTGTCTGGGGCGAGTCTTACGTGGCAAAGACGACTACGGAATCATGGTGATGGCGGATAAGCGTTTTGCGAAGAAGCGCAACCAACTACCCAAATGGATATCGAGCGCACTGATGGAGAGTGATTCGAACATGTCCGTTGATCAGTCGGTCGCCACGGCTAAGAAGTTCTTGAAGACGATGAGCAGGCCTTTCCCGGCACGGATGCAAGACGGCATTAGTACCTGGTCTTACGAAGATCTCATGCGCAACAAGGGCAAGATTGACGCAGAGCGCCAGCTGGACCATCAGATGGCTGGTAACGGAGACGGGTACCAAGAGCACCGCGACGATGCCATGGCAATTGAGGTGGATCCAGAATTCGATGCGGCCATGAACGATATGGACGTGTAGCAAAACAGACACCACAAATTCAAGTGCAGGTTGAGCAACGAGTATATCGAAAGCACTAACGATTGCATGTTCACACGTACATTCCAGGCATATTAGCCAGCCCGGTTCAGGTGGAGTTCTGGAATTGCTCCGTGCTGCATCCGGAACGTCGGTCCGCGTCGAGAGGGTATGCAGTTCTGACAACTTTGAGTATCACTAGCACAAGGGTGTCTTCTTTTCTTATACGTTGCCTATATCCTCATCTCGTCTTTGACATGCAAATCACATAGGTAGTTTTAAAGTCACAGCATCAACTCAAAGGTTTAGGGCTTGAGAGTGTACAAGCGATGCGGGTACAAACGCGCGCTAAATCTGACAGTGTTTCATCTTCCACTATACATCCTACGCCGACGAGACCTCCCAAAACCTAACTGCAGCTTCTATTTACCCTAAGCAATCTCGAAGCAATCTCGTTCCGCATTAAACGGACTGCCACGCCCGTCGCCGGTGTTTCGACCTCCGCCCGCATGGGAAGCGAGCGAGTACAAGATGTATTGACAAAAGGCCCTTCTGCCTTCATTTGCTTGTAAGCACCAAGCCTTCCGATCCCTCTCCTTGACCTTTATTCTTCTACAGTAGGCAGAGCCGCTGTTCACTGTGCGAGTTGACCTTGCCAACCTTTCATTCGTTCGTACACAACATCATTATGGTCTCTGCAACCGCTCTTCTCGCCCTCGTTGGCACAGTCTCGGCCGGCACTGTCTTGTGGGACGGTCGTGCAAACGACTACGCCGACAGCTCTTTCCTCGACAAATGGTCCTGGAGCTCCCAGACTGGGCCTTACCAGTGGTACATCCACGGCTCCGGCAGCACGAAAAACTACGTCAACATGGACGCCTCGTCCAAGAACCCCGCCGATACAGGCTCCAAGCAAGGCATCAAGATCACCAACGACAAGACCTCGTCGTGGAACGGCCAGACCATGCTCCGTACCGAGTTGATCCCGCAGACCAGCGCCGCCATCAACAAGGGCAAGGTCTTCTACCACTTCTCCATGCAGCACACAGGCACAAACGCGCCTTCGCCTACTGGAGAGCACCAGATCAACTTCTTCGAGAGTCACTTCACCGAGATGAAGTACGGCGCCGAGGGTGGTTCTGACAACCACCTCCACTGGTACGCCGGTGGCAAGTCGCAGTGGGATGCCGAGCTCACTGCCGATACCTGGCACAACGTCGCCTACGGTATCGACTTCAGCGCCGGCAGCGTCGAGTTCTACCACTCCACGGGTGCCGATGCCTTGAAGAAGACTGCCGGCCCGGTCTCGGTCACCGCAGACTCCAACGGCGCTGACTGGCACTTGGGTGTCCTTCGCCTGACGAACGACGGCAAGACCGAGGACTGGAACTTCTCTGGCGTGTACATCGAGAGCGGCGACCTCACCACTTCGGTTGTCAGCCCTGGTGGATCCGGTGAGGCGCCTGTGCCGGCTTCGTCTACACCCAAGTCCTCTGCCTCGTCGAGCGTCCGCTCTTCTTCGTCGGCGACCAAGGCATCTACCTCTACCAAGGCCTCAGCCACCACCACTAGCGTTTTCTCTTCCACGACCTCTGCCCAGGCTGAGAGCTCGTGCGTAGTCGAGTACGTCTATGTGTAAGTGCGGTTGAGAACGTTTGCTTAGGTCACTGCCACATGTCAGCATGCTGGATTCGTAGATACTTACTTTATAACACATGCCAATGTTGACTTGGAGCGTCATCTTCACAAGCCTTCGGTGACGAAGCAAACACACCGTATCATCCATCTCTTCACTGTAGCCAACGCTCCTCACTGCAGTGCACATAAAGTCTTGACGGTTGCACGCCTACTTCCCTGCACCACACTCTTTCGACATCTATTCCTTCTACCCAACAACCCCACCCTTCCACACCAACTTCTCACACAACATGCCGAGCCTCAAGAACCTCGTGCTCCTCGTCGCAGCCACCGCGACTGGCGTCGTCCAGGCCCTCCCGGCTGTCGAACTGATCGACCGCCAACAGCACCTCATCGGCTGGTTCGCCATGTGTCCCGGCCCGCTCTGGGGCGCTACATGTCAAGTCCCCAGCTGGACCAGCAAGCAATGCTGTCAGTAGTCCAAGCCACACGTCAAAACCAACCACTCATGCTAACGTACCCCACCTCGTCGCAGACCCCCTCCCCGCCGCTCTGAACGGCGCCGTCCAATCCGCCAGCCCGGTCAAGAGCGGTGCGAAGGGATCCTGCTTCTTGTACCAGTAAGTTGAATTCAACCGAGAATTATCGCGATTCATCGTTCCTTGCGAACCCGGAGAACTAACATCTTCCTACAGCGAGGACGGCTGCAAGGGCGAGGGCACGCCGCCGATCACTTACCCGGGTATCGAGAACTTCGAGACCGCTGGTATCTACGGCTTGTACAAGAGCTGGGGATGTGACTGCGGCGATGTCTGTGAGCCGTACTGAAATCTTGTCGAACTCTCGGGTGGAATGAAGCGGCAGGCGAGCGCTTCCCAAACAGCGACATACCACCCGACGACCTCGACCCACGACCTTTGAGAGTGGAGTTTGCCGCTGGGTAGCGAGCGGTGCATGCTGGCTTGCTAGTGACTGATTGATTGAGCGTCGATTGGCAATTCGAGATGGATACCTATTACCCGTTCCAATGTGTTTCTAACTTGCAATGTGGTTGATTCCAACTTAGCATTTTTTTATCCCAATATTCCGTCCCACCGTCTCAATGTTTTTTGGTACAAGTTGACATCGTGATTGATCGAGACTCGAGGACACGGGTTTGCGGAGGGTGTATGCCAAGTAATGCTAAGACAACATCCATTCGTCCAGACGCTCTCAGATGGTGTGGAGAGGTTGGAGAAGAGGACTTGGACTCGGGGAAGAAAGCTGGGCTGAACGAAAGCAATTGAAGGGTTCGCTACCTTGTTGTATGGCGGCACAAGGTCATGCTGTCACGTGATACTTCCCTCACATCTCTCAAGATCGCACGCCTTGTCTAAGGTGGAAGTCTTGAGTGAGCCTTCGTCCGTAAGTAAGATTGCAAAGCCAGCCGGCAACGCATGTGTTGTAATCTCTTCTTTTCGAAGCGACCGAAATCCAAGCATTGCTGCCCTACAACCACGAGAAATGCCATCTTCATCCGCCGAGCCGAGGTATGTCGGTCAACGTCATGCCGAGAGCTCTCAGAGAGCGCCATGTGAAGCTGCAGAAACGAATGTTATTCTTCCTTCTCTCCCGGAATAATAAATCGTTAGCTCGTGTGTTCTCGTCTCTCACATACCAATCCCTCTAATCCAACCCTCTCGCACTCTTCCTCAGCTCGCCTTAGCCCCTTCGAACACTGTAAGAAGCTACTCGCTGCTTCTCTCCCCGCCATCATGCCCTCCACCAGCGAAGCCGTCGTCGACAAGCTCCCTTCGCCCGCCGAGCTGAAGGAAGATGTTGTAGTCGCTACCAAGAAGTCGCTGCAGAGCTTACGCGATTTCGCGGCAGGCGGCGTGGGAGGCATATTCGCAGTGGTGGTGGGACATCCGTTCGACTTGGTCAAGGTGCGCATGCAGACGGCCGAGAAGGGCGTCTACACGGGTGCTATGGATGTTGTGAGGAAGACTATTGCGAAAGAGGGAATGGCAAGGGTGAGTTTTTTGAAGTGGTCACGCAGGGAAGGAATGCGTTGTTGACAACGACATCTAGGGTCTCTATGCTGGTGTGTCGGCGCCTTTGGTTGGTGTAACACCGATGTGTAAGTCTATCTTGTAAACATCAGACGATACCTCACGAGCTCGTGCTAACTAGTTATTCTCAGTCGCTGTTTCATTTTGGGTATGATCCGCTCAAAACAATCGCTTTCCTGCAAAGCAATCCCTAACAAACTCTAGGGCTACGGCGTCGGCAAGCAACTCGTCGAATCAGTCTCCACGGTCAAAGACGGCCAATTCTCAGTCGCCCAAGTGAGCGCCGCAGGCTTCTTCTCCGCCATCCCCATGACCGTCATCACCGCACCCTTCGAGCGCGTCAAGGTCCTCCTGCAGCTGCAGGGCCAAAAACAGCTGGGCCCCGGCGAGAAGCCCAAATACTCGGGCGGCACCGACGTCGTGCGCCAGCTGTACAAAGAGGGCGGAATCCGATCCGTGTACCGCGGGTCAGTAATGACTCTGGCGCGCGACGGGCCCGGTTCGGCCGTCTACTTCGCCACGTACGAGACGATCAAGCGCCGCCTGACGCCCAAGGACGAGAACGGCAAGCCTGGCCAGCTCAGCATTCCCGCCGTCATGGCGGCCGGTGGCGCGGCCGGTGTCGCCATGTGGATCCCTGTCTTCCCCGTCGACACTGTCAAGAGCCGTTTGCAGAGTGCTGAGGGAAACCCCACCATCTCCGGTACGGTTAAGCAGTTGTACGCTCGGGGAGGTTTCAAGGCTTTCTTCCCTGGTATGGCGCCGGCTATGGCGAGAGCGGTTCCTGCGAACGCGGCGACTTTCTTGGGAGTGGAACTTGCGCACCAGGCTATGACCAAGATGCTGGGTTGAAGGGGCTGCAGTTCTCCTCTTGGATACTTTTTTTCTTTTTGTGAGCAGAAACGTTGGGAAGAGGAAGCATGGCGCTATGGGATCTCATTTACTGGGCAGACCGGAAGTCTTGTAACTACTAAGTACGTACTGTGCCGGCCATCACTAAAGTTCAACCGATAGATTTGCAGCTATTGTTACAACGATTGCAACACAGACCTGTCTTGAGAACATCAACATCTTGACACCTTAATTTATGACCGGTACTTTCAATACTGGGTTGTACATCTCTGTTCGTACCTTCTCGCTAAATCCCATACAAAAATGTCATTACGATTACACAGCACTACGAACGGACTGAGGTTTCAACAGCCCACCCGAGACTTCAGAGTCTGGCGACAAAGGCCAATGGCTCCCAGCGCGCGCAAGACTGTTCTGCCGCAGCGGCTCTGCTGGTCGCAGGCCGCCATCGCCATTCGTGCTATTGCTGTACCACCGCGTCGCCTCCTCCGGCGTCCGGTCCTGAACCGCATGTACTCCAAGCGTGCTATTGCTATTCCACCGCACGGGC
>Ga0265798_10001850_pt1 | contig 32008 bp, 12 predicted proteins | sample P3T30metagenome_FD_192430 | JGI IMG/M metagenome (GOLD analysis project Ga0265798, IMG submission 192430) | Plant litter microbial communities from East Loma Ridge, Irvine, California - P3 T30 | ecosystem: Environmental > Terrestrial > Plant litter > Unclassified | place: USA: California... | reverse complement strand
GCGTGTACCAGATGCAGCAGCGGTGCCTGGGTCAGGTCCATGCGCGGCGCGTCGTCCAGATCCTGCAGTTCAACCGCATCCACACGCAGAGTCGCCTTGCGCCACACGACCTGCACCGGGGCTTGCAAGCCTTCCCAGAAAAGCGCCGTGCGCAGGATGTCGTGACGCTCGATCACCTGTTGTAGCGCGCCGCAGAACGCGTCCAGACGTGTCTCATCAGCAAAGGTGAATCGAGGCTGCAGCAGATACGGGTCGCTGTCGCCAGCGGCCAGGTGGTGATAAAGGATGCCGGCCTGCAACGGCCCGACCGGGTAGATGTCCTGCACATTGGCAGCACCGCCAGGCACATGGGCGACGATCCGGTCGATGGCCTCCTGATCCAGCTGCACCAGCGGCAACAGGTCCGGTGTGATGTAACGGCAATCCGCATCGATCCGGTTCGCCGGAATCTGCAGCGCATTGTCAGTGCCGACTGCGCTAGCCAGCGCAGCCAGGGTGGGCTGGGCGAACAGCACGCGAATGTCGGCGCTCATGCCCAGCTTGCGCATGCGTGCAATCAGCGTGACGGCGAGCAGCGAATGGCCGCCCAGTTCGAAGAAGTGATCCTGACGCCCTACCCGGGCGACGTTCAGCAGCTCGGCCCAGAGTTCGGCAAGAAGCGCTTCGGTTTCGCACAGCGGCGCCTCGTAGTGACGGCTCAGCACTGCGCTTGCGTCCGGTTCCGGCAGCGCTGCGCGGTCCAGCTTGCCGTTGAGGCTCAGAGGCAAGGCCGACAGCGCGACGTAGGCGGTCGGCACCATGTAATCCGGCAGTTGCGCCAGTACATGGGCACGCAAGGCATCAATGCCGGGTGCCAAATGGCCTTCCCGACAGCTGAACCAGGCCACCAGACGTTCGCCATGCAGCAGCACGGCCACTTCACGCAGCGCCGGATGAGCGCTGAGGCGCGCTTCGATCTCGCCCAGTTCGATGCGCAGGCCATGCAGCTTGACCTGAAAGTCGTTGCGGCCGAGAAATTCCAGTTGGCCGTCTGCCCGCTGGCGAACCAGATCGCCGCTGCGATACAGGCGGTCACCGGGTACGAACGGGCTGTCGATGAAGCGTTCGGCCTGCATGTCAGGCAGGTTCAGGTAACCACGGGTGACACCCGCACCACCAATGTGCAGCTGACCCACCACGCCTTGCGGCACCGGCTGGTCATAATCATCCAGAACATACAGCCGCGTGTTGCTGATTGCGCGACCGATTGGCAAGGCCGTTTCCGGAACCGGTTCATGGGGCTCCAGGGTCCAGACGCTGCAGTCCACCGTGGCTTCGGTCGGGCCATAGACGTTGTGCAGACGGACCTGTGGCAGACGCAGACGGACCTGTGCCGCCATGGCTGCGGTCAGTTCGCCGCCGCCACAGACGATGTCGGTCAGGCTGACGCAATGGGCGCTTTCATCGAGATCGACGAACTGTTGCAGCAGCGCGGGCACGAACTGCACCACGCTGACCTGACGGTCCTGAATTTCCTGGACCAGATACGCCGGATCACGCTGACCATCGGGACGAGCCAATACCAGACGCATGCCCGCACACAGGGGCCAGAACAGTTCCCAGACCGAGGCATCGAAACTCACCGGCGTCTTGTGCAGCAGCGCACCGTTCGGCACCGGCGGACACAATTGCGAACTCCACTGCACCAGATTGCACAGGCCGCGATGTTCGACCATTACGCCCTTGGGCGCTCCGGTAGAGCCCGAGGTGTAGATCACGTAAGCCAGATGGCCCGCCGCCAATCCCTGAACAACCGGGCTCTCGGGCGATTGTGTGTTCCAGGTGCAACTGTCCAGATTGACCTGCGGCAGCGGGCGATCGGCAAAACGCGCCTGCGTCGTGCCATCGACCAGCAGCGCCACGGCTTCGCTGTCGCCGAGCATGTAGGCCAGACGATCCATCGGGTAGCCCGGATCCAGCGGCACGTAGGCACCGCCGGCCTTGAGCACAGCCAGCAGGCCGACTACCAGTTGCGGACCACGCTGCAGGCACACCGCGACGCGGCTTTCAGTCTGCACGCCCTGCCCGATCAGATGATGAGCCAGACGATTCGCGGCCTCATTGAGCTGGCGATAGCTCAGGCAGACACCGGCCGACTCCAGCGCAACGGCATCCGGCGTCCGAGCCACCTGCGCCTCGAACAGCGCCTGCAAGGGCTGATCGAGTTGGAAATCCTGCTCGCTGGCATTGAACTCCACCAACAGACGACGGCGCTCCTGAGGCCCCAGCAGCCCGGCCCTGGCAGGCACGGCGTGCGCATTGCCGACCATCGTCCATAGCAACTGCTCCAGGTAACCCACGTAACGTACAACGGTCGACTCGTCGAACAGTGCCGTGGCGTAATCCACCACACCACCGAACCCTTCATCGGTCTCACCCATGCTCAGGGTCAGGTCGAACTTGGCGAAGGTCGGCTGCTCGGACAGCGGTTGCAGGTGCAGGTCGCCCAGTTGCAGCCCAAGCCCCTGGCTTCCGTCCCAGGCCAGCGAGGCCTGGAACAACGGGCTGTGGGCCAGACTGCGTGGCGGCCGCAAGCGCTCCACCACCTGCTCGAACGGCAGGTCCTGATGTTCCTGAGCCTGGATCACCTGAGACTTGATGCGCGCCAGCAACGTGCTGACGTCGGGCTCACCGGACGTGTCGATGCGCACGGCAAGGGTGTTGACGAACAGACCGATCAGTTCTTCGACTTCGCTGCGCCGGCGGTTGGCCACCGGCATGCCGATCACCACCTCGGACTGTCCTGACAAGCGCGCCAGCAGCACGGCCCAGGCCCCCATGAACAGCATGAACGGTGTCACGGCATGAAGCTGGCAGAAGGTTTTCAGGTCATCGCACAGGCGCGGATCGAGACGCACGGCAACGCTCGCCCCCGAGTAGTCCTGACGCGCCGGGCGTGGCCGGTCGGTGGGCAGGGTCAACAGCGCTGGCGCGCCGCTCAGCGCCTGATGCCAATAATCGCTCTGATGGCTCATGCGCTCACCGTCCAGCCAGTCGCGCTGCCACAGTGTGTAATCGGCGTACTGCAAGGCCAGCGGCGGCAGCGGATCGTCCAGCCCCTGACTGAAAGCCCGGTACAGCGCGGTGAGTTCACGGGTGAATACGCCCAGCGACCAACCATCGGCGACGATGTGGTGCAGGGTCAGCAACAGCACGTGCCGGTCTTCGGCCAGGCACAGCAGACGCCCACGAATCGGCAGGTCATCCAGCAGATCGAACGGCTGTGCGGCTTCTTCGCGAACCACACGTTGCAGCGCCTGCTCGTCCTGACCGCGCAAGTCCTGCCAGAGCAGGTCGGGAACGACGGACACCGGTGCAGCCTGCACACGGGCCTCGCCTTCCTGCTGTATGAAACGACTGCGCAGGCTGTCGTGGCGGACCACGATGCGCTCAAGGGCGCGTTTCAGTGCGCGGGTGTCCAGGTGGCCGTTCAGTTGCAGGCCCAGCGGAATGTTGTAGGCGCTGTTGGCGTCTTCCATTTGTGCCAGAAACCACAATCGTTGCTGGGCAAAGGACAGCGGCACCGGCCCTTCATGGCGGATGACCTGGATGGCAGGCAGCTCACTGCGCCCGGTGCTGCCCAGGCAGCGCGCAACGGCTGCCAGTGCGCTGTCGGCAAACAGATCGCCCAGCGCAAGCTCCAGTGACAGGCGCTGACGCACCTGGGACACCATGCGCATGGCCAGCAATGAGTGGCCGCCCAGCTCGAAGAATCGGTCGTGACGCCCTACCCGCTCAACCTGCAGCAACTCGCTCCAGATCGCCGCCAGGGCAACTTCCAGCTCGCCTTGCGGCGCCTGGTATTCACCGGTGTTCAGTGCGTCACGATCCGGCACCGGCAAGGCACGACGGTCGACCTTGCCGTTGGCGGTCAGCGGCCAGGCATCCAGACGCACCAGTGCGCTGGGCACCATGTAGCCCGGCAGCACCGCCAGCAAGGCCGTGCGCAGTTCGCCCACATTCAAGGTGGTGACATCTGCCCGTTCGGTGAAGTAACCCACCAGCCTCGGCTGGCCCGGCTCGTCTTCACGGGCAACGATCAAGGCTTCCTCGATGCCCGGCAACTGGCTCAACTGGGCTTCGATCTCGCCCAGTTCGATACGTACACCCCGGATCTTCACCTGATCATCGTTACGGCCGAGGTATTCCAGCGTGCCGTCGGCGTTCCAGCGCGCCAGGTCGCCGGTGCGGTACATGCGTGCTTCTGGATTGTTGTGGAAAGGATCACGCAGGAATCGCTCTGCGGTCATTTCCGGCCGGTTCAGGTAGCCGCGCGCCACGCTGTCACCAGCGACATACAACTCGCCTGCCACACCCAAAGGCACCAATTGCTGACGCTCGTCGAGCAGGTACACGCGGGTGTTGGCAATCGGCTTGCCGATGTCGAGGCTGCCGTCGGGCAGCAAACGTCCCGAAGTCGCCACCACCGTGGCCTCGGTCGGGCCGTAGTTGTTGATTACGGCAAAGCCCGGATCACGATGGAACTGGCGCAGACGGTCACCGCCGATCAGCAGCGTACGCAAGGTTGGATGGCGCAGGTCACGGCTGAAGGCGTATTCGGCGACCGGCGTCGGCAGGAACGCGACCTGCAGCGGTTGGGCGATCCACCAGTCGAGCAGCGCATCAAGCTGTTCGTTGCCCACGTCCGCAGGCGGCAGGTGCAGGGTCGCCCCGGCGCACAGGGCGGGCCAGACTTCCCAGGCCATGGCGTCGAAACCGAAGCCAGCGACGCTGGCGGTGTGGCTGCCTGCCTGCAGATCGAAAGCCTGGCAATGCCAGTCGATCAGGTTATTCAGCGTGCGATGCTCGACCATCACGCCTTTCGGCTGGCCGGTGGAACCCGAGGTGTAGATCACGTAGGCCAGCTTCGCAGAAGTCAGCCCTGCCACCTGCGGGTTGTCCAGACGTTCCGGCCAGGTTGGCTGGTCGAAGGCGATCACTGGCGCGGCCAGTTCCGGCACGCGAGCCAGCAATGCCTGCTGGGTCAGCACCACCTTGGGCGCGCTGTCGCTCAGCAGATAAGCGATGCGCTCGTCAGGGTGCGACAGATCCACCGGCACGTAACCAGCACCGGACTTGAGCACGGCCAGCATGGCCACCAGCGTATCGAGGCCGCGACGGGCCATGACGGCCACGCGGTCGTCGGCGCGCACGCCGAGGCTGATCAGGTGATGGGCCAGCGCGTTGGCGCGCAGGTTCAGTTCGCCGTAATTCAACGATTGCTCGCCTACCTGTGCGGCAACGGATTCAGGCGCGTGCTGTTCGATACGCTGCTGCAGCGTCAGGCTGCCAGCGAAGTCAGACGGCTGCGGATTGAAGTGCTGCAGCAGGTGCGTGCGCTCTTCGAACGGCAACATGTCGAGCTGTTCGGCCGAGGTCTGCGGCGATTGATCCAGCGCCTCCAGCAAATGCTCCATTGCACGTTGCAGATATGCGCAGATGCGCTGAGGGTCAATCTGCGGTGATGTCTGGGCCGTGAGGCTGAACGCTTCACCCAGGTCATCGACGCTGACCACCAGCGGGTAATTGCTGCGCTCCTGCGCATGCAGCACCTGGATGCCCTGCCAGGTCTCGCTGCCCGCCTCGGCAGGCGCGCTGTGGCGATAATTGAGCAAGGCATTGAACAACGGAGTGGGCGCAGCGACGCCGCTGCAACGCTGGGCCAGCGCCAGTGGCGCATGCTCGTGGCGCATCAGCCTGGTCAGGCGTTGATGCGTGGTGCGAATCGCGGTGCGCAGGTCCTGATCGCCCAGATCCAGACGCAACGGCAGGGTATTGATGAAGATCCCCAGCGCCCGTTCGGTGGCCTCGGCCCCCAACAGACGGCCCATCAGCACGGTACCGAAAACCACGCGCTGACGCCCGGTCAGGCCAGCCAGTACACGCGCCCAGCCCAAGTGGAACATGCTGGCGACACTGACACCCAGCGTGCGAGCCTGATTGCGCAGCCGCTGGCACATCAAGGGGTCCAGCGCCAGCGTGAATTCGCCGATGTCGCCGCCCTCTCCACTGAGGTCCTGCAGGTCGTACGCCAGTGTCGGTTCATCCAGGTCGGCCAGCATGCTGCGGAAGAACGCTTCATGCTCGGCTTCGCTGACGCCCAGCAGTGCCTGCGCCACGTAGTTGCGGAACGGCACCGGGGTGCCCAGCGCTTCGGCTTGTCCGGACAGACACGCCTGAATTTCGTGGCGCACCACCTCCAGCGCGCTGTGGTCCATGGCGATGTGGTGAAACACTAGGGTCGCCTTGACGCCGTTGTCCGTATTCGGGTTGCAGATCAACCGAATCAACGGCGCCTGCCCCAAATCCAACAGAATGCCTGCGGTGCTCGGCAAGGTGTCGATGACCAGTTCCGCATGACGCCAGACCACCTGCACCGGCGTATCCAGACCGTCCCAGTGCACCGAAGTGCGCAGAATGTCGTGGCGTGCGATCACTGTTTGCAACGCCAGTGCAAAGGCATCGAGGCGCTCACGGTCGGCAAAGGCGAATTCCACCTGCATCACATACGGGTCGCCGTGAGTTGCCGTGACGTGGTGATAGAGAATGCCCTGCTGCAACGGCGCCAGCGGATACAGGTCCTGGATGTTGGCAGCGCCGCCCGGTATGGCTTGGACCAGTTGATCGATGGCTGGCTGGTCGAGCACCACCAGGGTCAGCATCTCGGGTGTGATATGGGTACAGCCGCTCGGAATCGCGTTTTCCGGGAAGGTCTGCGTGCCACGTCGGATGGTCAGCGCATCACCTTGTTCGAGGCGCTCGATCAGCGCCGGTTTGTGTTCACGCAGGCTGTCCAGCAGGCCTTTATCCGTCAGTGCGCGGCGATTGCCCTGCACCACCAGTTGACCGTCCTTGACCGTCAGGTGGATGTCGTTGGCTTTCAGCGTCGCCAGAAGTTCGTTGATGCTCACAGGATAATCTCCATGTTCTCTGTGATGGCTGCGTAGCCCGCCAGCGTAGGGTGCTCGAACAGTGCGCGGACATCGGCTTCAAGGCCTTCCTGACGCAGGCGCGCGGTCAGGCTGACCGCCAGCAGCGAGTGGCCGCCCAGTTCGAAGAAATTGTCGTGTCGACCCACGTTATGGACTCCGAGCAGTTCGCTCCAGAGTTCGGCCAGCAGGTTTTCCATCTCGCCTTCCGGCGCTTCATAAGGTCTGGACAGCACCGCGTCGGCGCCCGGCACCGGGAGTGCATGCCGATCCAGTTTGCCGTTCGGGCTCAGCGGCAAGGCGTCGAGATGTACGAAGAGAGCCGGGACCATGTAGTCCGGCAGATCCTTGCGGAGTGCATCGCGCAGGGCCTCGACTGACTGTGGCGCGCCGGTGTAATACGCCACCAGCCGCTGACCGCCCGGCTGCTCGTCGCGCACCAGCACCACAGCCTGCTCGATACCGGGGTGACGAATCAGGCAGGCCTGAATGTCGCCCGGCTCGATACGCAGCCCGTTGATTTTCACCTGATCGTCATTGCGACCGAGAAACTCCAGATTGCCATCGGCCTGCTGGCGGACCAGATCACCACTGCGATACAGGCGGTCGCCTTCGACGAAGGGGCTGTCGATGAAGCGTTCGGCCTGCTGTTCCGGCAGGTTCAGGTAACCGCGGGTGACTCCTGCACCGCCGATGTGCAATTGTCCGATGACGCCCTGTGGCACCAACCGATCATGCGTGTCGAGCACGTACAGACGCGTGTTGCTGACCGGACGGCCAATCGGCAACGTCGTCTCCGGCAGCGGCATCTGCGGGTCAAGCGTCCAGAAGCTGCAATCGACGGTGGTTTCCGTCGGTCCGTAGACGTTGTGCAGACGCACCCACGGCAGCCGCAGGCGCACCTGCTCGGCCAGCGCAGCCGTCAATTCGCCGCCACCGCAGACGATGTCGGTGAGGCTGTGACATTGGCTGCTGTCCGGCAGGTCGAGAAACTGCTGAAGCAGCACCGGCACGAACTGCACCACGCTGACCTGCCGTTCGCGGATCAAACGGGACAGATAGGCAGGATCACGCTGCCCGTCCGGACGGGCCAGCACCAGCGCCAGCCCGCTGCACAGTGGCCAGAAAATCTCCCAGACCGACGCGTCGAAACTGATCGGCGTCTTATGCAACAGCCCGCCGTGCGGCGTCGCCGGGCACAGCAGTGAGCCCCAGCGCACCAGATTCGTCAGGTTGCGATGCTCGACCATCACGCCCTTGGGCTTACCGGTGGAGCCGGAGGTATAGATGACATAAGCCAGATGACGGGCCGTGAGGCTGGCCACTTCAGGGTCATGAAGACGTTCGTGGCTCCAGTCCGGTGCGTCCATATCAACGCGCAATACGTGCTCCTTTTCCAGCAGCTTGCGGGTCGAGGCCTGCACCAGCAGCACGTTCGGCGCGCTGTCTTCAAGCATGTAATGCAGCCGCTCGCGGGGATAACCCGGATCGAGCGGCACGTAGGCACCGCCCGCCTTGAGAATGGCCAGCAGGCCGATCACCATCGGCGTACCGCGCTCGACACAGATCGCAACCCGATCATCAGGTTGCACGCCGAGATCGATCAGGTGATGAGCCAGAGCGTTGGCTTGCTCGTTGAGCTGCCGCCAGCTCAACTGCGCATTTTCCGCCAGTACGGCGATGGCCTCCGGTGTGCGGGCAACCTGAGCCTTGAACAGGTCAAGAAGCGTCTGTTCGGGGTCATGGGCGGTGGACGTCGCGTTGAACCCGACCAGCAATTGCTGGCGCTCACGTGCGTCAAGCACCGGCAATTCCAGCAAAGGCAGATCGGGCTCGGTGTCCAGCGCATCGACCAACCCCGTCAGCGCCTGCTGCATGTAGCCACAAATGCGTTGAGCACCCACTTTGGGCGCGACAGTGACAGACAGACGCAGGGACTCGCCCAGGTCGTCGACATTGAGGCTCAACGGGTAGTTGGTGTGTTTCTCACTGGCCAGAATCTCCAGGCCTTGCCAGCTGTCGCGCTGCGCGTCCTGTCTTGCCTGACCTGCGCTGTGGCGATAATTGAGAATGGCGCTGAACAAGGGTGACGCTGTGCCCACGCCACTGAAACGCTGGGCCTGAGCCAGAGACGCGTGTTCATGCCCCAGCAACGTGGCAAGACGCGCATGAGTGGCGCGAGCGCCATCACGCACGCTGACCTCATCCAGATCCACCCGCACGGGCAAGGTGTTGATGAACATGCCCATGCCACGGTCCGCACCGGCACCGCCTTGCAGACGACCCAGCAATACCGTGCCGAAGACCACGCGGTCATTGCCGGTCGCGGCACCCAGGACCCGGCCCCAGGCAAGGTGGAACAGGCTGGCGACACTGACGCCCAGCTGCCGTGCCTGGCGGCGCAGGCGGTGCATCAGTTCGTCGGGCAGTGTGTGCTGGTGTTCTTCGATGCAGCGACCATCGCCCTGCACATTGCCTTGCACATCACGCAACCCGAACGGCAGGGTCGGTTCGTCGATATCGCCCAGTTGTTCGCGGAAATACGCCTCGTGCTCGGCCTCGCTGACGCCCAGACGTGCCTGCGCCACGTAGTTGCGATAAGGAACGGCAGGCAGCGTGGTTTCAGGCTCGCCGCGCAGATGGGTGAGCAATTCCTCGCGCATCACTTCAAGTGCTGTCGCGTCGACCACAATGTGATGAAACAGCAGCGTGGCAGAAACGCTTTCGCGCGAAGGGTCACGGTTGTAATCCAGCCGTATCAGCGGCGCACGGCCCAGGTCCATCGGGGCCAGATGTGCAAGGTCAGAGACTTCCTCGACCGACAGTTCGGCACGCCGCCAGACCACTTGCTGCGGCGCTTCCAGGCCTTCCCAGATCACGGCGGTGCGCAGGCTGTCGTGGCGGGCGATGACTTTGCGCAAGCCTGCGGCAACGCTCTGCAGACGAGCTATGCTGTCGAAGTTCAAACGCAATTGGAGCAGGTAAGGATCATCCTGCTCAGCCGTCAGGTTGTGGTACAGGATGCCTTCCTGAAGCGGCGCCAGCGGGTAGATTTCCTGCACGTTGGCAGCGCCGCCCGGCACCGTCGAAACGACGCGATCGATGGCGGCCTGATCCAGACGCGTCAGGCTCAGCATGTCCGGTGTAATGCGTGTGCAGCCGGTGGGCACGTTGTTGTCCGGCACCACGATCTCACGACCATTGCCGACCGATGCGGCCAGTGCTGCGACGGTCGGCTGACCGAGCAGAACCCGCACATCGGCACTCAGACCGGCGTTGCGCATCCGCTCGACCAGGCTCACGGCCAGCAGCGAATGCCCGCCCAGTTCGAAAAAGTTGTCATGGCGCCCGACGCGCTCCAGGCCCAGCACCTGCTCCCAGAGCCCGGCGATGATGACCTCATTTTCACCTTGCGGCGCTTCGTAGGCAGTCGCCGTCAGATCGGCGAGTTCAGGGTCCGGCAAGGCCCGGCGGTCGAGTTTGCCGTGGCTGGTCAGTGGCAAGGCCGCCAGACGCATGAACGCCAGCGGCACCATGTAACCCGGCAACCGGTCCAGCAGCGCCAGACGCAGCGCATCGGCGTCCACGTCGGCCGTCTCGGTGAACCAGGCCAGCAGACGCTCGTTGCGCACCAGCACCACGGCGTCTTTCACGCCGGGCTGACTGGCGAGTGCCGTCTCGATCTCGCCCAGCTCGATGCGCATGCCGCGAATCTTGACCTGATCGTCGTTGCGACCCACGTAATCCAGCGTGCCATCGCTGTTCCAGCGCACCAGATCGCCGCTGCGATACATACGTGCCTGGTTATCAGCACAGAACGGATCGGCGAGGAATCGTTCTTCGGTCAGGTCCGGGCGATTCAGGTAGCCACGGGCAACGCCCGCGCCCGCGATATAAAGCTCGCCGATCACACCGACCGGCACCGGTTGCTGTTGCTCGTCCAGCACATACAGGCGGGTGTTGGCTACCGGGCCGCCAATGTGCAATTGCGCGCCCGGAATCACCTGCCCCGACGTTGCGACCACGGTGGTCTCCGTCGGGCCATAGTTGTTGATGACCGCAAAACCAGGGTCCCTGTCGAACTGGCGCAGGCGGTCGCCGCCGATCAACAGTGCACGCAGGGTCGTATGCTGACGTGCACGGCCGAACGCCTGCTCGGCCACTGGGGTTGGCAGAAAGCTGACCTGAAGCGGTTGCTCCAGCCACCAGTCGAGCAGTTCGTCGACGTGCTCATTGGCGACTTCGGCAGGCGGCACATGCAGCACGGCGCCTGCACAGAGCGCCGGCCAGACTTCCCAGGCCATGGCGTCGAAGCCGAAACCGGCAACGGTGCTGGTGTGGCTGCCTGCGTGCACGTCGAATGCCTGGCAGTGCCAGTGCACCAGATTGTTCAAGGTGCGGTGCTCGACCATCACGCCCTTGGGCTGGCCGGTGGAGCCGGAGGTGTAAATGACATAGGCCAGATGACGGTCGTTGAGACCCGCCACCTGCGGATTGCTGTCGGCTGCGTCGTGCCAGACGCCAAGGTCCAGATTCACCTGACGCACGTTGCCCACCAGAGTGGCCGTCGAGTCTTCGGTCACGACGGCGCGTGGTGCGCTGTCTTCCAGCAGCCAGGCGATACGTTCTGCCGGGTACGTCGGGTCTACCGGAACGTAGGCGGCTCCAGCCTTGAGAATGGCCAGCATGCCGACCACACGGCCTGCACCGCGACGCAGACACAACGCAACACGCTCATCCGGTTTCACGCCCAGGCTGATCAAGTGGTGTGCAAGGCGGTTGGCTCGCTGGTTCAGTTCGGCGTACGTCAGTACTTCGTCACCCTGTACGACCGCCTGAGCCTGCGGATCGCTTGCGGCGCAGGACTCGACCTGCGCGTGCACCGTCAGACCTTCGGCAAAGCTGCGTGCGCTGGCGTTGAAGGTCGTCAACACACGTTCCCGCTCGGCCGCTTCCAGAATCGACACGCTTTCCAGCGGCTCGGGCAAGCCCTGTTCCAGCGCCTGCACCAGTTGCGTCACAGCGTTGGTCATCCAGCCGGCGATGCGCTCGGCGCCCATGCCATGCCGCGCAAGCACATGCAGGTCGAACCCTTCGCCCAGATCGTCCACGCTCAGGGTCAGCGGGTAATTGCTGCGCACTTCGCCGCCCAGAACGCGCACGCCCTGCCACACACCTTCGCCGTCGCGAGGCCGGACTTCAGCGCTGTGGCGGTAGTTGAGCAAGGCGCTGAACAGCGGCGCGCCGGAAACCACGCCGCTGCAGCGTTGAGCCAGCACCAGCGATGCCTGTTCATGGGCAATCAGGGCCGACAGCCTTGAATGCACGGCCTTCACGGCATGACGGGCGTTGCGCGTGGTATCAACCCGCAGCGGCAAGGTATTGATGAACACACCCAGCGCCCGGTCTGCGCCCTCGCCGCCTTGCATGCGACCCAGCAGCACCGTGCCGAAGACCACATCACGACGATTGGCGATGACCCCGAGCACGCGGGCCCAGGCGGCGTGCATCAGGCTGGCTGCGCTGACTCCCTGCTGGCGGGCCTGCTCGCGCAGGCGCAGTGCCAGATCGTTGTCGAGTATCCGTCTTGCCTGCTCGACATCACCGCCGTCCGAGCGAACGTCCTGCACCCCGAACGGCAGGGTCGGTTCGTCCACATCACCCAGCATGTCGCTGAAAAACGCTTCGTGTCGTGCGTCATCATTGGCCATGCGCACATGCGCCACGTAATTACGGTACGGCACCGGCGCGGCCAGCGTCGTCTGGCGATCAAACAGCAACGCTTCCATTTCCCGGGTGACGATTTCCATCGCCGCGTTGTCGAGCACCAGATGGTGGAACAACAGAACGGCAGCGACTTCACCGTTGACCGGATCATGGGTATGAACCAGACGCATCAACGGGGCCTGGGAAAGGTCCATACGATGATGACGGGCGTCGAACTGCTGGTGCAGACGATCCATCACGGAGTCGGCAGCGTGCTCATCGGCAGCGCTGTTGAGGTTGACCTGCTGGACCAGCAGATCGGCCTTGCGCCAGACCACCTGTTGGGCACTCTCAAGCCCTTTCCAGGCAACAGCGGTGCGCAGAATGTCGTGACGATCGATGACCTGTTGCAAGGCATCGGCCCACGCGTTCAGGCGCTCCGGGCTGTCGAACGCCAGACGCCATTGCAGCAGATAGGGGTCGCCCTGTTCGGCAGACAGGTGGTGATAGAGAATGCCTTCCTGCAACGGTGCCAGCGGGTAGATTTCCTGCACGTTGGCAGCGCCGCCCGGAACGCTGCCAACGATGCGGTCTATCGCGGACTGATCGAGGCAGGTCAGGCTCAGCATCTGCGGGGTGATGCGTTCACAACCCGGTGGCACTGCGTTGGGCGGTACAGCCTGTTCGTGGATATCCGCCCTGCTCGCCGCCAGTGCAGCGACGGTTGGCTGTGACAACAATACATGCACATCGGCCTTGAGCCCTGCCGCACGCAGGTGCTCTACCAGTTTGATCGCGAGCAGCGAATGGCCGCCCAGTTCGAAGAAGTTGTCATGCCGCCCTATCCGCTCAACGCCCAGCACCTGCGCCCAGACAGCTGCCATGGCGATTTCGGCTTCGCCTTCCGGTGCTTCGTACGCCTGGCCCAGCAGACTGGCAGGGTCAGGATTCGGCAACGCACGGCGGTCAAGCTTGCCGTTGCCGGTCAGCGGCAGGACGTCCAGACGGGTAAACGCGCGCGGCACCATGTACGCCGGCAATCGGGCGCGCAGGGCCTGGCGCAATTCGTCAGTGTCCACGCCCGAGGTTTCGGTAAACCACGCCAGAAGCTGCTCGTCGCGCACCAGCACTACGGCCTCCTTTACACCGGTCTGGCTGGCAATCACCGCTTCGATTTCGCCGGGCTCGATGCGCATGCCGCGAATCTTGACCTGATCATCGTTGCGGCCCTGATAATCCAGCGTGCCGTCGGCATTCCAGCGCACCAGATCGCCGCTGCGGTACATCCGCGCCTGTGGGGCCAGGCTGAAGGGATCGGCCAGGAAGCGTTCTTCGGTCATTTCAGGGCGGTTGAGATAGCCACGCGCCACACCCGAACCACCGATGTACAGCTCGCCTGTCACCCCGATCGGCAACTTTTGCAAGTGCGCGTCCAGAACGTAGACCCGTGTGTTGGCGATCGGACCGCCAATGTGCAGCGATGCACCGGCCTGCACCAGGCCAGAGGTCGCAACCACCGTGGTTTCGGTGGGGCCGTAGTTGTTGACCACGGCGTAGCGGCGGTTTTCGGCGAACTGACGAAGACGGTCACCGCCGATCAACAGGGTGCGTAGCGTCGGGTGATCCTCATCGAGGCTGAACGCGTATTCGGCAACCGGTGTCGGCAGGAAACTGACGTCCAGTGGCTGTTTCAACCACCAGCGCAGCATCGCATCGACGTCATCGCCATTTTCCTGAACCGGTGCCAGATGCAGCGTTGCGCCTGCGCACAGGGTCGGCCAGATCTCCCAGGCCATGGCATCGAAACCAAAGCCTGCCAGACAGGACGCATGCCCGCCTGCACTCAGCTTGAACGCCTCGCAGTGCCAGTCCACCAGATTGGCCAGCATTCTGTGCTCCACCATGACGCCCTTGGGCTGGCCGGTAGAGCCTGAGGTGTAAATCACGTACGCCAGATGGCTGCTGCGCAGCGAGACAATGTTGGGCTTGATGTCGGAACCACGGTCTTCATGGCAGTGGTCCAGTTCGATCACTGGCTGGGTCAGTTTCGGTAGACGCTCACGCAGGTTTGCACGCGTCAGCACCACCGACGGCGCGCTGTCGTTCAGCAGATAAGCCAGCCGCTCGCGTGGATGCGCGGGGTCAACCGGTACGTAAGCGGCACCAGCCTTCAGAATGGCCAGCAGGCTGACCAGCGTGTCCAGCCCTCGGCGCGAGACCACCGCAACGCGGTCGTCCGGCACAATGCCCGACTCGATCAGGCGTCGCGCCAGGCTGTTGGCACTGCGGTCGAGCTGGCTGTAGGTCAGGCTCTGACCTTCGAACATCGCTGCCACGGCTTCCGGACAATGACGGGCATGCTGCTCGATACGCTGATGAATCAACAGCTGACTGGCTGACACTGTTTCGGTGTCGTTCCAACGGCTCATTTGTCTGCGTTCGGCAGGTGTCAGCACATCGAACGCGCTGACCTGCAATGCCGGGTTTTCCAGCGCCTGCTCGATCACCTGCAGCAGCCGCTCGCCGATCGACTGGGCTTGCGCATCATCGAACCAGGCGCGGTGATGGACCACGTGCAACGACGCCTGATCGCTGAACCTGTTGGTGCGCATGTGCAAGGCCAGAGGCGTCGGCTCATAGCCATTGGAGACTTTCACGGCCTGCGCCTGAATGTCGCCAAAACGGTAGTCGTAGTTGTCTTGCTCGTAAGAGACCGAGACCTCGAACAACTGCGCCCGGTCTTCACGGGACACGCCCAGGGTGCGGTTGAGCTCGCTCAACGGAAAGCGCTGGTGACGGAAGTCGCGCTTGAGGCTGTCACGCACTTCGGTGACCAGCGCAGTGAAATCCAACTCCTGCGCGAAGGCCATGCGCACCGCGCTGACCTGAGCGAAATGCCCCAGTGTCGCCTTGAAGCGTGCGCCCGTGCGGTTGAGCAATGGCAAGCCGACCACCCAGTCGTCGCGCTGTGCCGTACGGGTGAAGTAAACGTGCAGCGCAGCCAGCAGAACGTGAAACGCCGAGGCACCACGGCGCTCGGCGAACTGATTCATGCGCATGTGCAATGCGGCCGGGAACGCCAGTACACAGCTATGGGACGGCGCCGGGTCGGTGGACCTGCGGTTGTGGTAGCGGGACACTAGCAGCGGCTCCGGTAGATCCCGGTATTTCTCCAGCCAATAGCTCTTGTCCCGCTCATAACGGGGCGAATCGTGATAGCGCGCATCATCGTTGATGAAGTCGCTGTAGGACGGCCCCTGAAGATCAAGGCTGTCGCCTTCGCAAAGCGCGGTGTACTGCTCGGCCAGTGACTTGAGCAATTGTCCGAAGCCCCAGCCATCGAGAATCAGGTGATGGGCCTGAATGCCCAGCCAGTATTGATCCTCATCCGCGCGCACCAGGCAGAACCGGAACAACGGGCTGCCATCCAAGGCATAAGGACGCTGCATCTGCTCGCGAATCAAAGCCTGAGCGGCACTGATTCGCTCGGGGTGGTCACGCAGATCGTGAAGCGGCATGGACACCGGGATGAAATCGGCGTAGCGCTGCATCGGCAAACCGTCGGCACCTGCCCCCGGCAACAGGACCGTGCGCAAGCCCTCATGCGCTGCCACCAGTTGCTCGAATGCACGCTGCAACAGGAAAAGATCGACATCACCGACCAGCTTCACATAGCCACCGACGTTATACAGAGGCGAGTCGCCACGGCTGATCTGGTCCAGCCAGATATCACGCTGGGCAGCGGTCAGGGGGAACAAATCAGTGGCCGACATGTCTCAAGGTCCTTCCTGGAAAATTAGTCGGGAATTGAAGCACTGGCCCGTTGACACTGTATGTCCCGCTAAACCCGGACGCTGGCTTATAGCCATTACCCGATCACCCAGCCTAGACGCTTCGGCCTCTGCGTAGGATGATGCCGCCTCCACCTAGTCCTGAGCCTGCCTGCCCTGCGTGCGAAATGGGGCGGTACGCCTGTCCCTGTTTTCTGCTACAGACGCCGGATGGATCCTTCGGTTGAATACGCCGAATCATCCGCTGTATCTGCCGTCACCCTGCCGGAGGTCCGTCGCAGGGCGGCGCTTAGGCACGGACAGTGTCAAGGAGGCTAAAAGATGAAATCGATACGCTCGCCGAATGCCAGCCACGACCCGCGTTTTTATCAAGAGCTCGGGCAACTGGTTTCGAGCACCGGCAGCTCCACATTTGCCGGGCAAATGCTGCAATTGGTCGACACGCTGGTCTCGGTTCAGGGCATCGTGCTGTGCGAATGGGCGCTTGATGCCGCTTCAAATGTCGAGCGCATCACCCGTCTGGGTGGCGCAGGCGTTCAGCACGATATCTGCGCATCCGACGTCCTCCAGCAGTCATTGTTACAGAGCATCGTGCACATGGACGCCTCTTTGCTGGTCCAGACCCGAGTGCCTGTGGGCCAGAAATCGGCACGCCGTGACATTCAGGTCTGCAGCCTGGTGTCCAGCAGCGGCGAACTGCGACGCATCATCTGCTTCTATCGACTTGCCGGCTCCAAGGCCTTCTCGTTGAGCGAGTTATCATTGCTCAAGAGCCTCTCCGATACACTCTTGCCGCTGGTCGAGCACCACTCTCAACTGCTGGTGCAATCTGCTGCGGAGAAAATCGAGTCCGAACCCGGCTCCATCGACGAAGCGTTCAGCGGGCGTCTGGCGCAGGACGCGATCACGCTGTCGGCGCGCGAGCAGGAAGTCTGCATCGGCCTGCTGACCGGTGGCTCGGTTGCAGAAATGGCACGACGGCTGAACGTCAAGAACAGCTCGGTGGAGACCTACCTGAAACGCGCGACCGCAAAACTCGGTGTCAGCGGCCGGCACAGTCTGGCGAGATGGATGGCCGGGCCGTAAGTCAGATACGTTGCACTGTGTAAGAAAAAAGGGCCATGGCGCGTCAGCGTATGGCCCTTTTTGATGATGACTTCCTGAAGAAACACTATTTTTCGTGGGAGTCCTCATCACGTCTTCGACGTAGCGCTGTCGTATAGCAACCACCGAACTGTGGGAGCGCGCTTGCCCGCGATCTGCCGGGAACCGGCAGCAAAACCTGCACACGCGGTGTGTCAGATGCAACTTAGGGCCGCTGCGCAGCCCATCGCTGCCGTCGCAAACTCCGAGAGCTCCCACGCCCTCCGGGCAGAATCAGGCGTGCAGCTCAGTTCAGACGAAACGCGATCACGCTGTCACCCAGCGTCGTGCCCAGAGAACCGTGGCCGCCTGCGGAGATGATCACGTACTGTTTGCCATCGCTTCCGGTGTAGGTTGACGGCGTCGCCTGCCCGCCTGCAGGAAGCTCGTACTGCCAGAGCACCTCGCCGGTGTTCACGTCGTAGGCGCGGATGAAATTGTCAGCCGTTGCTCCGTGAAAAACCAGACCGCCTGCCGTGACCAACGGACCGCCATGGGCCACCATGCCCATCGGGAACCCGACGGGGAAACGGTCTTCCATGAAGCTGGTCTTGAGGTTCTTGGTGGTGCCGACCCGGCGTTTCCATTCGGTCTTGCTGGTGTTCAGGTCCACACCGACCATGCTGCCCCAAGGCGGCGCGGTGCAAGGAATGCCCAGGCCTGACGCCAGTCGCGAGATGCGGATGGCGTAGTCGCCGTTGAAGTTTTCGTTCCAGTACGGCTTGCCATCCTTGGTGAACAGGCGCTTTTCCTGATCCTGCTCGGGACGCTTTATCAGGTTATAGATGTAGGCCAGACGCACGGGCGTCGCTACCAGAATCTGCCGGTCGGGATCTACCGCCACAGAGCCCCAGTTGAATACCCCGATGTTTCCGGGATAAATCAGCGAACCGGACTCGGTGGCCGGCGTCCAGGGATTGCCATCGTAGCGCAGCGTGTTGAAGGTGGTGCGGCAGGCCATCTGATCGAACGGCGTGACGCCCCACATCGACTTCTCGGTCAGCGGCGGCGGAATGAAGTTGAGTCTTGAAACCGGCTGGGTCGGCGCAAACCGTTCACCCTGCACGCCACCTGCTGCCTGCACCCTGGCCTGATCGACAGGCGTGATCGGCTCACCGGTCAGACGATTGAGTACAAAGATGTTACCCACCTTGGTCGGCAACAGCAGCGCGGGCTGTTTGCTGCCCTCCTTGCCCAGATCAAGCAACGAAGGCTGCGACGGGTTATCGCGATCCCACAGGTCGTTGTGGGAGGTCTGGAACTTCCATTTGAACGCACCGGTTTTCAGATCCAGCGCCACCAGTGCGTCACGGAATTTCTCGGTATTGCTGTTCGGGTCGCGACGCGTGCCGGTTTCATCGGGCGACGCATTGCCAAACGGCACGTACACCAGACCGTTTTTCAGGTCGGCACTCAACGTCGCCCACGCCACCGGGGTGTCCTGTGGATAGTTCTGCTCTGCGGAAACAGGCGCGGTATTTTGTGGATTTTCGGGATCGAAGTTCCAGACCAGCTTGCCGGTCATGACGTTGTAGGCGCGAATCACGCCAGACGGGTTGCCCTGGTCATAACCGTTATCCATCACCGAGCCACCGAGCACGATGAGATCCCCGGCTACCAGCGGCGCGGCGGTCTGCATCAGGGCGTGCGGGCGGACCTTGCCCATGTTGTCGTGCAGATCGACTACACCATTGCTGCCAAAATCGCTGCAGAGCTTGCCGGTGTCGGCATCGAGCGCAACCAGCCTGGCGTCCGCTGTGGCCATGATGATGCGTTTTGCGCACTGCGCTGCCGGTGCATTCTGAGCCGTCGGCGCTGCGTAGTAACTCACGCCACGACAGGTCTGGTGCTGCTGGAGGTAGGAACGGGTTTTCTCCGGGGTGTATTTCCAGTCCGGCTTGCCGTTTTCCGGGTTGATGGCGTGTACTTCGTTATGAGGGGTGCACACATACACGCGGTTGTTGACCTTCAACGGTGTGGCTTCGAAGGTGTATTCGCCAGCATCCTTGTCCGCGTCACGCAGATCACCGGTGTGGTACTCCCACGCCACCGCCAGTTTGTTGATGGTCTGCGGATTAATCTGATCCAGACTCGAGAAACGCTGACCATTTTGGGTGCCGCCATAGGCCACCCATTCATTGCCTGCGACCTCGGTACTGCGTGATGCGGTCGAGGTGCCGATCTGGCCCTTCACTGCGTAGGGGTCATAGAACATGAGCGCAATCACGATCAGCGCCATGACGGCGACAGTGCCGCCCAGAAAAGGGTCAAAGCCGCGATTGCTGCCGGCAGCCTGGTTGCGCAATAACGGGCGCACTATCCAAGGCATTGCCAGCCAGAAACCGATCAGCGCGAACAGGTCGCCGCGTGGAATCCACTGCCATTTATCAAAGCCGACTTCGTAGACGATCCACAGCAGAATCCCCCACATCAGCAGCGCATACAGCGTCAACGCCGATTTTTTCTTCAGAAACACCAGTACTGCGGTGGCCAGCACGCCCAGGGCAATCACCGAATAAGCCGGGGAGCCGCCCACCGCTACCAGTTGTGCTCCCATATAAAGCAGCGCAATGCTCAGTATCGCCATCACGATACCTGTCGCTCTTAAAATCATCGTCCCTGTCCTTTCTTGTTATGTGATGAAACCGTGTGTTGAGCGCGTGTTTTTCAAGCGGCGGCTGAAGCCATCGCCGACAAGCCGCCTCCCACGGTCCCGCGTTTACTGAACGACAGTGCGATTTAGAAGACGTGGTGGTGCCTTCCACGAGACTGCATCCAGCCAGCCGAAAAGGTTGTCTGACGACACACCTGTTCGGCACTGAAACGCAGTAAAGCGGTTTATGAAAGTGTTGGCAAGGCAACAAACCGTCAGGTCGTCATACTTTGCGCGTGGCGTCATCCAGCGCAAGGATGGTGTGAGCGTTGGTCACAGTGGTCGCGAGGGTGTTGATCACACCGGAACGCAAAGCGCCCAGTGTCGCCGCCGCCTTGGTGTTTTCGCTGGCGATGGCCACCACATCCGGGATGCGAAACAGCTCCTGCACCGTCAGCCCGATCACCCTGCCCTGAATGGCATTGACTGCGGGCTGGCCGTGGATGTCGATGAAGTCGTAGCCCATCATGTCGCCTACCGTGCCGGACAGCCGGGCCTGGGCGATTTCCTGAGGCGAGAACCAGCCCATGCGCACCATGTTGCTGTTCTCACTCATGTCACCGATGCCGATCAAGGCAATGTCGGCACGTCGCGCACGGTCCAGGGTAGAACGCACGGTGTCGTTATTGATCAGCACGCCACGCAATTCAGGATTGGCGACCAGCGCCGGGGCGTACAGGCTTTCGCTTTCGCCGCCGAAACGCAGCGCCAGACGCCGACAGATGTGATCGGGGTTCATGTACTCGCCTGCCTTGAGCGAGCCGCCGATGGCACAGACAAAAGTGCAGTTGCGGGTCACGGGCAGGAACACATTGTCCGCCACCGCACCCACATTGCGCCCCATGCCGACGGCGACGATCATGCCGTCGCCCAAGGTCTTGTTCAGGTAGTTGGCAACCAGACTCGCGACGGCAGAACGCTGGGTGTCGGGGTCGCTGTGATCGACCGCAATCAGGGCGCGATCCAGTTGAAAACGCTCGACCAGCGCCTGCTCAAGTTCATTGTTCATCGCCGGATGCTGCAGAACACGCACTTCGACAATGCCTTCGTCACGCGCGCGTTTGAGCAGTCGACTGACTTTTGCGCGGGACAGGTCAAAACGTTTGGCGATGGCTTCCTGAGTGACGTTCTCGAGGTAATAAAGCATCGCGACCTCGGTCATCAGATCGATGTCGCTGGCCATGCGCTGGTTACTGTCACTCATGTGGACGGGCTTCCGTTTCGACGTCAAAGGCGCATTCTCCCTACTCCCGGCCCTCTGCGTCCACTACTGATGCCCGTCGCGCTCGATGGCGCTGATGCGGTCGACCTTGGCACCCGAGCGCGCCGCCTCGAACTCCGACTCCAGAAACGACTTGACGATGCTTTTCGCCAGCTCCACGCCGATCACCCGCGCACCGATGGACAGGATCTGCGCATCGTTGCTCTTGCGCGCCCGTTCTGCCGAATAAGTGTCATGGGCCTGCGCTGCACGAATGCCCAACACCTTGTTGGCCGAGATCGCCATGCCGATTCCCGTCCCGCACACCAGTATGCCGAGCCGCTGCTGCCCGGCATTGATGGCCGTTGCCACGGCAAGGGCAATGTCCGGATACAGCACCGGCGCTGTCGAGTGGGTGCCGAAGTCGGTTACCGGATGCCCCAGCGTTTCGATGTGCCGCTTCAACAACTCTTTGAGTTCATAACCCGCTTCATCGCACCCGATGGCCACCGGGAAAAGTGTGTTCATGGCGTTTGGCTCCACTGCCGGGGTCACATATCACTGACCAAATGTTCAATCGGTGAAATTCCGATCACTTATTTCTCAGATATTACCGGGATACTGTCAAGCAAGTTTTCGACACAGATTCAAACGATCGCTTAAAAACCGGCTTTAATCGCGATTTAGAAGCCGTTCGAAATTTATCGAGGAAAGAGATTGACTGCACAGAATTTCATTTGATACACATATGCTCACTGAGCCACACCAGTGCACCTAATAAGAATTCACAGCACGAGGACACGCCGATGGCCATGCCATTACTGCTCCAGGCTGAACATGTCGCCAAGGCCTACGCCGGCATCCCTGCCCTGCGTGACGGCAGTCTCTCGTTGCGCGCAGGCAGCGTTCACGCCCTGTGCGGCGGCAACGGCGCAGGCAAATCGACCTTTCTCAGTATTCTGATGGGCATCACCCAGCGTGACGCCGGGACCATTCTGCTCAACGGCAATCCGGTGCAATTCAATCGTCCAGGCGATGCGCTGGCTGCCGGGATCGCGATGATCACCCAGGAACTCGAGCCCATCCCGTACATGACCGTCGCCGAAAACATCTGGCTGGGCCGTGAGCCACGCCGGGCTGGCTGTATTGTCGATACCCGCGAACTCAACAGGCGCACCCGCGAACTGCTGGAAAGTCTGGAATTCGAGGTCGAGGCCACCAGCCCCATGCATCGCCTGAGCGTGGCGCAGATTCAACTGGTAGAAATCGCCAAGGCCTTCAGTCACGACTGCGAAGTCATGATCATGGATGAGCCCACCTCGGCCATCGGCGAGCGCGAAGCACAAACGCTGTTCAAAGCCATTCGCCGCCTGACCGCGCGAGGCGCCGGTATTGTCTATGTCTCACACCGCCTCAGTGAGCTGGCGCAGATCGCCGATGACTACACCATCTTCCGCGACGGGGCTTTTGTCGAAACCGGCCGCATGGCGGACATTGATCGCGCCCATCTGGTGCGCGGCATCGTCGGTCAGGAGCTGACACGCATCGACCACAAAGTCGGTCGCGAATGCGCTGCCGAATGCTGCCTGAACGTTGACAGCCTGAGTCGTAACGGCGAGTTCCACGACATCAGCCTGCAACTGCGTCAGGGCGAGATTCTCGGCATCTACGGCCTGATGGGCTCGGGACGCAGCGAATTTCTCAACTGTATATACGGACTGACCACGCCGGACTCAGGCACCGTTACCCTGCAGGGCAAGCCCATGCCGGTCGGCCTGCCCAAGGCAACGATACGCGCAGGCATGTCGCTGGTGACCGAAGACCGCAAGGACAGTGGCCTGGTGCTGACCAGCAGCATCCTCTCCAACATCGCCCTGTCGGCTTACAAGCGTCTGTCGACCTGGTCGCTGATCGACACACGCAAGGAAAGCCGTCTGGCCGAAGACATGGTCAGGCGCCTGCAGATCAAGACCACTTCACTGGACCTGCCCGTCGCCTCCATGAGCGGCGGCAATCAACAGAAGGTGGTGCTCGCCAAGTGCCTGTCCACCGAACCCGTCTGCCTGCTGTGCGATGAGCCGACCCGGGGCATCGACGAAGGCGCCAAGCAGGAGATCTACCACCTGCTGGACCAGTTCGTGCGCGCCGGTGGCGCTGCCATCGTGGTGTCTTCGGAAGCGCCGGAACTGTTGCGCCTGAGTGACCGAATCGCCGTATTCAAGGCCGGAAAGCTGGTAACCATCAGCAGCGACACCGACCTTTCCCAGGAAGCCCTGTTGAGTCTTGCCTCATGAATGCCAAAACCGTCATCGCCCCCACTAACGCTGCACCCCGAAGCCGCCTGCGTCTGTCCCTGGACCGTTTCGGCCTGCCGCTGGTGTTCATCGTGCTGTGTATCGTGATGGCGTTCTCCAGCGAATACTTCATGACCTGGCGCAACTGGATGGACATCCTGCGCCAGACCTCCATCAACGGCATTCTCGCGGTCGGCATGACCTACGTGATCCTGACCAAGGGCATCGACCTGTCGGTCGGCTCGATTCTGGCCTTCGCCGGGCTGTGCAGCGCGCTGGTTGCGACTCAGGGCTATGGATTGCTGGCGGCGGTCAGTGCCGGGATGTTTGCCGGGGCAATGCTCGGGGTGGTCAACGGCTTCATGGTCGCCAACCTGTCGATTCCGCCCTTTGTCGCGACCCTCGGCATGCTCAGCATCGCCCGCGGCATGACCTTCATTCTCAACGACGGCAGCCCGGTGACTGACTTGCCTGAAGCCTATCTGGCGCTGGGCACCGGGCGAATCGGTCCGATTGGCGTGCCGATCATCATCTTCGCGGTGGTGGCGCTGATTTTCTGGATGGTGCTGCGTTATACCACCTATGGCCGCTACGTGTACGCCGTGGGTGGCAACGAGAAAAGCGCCCGCACCTCAGGCATCGGCGTGCGCAAGGTGATGTTCTCGGTGTACGTGGTTTCCGGATTACTGGCGGGTCTGGCCGGTGTGGTGTTGTCCGCCCGAACCACGTCCGCCCTGCCCCAGGCCGGCATGTCGTATGAGCTGGATGCCATCGCAGCGGTGGTCATCGGCGGCACCAGCCTGTCGGGCGGCACGGGCAGCATCGTCGGCACCCTGTTCGGCGCGTTGTTGATCGGCGTGATCAACAACGGCCTGAACCTGCTCGGCGTGTCCTCCTATTACCAGCAGGTCGCCAAGGGCCTGATCATCGTGTTCGCAGTACTGATCGACGTGTGGCGCAAGAAAAAACGCTAATCGCTTTTCCTCTGAATGAACGACTGACTACAACAATAACGGAGTTCTCATCATGAAATTCGGCACATCCCTGGCCGCTGTCGCGGCGCTCACCCTGCTTGCCAGCAGCATTTCCCTGGCAGCTGACGGCAAGACCTACAAGATCGGCGCAGCCGTTTACGGGCTCAAAGGCCAGTTCATGCAGAACTGGGTGCGTGAGCTCAAACAGCACCCGGCGGTCAAGGATGGCACCGTTCAGATCACCGTGTTCGACGGCAACTACGACGCGTTGACCCAGAACAACCAGATCGAAACCATGATCACCCAGCACTACGACGCGATCATCTTCGTGCCCATCGACACCAAGGCCGGCGTCGGCACCGTGGCCCGCGCCATGGAAAACGATATTCCGGTCATCGCGTCCAACACTCGTGTGGCCGGGACCAAAGTGCCCTACGTCGGCAACGATGATGTCGAGGGCGGACGCCTGCAGGCTCAGGCCATGGTCGACAAGATCAAAGGCAAGGGCAACGTGGTGATCATTCAGGGGCCGATTGGCCAGTCGGCCCAGATCGACCGTGAAAAGGGCGAGATGGAAGTCCTGAAGAAACACCCTGATATCAAGATCATTGAAATGAAAACCGCCAACTGGTCGCGTGCCGAAGCGCTGGCCCTGACTGAAGATTGGCTCAATGCGCACCCTAATGGCGGCATTTCCGGGATCATCGCCCAGAACGACGACATGGCGCTCGGCGCCTTGCAAGCCGTCAAATCACGCGGCCTGACCCCTGCTGAAGTGCCCGTCACCTCCATCGACGGCATGCCGGACGCCATTCAGGCTGCCAAGAAAAACGAAGTGACCACCTTCCTGCAGGATGCCCAGGCCCAATCCCAGGGCGCGCTGGACGTCGCCCTTCGCGCCCTCGCCGGCAAGGATTACAAGCCGCAGTCCGTGATCTGGGAGCGTTACGCCAAAGACGTGAAATGGGGTGATGGCACCGACAAGAACTACATCCTGCCATGGGTGCCGGTGACCGACGCCAACGCCGATGCGCTGTATCAACAGGTGAGTGGCGGCAAGTAACCCTCTGCTGATCGTTCCGATGCGCTGCGTTCGGCGTCATACATAAGTCCTGAAGAGGCACAGAAGGTAGCCAAAACCAGAATGCCTGATTGGATGCACAACCTGTGGGAGGCGGCTTGCCGGCGATGGCGTCAGATCAGTCTCTGATGTGCAGCATCAAAAAGCATCGCCGGCAAGCCGCCTCCCACAGTCCGTTGGTTGCGGCAAGATTTGTGTATAGCGATGAGTAGTCAGCGTGGGAACGAGCATAGGCAGACAAAACCCTCAACAACAGGAGTCATGTTCATGTCTGGATTCTGGAATCAGGCCTTCGACCTTACCGGCAAATGTGCCGTCATCACGGGCGGCGCGGCCGGGATCGGTCTGGCCTGTGCCAGCCTGCTGGTCGAGCGCGGTGCGCGGGTTGCGTTGCTGGACCGCGACCCTGCGGTGGTTGAAGTCGCAGCACGCCTAGGCGACGGCCATCTTGGCATCGCCGTGGACCTGCGTCAGCTCGATCAGGTGCAACGCTGCGTCGACCACGCCTTTGAGCACTTCAAGCGCCTGGATTACCTGATCAATAGCGCGGGCGTCGCGCTGCTGGACAAGGCCGTCGATGTCAGCGAAGACGCCTGGGACACCACGCTGGATATCAACCTCAAGGCCAGCTTCTTCGTGGCTCAGTCCTGCGCACGGCACATGCTCGCGCAAGGCAGCGGGCGCATCGTCAACCTGGCGTCACAGGCTGCGGTGATCGGCCTGGATCGGCATGTCGCCTACTGCGCCAGCAAGGCTGCGGTGGTCGGCATGACCAAAGTGCTGGCCATGGAGTGGGCGCCGCACATCAACGTCAATGCCATCTCCCCCACCATCGTCGAAACGGCGCTGGGCAAGAAAGCCTGGGCGGGCGAGCTGGGTGAAAAGGCCAGATTGCAGATCCCGGCGGGACGCTTCGCCCAGCCGGAAGAAATTGCCGGGCTGGCGCTTTACCTGCTCAGCGACGTCGCCGCCATGATCACCGGAGAGAACGTGGTGATCGACGGTGGCTACAGCATTCAGTAATCCCATTTCTGTCGCGAGGTTTCGTCATGTCCACCGCTACCGAACGCACCGCCGAACAACTCTCTCCCGAGATTCCCGCCACCATGCAGGCCGTGGTCTGTCATGGCCCGGAAGACTACCGGCTTGAAACGGTCGACGTCCCGACGCCCGGCCCTGACGAGATCCTGACCAAGGTCGAGCTGTGCGGCATCTGCATGGGCGACATCAAGACCTATCGTGGGGCGCCCTCATTCTGGGGCGATGCCGAGCAGCCGCGCTACGTCAAGCCACCAATGATTCCTGGCCACGAGTTCGTCTGCCGTGTGGTCGCCCTCGGCCCGGGTGCCGAAAAACGCGGGGTGAAGATTGGCGACCGGGTGATTTCCGAGCAGATCGTACCGTGCTGGGGCTGCCGCTTCTGCAACCACGGTCAGTACTGGATGTGCCAGAAGCACGACTTGTATGGTTTTCAGAACAATGTTCAGGGCGCGATGGCCCAATACATGATCTTCACCAAGGAAGGCATCATCCACAAAGTGCCCGACTCCATCGCGCCGGACGAGGCGATTCTGATCGAGCCGCTGGCGTGCTCACTGCACGCAGCAGAACGCGCCAATGTCGATTTCGACGACGTGGTGGTGGTTGCCGGGGCCGGCACGCTGGGCCTGGGCATCATCGGCGCGGTGCGCATGCGTAACCCGAAAAAGCTCATCGTGCTGGACATGAAACCCGAACGCGCCGCCCTCGCCCTGCGCATGGGTGCGGATGAAGTCTGGAACCCGGCCGAGGTCGATGTATTGGCAAAGATCCGCGACATCACCGAAGGCTACGGCTGCGACATCTATATAGAAGCCACCGGACACCACAAGGCGGTCAACCAGGGCCTGGCAATGCTGCGCAAGCTGGGTCGTTTCGTTGAATTCAGTGTGTTCAACGACGAGGCCACGGTAGATTGGTCGATCATCGGCGATCGCAAGGAACTGGACGTGCTGGGCTCGCATCTGGGACCTTACATGTACCCACGCGCCATCGATTTCATTGGCAATCGCAAGATCGACATGCGAGACGTGGTCACCCACAAATTCCCCCTCGCCGATTTCAAGGAAGCCTTCGCCGTGATGGAACGCGGCGACAAGTCGCTGAAAGTGGTGCTGGAACCGTAACACGCACGCTCCTTATAAAAAGAACACAGGAAACCGCGTTATGAATCGAGTCATCAACGATCCGGACCAAGTGGTCGAGGACATGCTGCGCGGCATTCTGGTTGCGCATCCCGAGCTGTCGCAAGGCGACAGCAATCCACGAGTCATCAGCAAGACCACGCCTTCACCCCACGGCCGAGTCGGCATCGTCACCGGTGGCGGTTCGGGTCACGAGCCAGCGTTTCTGGGCTATGTCGGCCCCGGCCTGGTCGATGCCGTGGCAGTCGGCGAGATATTCTCTTCACCCACCGCCAAAAGCTTCTTCGATGCCTTCCGCGCAGCTGATCGTGGCGCGGGCGTGGCCTGCCTGTATGGCAACTACGCCGGTGACAACATGAACGTAAAGCTGGCGATGAAAATGGCCGCGAGCAAAGACTTGCAGATTCGCACCGTGGTCGCCAATGACGACGTGGCCTCTGCACCCAAAGCCGACATTGCCAAACGTCGCGGCGTGGCCGGTGAAATCTTCATGTGGAAGACCGGCGGCGCTGCCGCAGTGCTGGGCTACGACCTGGACGGCGTGATCCGTGTCGCTCAGAAAGCCGTCGATCAGTGCCGCTCCATCGGCATCGGCCTGACGCCCTGCACCATCGCGGCAGTCGGCAAGCCCAACTTCCAGATCCCGGACGGCCAGATGGAACTGGGTATCGGCCACCACGGCGAACCCGGCATTGAGGTCATCCCCATCGAGTCCGCCGCCGCCATGGCCGAACGCATGCTGGCGCCGATTCTCGCTGACCGGGATTTCCGTCAGGACGACAGCGTCGTGGTGCTGGTGTCGGGACTCGGCGCAACGCCAGTCATGGAGCTGTACATCTTCTACGCCGAAGTCGAACGCCAGCTCAAGGCGCGCGGCCTGAACATTCATCGCTGCTACGTCGGCAACTACTTCACGTCCCTGGAAATGATGGGTGTGACCTTGACCCTGCTGGGCCTGGACGCCGAGCTGAAAACCCTGATCGACCACCCTTGCCGTTCCATCGGCATGACCCAGGCGGAGTGAACCATGAGCCAGCATTTTTCCTCTCGTGACGGCAGCGCCATCGTCACCGATCTGGTCACTGTGATCGTGGCCAACCGCGAATACCTCAGTGAAGTCGATGGTGCCATCGGTGATGGCGACCACGGCATCAACATGGCCAAGGGTTTTGCCCACTGCGGTCGCAGCATCGAGGGCCGACAACTGACCCTTGCCGAGGCACTTGATGAACTTACGCTGAGCCTGATGGAAGGCATCGGCGGCTCCATGGGTCCACTGTATGGCAGCCTGTTCATTGGCATGGCTGATGAGGTACGCGGCAGCGAGCAGATCGACGCAGCAACCTTCGCCCATTTGTTGCGCGGCGGGCTCACGTCCCTGCAGGACATCACCGAAGCGGGCGTGGGCGACAAGTGCCTGATGGACACCTTGATTCCAGCGGTCGAAGCCTTCGAACAGGCCCACGCCTCGGGCGCCTCGTTCAACGATGCGCTGGAAGCCATGAAACGCGCGGCCTCACAGGGACGCGACTCGACCAGGGACCTGATGGCCAAAATCGGCCGCGCCAGCCGTCTGGGCGAACGCTCGATCGGTGTGCTGGATGCCGGCGCGGTGTCGTGTTGCCTGATCCTGACCCGGCTGGCGGATTCGGTGCAGCCACGGCTGGTCGGTGCCCTGCCCTAGAGTTCAAACCTGATTCGCTGCTCGCGGCGCTGGGCTGGCGGCAAGGCTTCGCCACGCCTCACCGCTGCCAGCATCTGCTCGACACCCACATGAATGGCATCGGCCGGAACATTGCAAGGTTTGAAGTTCGCTACATTATCCAGACCTTCCCGATGGGCACGGATGATCTTCACGTCCTGCTGGATAACGAGGTGCGTATAAAGGTGGATGAGCGGACGCATCAGCCGTAGCATCCAGCGCGGCACTGGAAAGCGGTACGCGATATAGGTGTAGACCCTGGACTGACGTTCGTTGACCGGAGTGATCTGGCTAACGATCAGAAATCCCGAGCGCCGCCCCCACAGGTAGTCGCAAAACGTCACGTTGGGCGCCAGAAACCGATCAGTGTGAACAAGTGGTTCGGCATCCGGATTGGTCAGCCAGTGCAGGATGCCGATCTTGTCGGCTTCGTCGTGGTAGGACACTTCGATGCTGTGGGCCTTGCAGGCCAGCGTCGCCTCCATCGCTCTGCCGCTGCTTGACCTGAAAATACCCTCGTGGACAAACACCGTGTGGGGTACGTCCAGAAAGTTCTGTACCAAGCTGCCGACGTCTGCTTCGAAGGTATTGAGCATGAAGTAAGACTGCCACGGCTGCTCACCGTAAGCAGGCAACCTGAATATCGGTTTGGCATGGGCCTCGCCCGTGCCGGTGTAGACCCAGACCAGACCGTCCTGCTCGCACACCGCAAAGTGCCGTTGCCGATAGTGGTAGCCCGGCGATCGCGGCGAGGCCTTATCGGCGTCGACGCTCGGAATATGGACCACGTGACCCTGCGCGTCGTAACGCCAGCCGTGGTAAGGGCATTCAAGGCAGTCGTCAGCGACCTTGCCTGCCGACAATCGCGTACCTCGGTGTACACACTGATCGAGGAGCGCAACGACGTGCCCGCTTTTCTGCCGGAACAACACGATATTAAGGCCCAGGATCGTGGCGCGATGCGGCTTGCTCTTCAATTCCCTTGCGGTGCAGGCCACGTACCAGTGTTCGAGCGTCGCGTCATGAGGCGTTGGATTTTCGCGGTTCACGGGGGCAGTCACAGATCTTTTTCCGTCATGGCAAGGAGGGCTCGGGCAGTTTCCAGCCGACTGATCAGCCGGCCGGGCTTTACATCGCCAGCGCGAATCCCGCCGATTTCAGAAGCCCGTTGTAACAATCCTGCAAGCCGTTGCGCGCCCCCGCTGACGACGCGAACGCAGACCGGCCCCAACTGCCCCAGCTTTCGTGCCTGTGCGTAGTGAAAAGACGCTTGCAGCGCACGGTCGATTGCTTCCGCAAGACCGTTGACCTCGCCCGTGGCAGAGCTTGCCAGCAGGACGGTGTAGCTCGCTGGCGAGGCCTGTGCGTCGGCCACCAGGCAAGCGTCGTCGGCTGTGTCGAGGCAACCCTGCAAAACACGCTCGACGAATGGCTCATCCAGTTTCTCTCCCACCAGATCACAGGTGTTGGCGGCGCGGCCTATAAACTCCACGCGGGGTGTGCGTCCGGTGTGACCCACGACGCGAACCCTGTCGCCGAGGGCATAGCGATACAGCCCGCTCCCGGTGGTCAAAAGTACTTGGACAGTCTCACCCATACGCAGCGAGTGGGCACCACGCGACGAGCCGTTTTCGTCGAGAAATTCGAGGTGGTGACTGCCGATTGCCAGTGGACAACCCGGCCCGGCGCCCACCGGTATGCTGAGCACGCCTTCGGTGGCGAGCAAGCCTTTGGGCAGCCACCGGGCCTGAGGAAAATGCGACGCCAATCGCGTTGCGTACCCGTGGCTAGGCCCATCCATCCAGCAACTGACTGCTGCCAATCGTGGCCACAGGCGGGTACACAACCCGGTTGCTCTGGCATGGCGTAGCGCCTGTTGACGCTCGGCGGGTAACTGAGTCTCCACCCAGTCAAACACATGGCGGTTATCGGCCGAGTCGATGTCAAACAGCGGTTGCAACAGGCTGGTGAGAAAGGTCGGGCTCCAGACGCTGATAAAGCTCAGGTCTTCAGCGGCCACCAGCGCCAACAGTGTTTGCCTGCGCCAGCGCGTTGCGTCCTCAACCAGGTCGGGCATCAACAACGTACCCGCCAATGAAGCAATCGCACTGCCCTCCAGGTAGGCCAAGTCACTGGTCGAACCGATGGCGATGCCATTTTCGGCTATCGCCTGCGTCTGCATGGGCGGCGACATTGACCAATACCCGCTGCCGTCGCCTATTTCGGGAATCTGGCGGTGCATATCGGCAAGCCATACGGTCAGCGCACCCTGCAACTCGCCAAGGAACGAGCGTGTGTAGGGAATGTGTTTC
>Ga0265798_10001849_pt1 | contig 32036 bp, 30 predicted proteins | sample P3T30metagenome_FD_192430 | JGI IMG/M metagenome (GOLD analysis project Ga0265798, IMG submission 192430) | Plant litter microbial communities from East Loma Ridge, Irvine, California - P3 T30 | ecosystem: Environmental > Terrestrial > Plant litter > Unclassified | place: USA: California... | reverse complement strand
GTTGTCGCGGCGTGTCGGGTCGCCGGGATCTTGCGGCTTCTGCTGCGCGACGGTGCCGACCAGTTCCATGATCTTGTCGCTCAACCGTGGCGCGGCGCGCGATAGGAGCGAGGACAACAGCCCCCCGCCCCCCGCATACAGTGTGCGTCGCGGCGTCTCGCAGGCGAACAACACCGCGTCGGCAACGACCGACGGTGCGTAGAGCGGCGGCGGCAGGCGGGGCGGCTCGTCCATGAAGTTGCGCGCATGCTCGGGAAACGGCGTGTCGATCGCGCCGGGCTTGATCAGCGTCACCGAGATCGCGGCCCCCTCCTGCTCCAATTCCATCCGCAGCGTGTCGGTCAGCGCCTGCACCGCATGCTTGGTCGCGCAATACGGTCCCTGCTCGACGATCGCGCGGTCGCTGAGGATCGAGCCGACGTTGATTATCGCCCCGCCACCGCGGCCGCGCAGATGGCGCGCGGCGACCAGCGATCCGTGCAGCACGCCGAAATAATTGACGTCGAATACGCGGCGGTGATCGGCGACCGGCACCTGCTCGAGCGTGCCGTAGGTCCCGGTGCCGGCGTTGTTGACCCAGCTGTCGAACCCGCCGAACGCTTCGATCGCGACGGCGGCGACACGCTCGACTGCCGCCATGTCGCTAACGTCGGCGGCGCAGATCGCTATGCGTCCGCCGTCGGCCGACAGGCGGTCGCGAAGGGCCTCAAGTGCCGCTTCGTTCCGCGCGGTCGCGACGACGGCGGCACCGCGACGCACGGCTTCCTCGACGATCGCGAGACCGTTGCCGCTGGTTGCGCCGGTGACGATGATGATCTGATCGCGGAGGGGTTTCAGGGTGATGGCCATGTCGATCAGCGTCCCAGCGGCGAGGTTGCGTAGTCGGCAAGCAAGGCCGCCACGTCGTCGTAGATCGCGATCGCACCTGCCGACTTGAGTTGCTCGTCCTTGAACTTGCCCGATCGGACGGCGACCGCAGCGATGCTGCATTTGGCCGCGGCCTCGATGTCATAGGGCGTGTCGCCGACGACGATCACCTCGGTGGGATCGATGTTCGGCAGCTTCTTGAGCGCGGTCGCGAAGATGTCGGGCGCGGGCTTGGTCTTCTCGACGTCGTCGCTGCTCGTCGTCGCGACGATCAGGTCGCGTGCGTCGAGCAGGTCTATGTAATGGTCGAGTTCTGCCTCGGACGCAGACGATGCCAATACGACCTGCTGCCCGAGACCATGCGCGTGGGCCAGCAGGTCGTGCGCCTGCGCGAACGGCTTGGCGGTCTCCAGGTATTTCGCCTTGAAGATCGCGCCGTGCGTGTCGCCGAGCTTTTCCTGCTGCGCCTCGTCCGCGTCGGGCAGCAGAGTCGGCACGAGCATGTCGGTCCCCTTGCCGATCTGGTCGTGGATCACCCGGCGGTCGAACGACGCGCCGACAGTCGCGAACGCCGCCTCCCAGGCGAGGACGTGCATGTCGTTGGTGTCGACCAGCGTACCGTCGATATCGAAGAGAATGGCTTTGATCTGCATGAGGCTATCCCGGATCTTAAATCGTGCACCCGCCCGTCGGAACGCCGCAGCGCCGTGCAAGGCGTGGCGGGCGAACGGCGTCGGCAGACTGCGATAGCGTCCTAACGGTCCACACTCAGAATTGGCCCCGGCGTCCGCGAACTTGGTAGGGCGATCGCCGTTGCGCAGAGCAAGCCGCAGCATCAATGTCGCAACCGCAACGATGTCGCAGAGCGACCAAGCTCGACAAGTCCTTACGATCTATGGACTTTCATTGGGGTATCTCGATTTAGTTTAAGTTCATCGATATTGATCGCAATCAACATAAAATTTTAACTGCGGATATTGGCGTGACGCAGGAACGATGACGCCACTTTGATCGCTATACTCCCCAGAATATGTTCACGCTGACGGCGGTGACGCGGAAACGTCGCGGCCGAGACTTCGTGGCGATAGTGCATAGTTTTGATGATGATCAGGCGGCGTTTGCGCCATTGCCGAGTCATGTCTGAAGGGATGTCGTGTCGTGCGTGAGCACTAGGCTGTAATTCTATGACGGAGATCTTCTGATGCGCGCACTTGTTTGGCATGGAAAAGGCGATGTTCGGGTCGATACTGTTACAGATCCCGAGATCAAGCATCCGCGCGATGCGATCATCAAGGTGTCGGCCTGCGCGATCTGCGGGTCCGATCTTCACTTGCTTGATGGCTACCAACCGACGATGCAGGCGGGCGACATCCTGGGTCATGAGAACATGGGCGTCGTCGTCGCACTCGGCTCCGAAGTCACCAATCTGAAGATCGGCGACCGCGTCGTGGTGCCGTTCACGATCAGCTGCGGCGATTGCTTCTTCTGTCGCAAGGGGCTGTTCTCGGCGTGCGAGCGGACCAATCCGAATGCGGAGATGGCGATCAAGGCGATGGGCCATTCGCCCGCCGGCCTGTTCGGGTTCAGCCACATGCTGGGCGGTTATTGCGGTGGCCAGGCCGAGTATCTGCGCGTGCCGATGGCCGATATCGGTCCGATCAAGGTTCCCGACAGCGTCACCGACGAACAGGCGCTGTTCCTCTCCGACATCTTCCCGACCGGCTACATGGCCGCGGAGAATGCGCAGATCGAGCCGGGCGACACCGTGGCGATCTGGGGCTGCGGTCCGGTCGGCCAGTTCGCGATCCGCTCGGCGCTGATGCTCGGCGCGGGCCGCGTGATCGCGATCGACGAGGTGCCCGAGCGTCTCGCGATGGCCGAGGCAGGCGGCGCGGAGACTATCAACTTCGCCGAGGTCGACAGCGTCTATGACGAGCTCCAGTTCCGCACCAAGGGCCGTGGCCCCGACAGCTGCATCGATGCGGTCGGCGCAGAGGCTTCGGGGCATGGCGCGATGGATGCGGTGATCGACAAGGTGAAGGCGGCGACGTTCCTCGCCACCGACCGCGTACACGTACTGCGCGAGGCGATCATGAGCTGCCGGATGGGCGGCACGGTGTCGATCCCCGGCGTCTATGTCGGGATGGGCGACAAGATCCCGATCGGCGCGATGATGAACAAGGGGCTGACGATCAAGACCGGCCAGACGCACGTCCAGGCCTATACCAAGCCATTGCTCGCTCGGATCGAGGCCGGCGACATCGACCCGAGCTTCGTCGTGACGCACCCGGCCAGCCTCGAGGATGCGCCCGAGATGTACCAGAAGTTCCGCGACAAGCAGGACGGCGTCATCAAGGTCGTGCTCCGGCCGTAACCCCTTCCCCGACCCGGTCCGCTCTTAATGAGCGGCCCGGGTCGGTCTGTTTTTGACCGCTACATTCAGAAGGACATACCGATGAGTGACAAGGTTCAGACCCCTGTGCCCGGCAACTCTGGGAGCAAGGGCGCGCCGGACGGCGTTTCGGACTCGCCCCGCGGCAACGACGATGTTCACGGTCGCAGCGAAGGCGGCGAAAGTGGCGGTGGGTCCTATCCCAACCCGCATGCCGGCAAGACCGAGACGAACACCGGCTTCATGGCGCATGGCGGCCAGACCGACATCGCCTATCACGGTGGCGGTCAGGCCGGCGAAGACGGCGGCAGTGCGGCCAACGGCGTCGCCGGTTCGGGCGGCAGTGACGGCACGACGATCGCCGCCGACCCGGATGCGGACCGCGAGCCGCATGCGATCGCGGCCGAAGGTCGCACGATTGAGGTCGTCGAGACATCGGGCATCGCCGAAGCCGAGGCCAACGGCAAGATCGGCACCGATGCGGACTATGAGGACGAGCAGAAGCAGCCAGGCGCCGGCTGAGGTCGCCGCGCTTCGATCCGCGTTTCCCAAGTTTCAAAACCAGTCGCCGCGCATTCCGCCGGTGAGCCCATAAGGATGGCCCCATGTCTGCACCCGAAGATCTCCAGGAAATCTACACCGACGAGCTGAAGGATCTGTGGTCCGCAAACGACCAGATGAAGAAGGTCCTGAAGAAGATCACGTCCAAGGCAAGCGACGCATCGCTGAAGGAGATGCTGACCAAGTCGCAGGCGGATATCGAGACGCATACCGACCTGCTCAAGGACCTGATCGCGTCGAACGACGAAAAGGTTTCGAAGGAGCATTGCAAGGGCATGGAAGGCCTCGTCGCCGAAGCCACCAAGCATGTGCTCGAAGAAGGTCCCGAAAAGGGTCCGCTGCTCGATGTGATGATCATCGCGCAGTATCAGCGGATGACGCATTACGGGATTGCCGGGTTCGGCACGGCGACGGTGTACGCCAAGGCGCTAGGTCTCAAGGACGACCACAAGAAGCTGAGCGCGGCCACCAAGGACATCTACGGTGGTGATGAATATATGACGAAGCTCGCCGAGACGACCGTCAACATCGACGCCGAAGACGAAGACGAGTGATCTCGAATGCCCGCCGGCATGCAGTCGGCGGGCATCCGCATCCCATACAATGTTGGACGGAAGAGATGAGATCCATGACGACCTATCCGCTGAGTGAGCCAGCCACGATCTACCGCACCGACAAATCGGGCGAGGAGCGGAAGAGCGTTGCACGCGGGTCCTTGGCCGATTGTGCCGACATCCTCGCCGGTTGGTCGTCGGAGGATCGCGCTACGGTCGAGATCGAAGTGGACGACATGACACTGCGCTATGAATCGGATGAGATCGAGGAGCTTCTCCAGTTCCTGCGCGAGGAAGACGCCGATCGGAAGTCTGCCGCCGGATGACGCGTTTGCGGCTATGCGGTCGCATTGGCCTCGGTGGACCAGGTCTACGCGTGCGCGTCAGGCGGAAATGGATCGCTGCACGTGATCCGGCCCGGCGCATCGACGCGACCGGATACGCGACGCCGAAAATGGGGAGCCGTCGCAGTGGTAACCGTGATGTCGTACCAGCCGAAATTGTCGCGGAGAGGCCAGCGATAGCGTGTTTCGGCCAATGGTATCACCTTGGGCGGCATGCCGATCGCCGCAACGCTCGCCACCAGACCATGATCGCGCTGGCTGCCAGGCAGTCGCAGAACGAGATCGTCCGCGGTGGTGATCCACTGCATCCGGTACAGGTGCGCTGGATCGTTTCCGCTGCCGGCGAAATGGCGGTGGAAGCCGTTCGGGCCGAGCACCCACAGATCGTAAAGGCCAGCGTCGTCGAACGGCCAGTGCCCGTCCAACGCGTGCCCGGGCTCGACGGTGAAGCGGCGCGGCGCTTGGGCCAGGTCGGCGCGGTCGTAGACGTGGAACACCGCCGCCTGCGTCCCTTCCGCAGTGAATCGTAGATGGATCGCGCGATCCGCGATTCTCTCGCTGACGGCCAAGGCATAGGGTAGCGGACGAGCGCGGCGAATGCCGGGTTCCTGCCATGGGTGCAGCGACCCGGCTGGTGCCTGGGGGCTTATCTGCTTGGGGATCGCCGCGGCCCGGACGGCATCGGGCCGTGGACCGGGCATCGCGGCGAACGGCGCAGGGTCGGCCGCGGTGAAGTCGAACGCGGACGTCAGGTCGCCGCAGACCGCGCGGCGCCACGGCGCGATGTTGGGTTCGTGAAAGTCGAACCGGCGTTCAAGGAAGCGGATTACCGAAGTGTGATCGAACACCTGCGAGTTGACCCACCCGCCCCGGCTCCACGGCGAGACGACGTACATCGGCACGCGCGGGCCCAGCCCATACGCCCGGCCGCGATACGCGGGCAGATCAAGCGCGGCATCGCTCTTGCTCGGGTGGAGGTGATAGCTGCCATCGAGATCGACCGTCGATCCCCCGAGCAGCGTGCCGTCGGCGGCGTGCGAGGGTGGCGCCGGCGGCGGGACGTGATCGAAGAAGCCGTCATTCTCGTCGAACATCACGAGCAGCACGGTCCGCGCCCAGACCTTGGGGTCCGCGGTCAGCGCGTCGAGCACGTCGGCGGTATAGGCAGCGCCTTGCGCGGGGCTCGAAGGGCCGGGATGCTCGGAGCCTTTCGCGGTGGCGATGACGTACGACACTTGTGGCAGCCGCCCGCCGAGCACGTCCGCGCGCAAGACGTCGAGCCCGCGGGTCGTCAGCGCGCGCTCTCGTAATGCAGGATCCCCATCACCCCGGTGCGCGTCCCGGAACGCGGCGAAGCCGACCAGCGGGTTGTCGGTGAAATTGTCGGCCATGTCCTGGTAGATGCGCCAGTCGACACCCTTCGCCTGCAACCGCTCGACCACCGTCGTCCAGCGATACGGATCGGCAGCGCCGCCGTCCGCGGGAAAACTGTCGTGCGAATTGCCGATCGCCGGACCGCCCAGCGTGCCGCCGGGATCGTTGGTGCCGCTCCACAGGAACAGGCGGTTGGTGTTGGTCCCGGTCTGGACCGAGCAATGATAGGCGTCGCAGACGGTGAACGCCTCCGCGAGCGCGAACTGGAACGGGATGTCCTCGCGCCGATAATGCCCCATCGCGCGCTGGCTCTTCGCCTCTGGCCAGTGCGCCATCCGACCGTCGTCCCAACTGCGTTGCGCATCGGGCCAGCTATGCGGCGTGCCCTCCATCCGCATCAGGTCGAAATTCGTCCGCGTGGCGAGGTGGAACGGCAGGACCGTGCGTGCGCCGCCGGGGGCGGTTCGATCGCCCTGGTACCAGACCGGCGCCGGCTTCGTCGCATTGGCCTCGGACGGGACGGGGATCGGCAACCGGTCCGCAAACCCGCGGACACCGCGCAGCGACCCGAAATAATGATCGAAGCCGCGATTCTCCTGCATCAGGATGACGACGTGCTCGACATCCATGATCGAGCCCGTCTTCACGTCGGGTGCGATCGCCGCCGCCCGCGCGATCGCCGCGGGAAACGCGGACAGCGTCGCACCGAACAGGCCGGCGGCGAGCAGCGTGCGACGAGAAACTTCTGTCATGGCCACGATCCGAATAATGAACGCGCACGATCCGCAAAAGCGTGGGATCGCACAAGATACTGCGCGCCTGCTCCGTATTCCCGATGCGTGTCAGGTCCGTGACACGAGGCGTCGCGCGGGGCGGAGCGTACGTACCGATGATTGGCCCGACGATCGCATCGCTCCGGTTGAGCCTGTGGACCCGCTGCCATATGCTGTGATCGCCGTGCCGGGCGACCCCGGCATTTCGCTCGATCGATCCGGCGATTGCCACGTACGATCCCTCGATCACGTCTTGGGTCTTACCGCGGCGACGATCGACGACGACATGACCGTTCAGCCGAACGCGACGCCAACAACGGAGACGATTATGACCACCGCCTATGACACCAAGCTCGGGCTCTACATCGCCGGCGAATGGCTGAGCGGCGACGGTCGCGAGACTCGCGACGTGCTGAACCCGGCGACCGGTGCGGGACAGGCGGCGTTGCCGCTCGCCAATGCCGCCGACCTCGATCGTGCGCTGGAGGCGGCGCAGCGCGGCTTTATCGCATGGCGTGCGACCCCGCCGGAAAAGCGTGCCGCGATCCTGGTCCGGACCGCGCAGCTGCTGCGCGAACGCGGCGATCACATCGCGCGTATCGCAACGCTCGAGCAGGGCAAGATTCAGGCCGAGGCGAAGGGCGAGGTCGCGTTTGCCGCCGCGCTGCTCGATTTCCACGCCGCCGAGGGCCTGCGCGTCTATGGCCGCGTGCTGCCCCGCCCATCGGGTACGCGCAGCCTGGTCCTGCACCAGCCGGTCGGCCCGGTGGCGGCGTTCTGCGCGTGGAACTTCCCGATCATGAACGTCGTGCGGAAGATCGCGCCAGCGGTCGCGGCCGGCTGCTCGATCATCATCAAGCCGTCGGAGGAAACCGCGGGTAGCGCGGTCGAGGTCATGCGCTGCTTCCAGGACGCGGGGTTGCCCGGGGATGTCGCGCAGTGCGTGTTCGGCGTCCCCGACATGGTGTCGCGCCATCTGCTCGCCTCGCCGATCACGCGGAAACTGAGCTTCACCGGATCGGTGCCGGTCGGCAAGGCGCTGATGAAGCTGGCCGCCGATACGATGATGCGGACGACGATGGAGCTGGGCGGGCACGGCCCGGTGCTGGTGTTCGACGATTGCGATCTCGAGAAGACGCTCGATACGCTGGTCGCGCACAAGTTTCGCAACGCCGGCCAGGTCTGCGTCGCGCCGACGCGCTTCCACGTGCAGGACGGCATCTACGACCAGTTTGCCGCCGGTTTCGCCGAGCGGACGCGCGCGCTGAAGATCGGCGACGGCATGGATGCGGCGAGCCAGATGGGCCCGATGGCCAACGCCCGCCGGCCCGATGCAATCGCCGAGCTGGTCGGCGACGCGACGGGGCACGGCGCCAAGCTGCTCGCGGGTGGCGACTATGGCGGCCAAGGCGGGTTCTTCTTCCAACCGACCGTGCTGGCCGACGTCCCCCTGTCGGCGCGCGCGATGAACGAGGAGCCGTTCGGTCCGGTCGCGTTGCTCAGCCGGTTCGCGACGGACGAGGACGCGGTGACCGAAGCCAACCGCCTGCCGTTCGGGCTGGCAGCATATTGCTTCACCGAGAATGGCCGTCGCCAGAACATGCTCGGCGACGCAATCGAGGCGGGGATGATCGCGATCAACAACGTCCGGCTGAGCTATCCCGACAGCCCGTTCGGCGGCGTGAAGGAGAGCGGGCACGGTTCCGAGGACGGTCCGGAGGGCATTGCCGCGCATCTGGTCACGAAGGCCGTGCATATCAGCTGACCGGGCTGCAAGGCCTTCCGCGGACGGTCGGCCTTGCACGCCGTTGCACTGGATATCGGGTTACGCCGCCCGCCCGTTCGCTCAAGGCTATCCGTCGTCGGCACCGTCTACCGTTCATGTTCGGCTCGCTAATCAGGGCGCGGCTTACGGTGACGGGGATGTGACGATGACGACGATCAAGGGAAGCATGCTGGTGTCGATGCTGGGGCTGGCGTGCCTCGGAGCCTGCGCCTCGACCGGCACGAACGACCGGGCGACGACTGGACTATGCCGCCCCGATGCCGCCGCGGCGCTCGTCGGGCAGAGCGCGCCTAGCGACACGGATATTCTTCGCCGGACGGGGAGCGCCGTGGTCCGTCGGCTCGCACCCGGCGATCCGATGACGCGCGATTACCGGCAGGAGCGCGTGACCGTCATCGTCGCGGACGGCCGGGTGGTCTCCGCGTCCTGTGGTTGAGCGTGGAGCCTGGCTGCTGGCGGCAATCCTGGCATTGGCCGGGACGTTCATCACGGGTTGTACGGCGCATGTCCCGGTCGAAGGTCCGATAGCGCTTGGGCAGACCGCGTTCGTCGACGGACCGAAGGTGCGCGCGGACCGGGTCATCGAAGACAGTCGCTGCCCCGTCGATGTGCAGTGCGTCTGGGCGGGGCGGCTCGTGGTGCGCGCGACCGTCATGGGTGGCGGCTGGTCCAGGCAGATCGATCTGACGCTCGGCATCCCCGTCAACGTCGCGGACGGCGCGCTGACCTTGGTCGCGGCCAGCCCGGTGCGGCGAGTGGATGCTCGTCCCGCAAAGGATAGCGCCTATCGCTTCACCTTCGCATTTCGAGGCGGCCGGTAACGTTGCGAGGCGTTTATCGGGTGGTACGCGGTGCCCTCTGCGTTGCCCCGCGGGACGTCCGGGCCTACACCGTCGACGATGCTGACGTCGACGATCCACCAGATTCTTGTGCTGCGATCGGATTCAGGCGGTCGACCCGGTTTGCGACCGGGCGCTAAACGCAGACGACGCTTGCGGCTTACGGCGAGCGTCGCGCTATTCGCCGGGTGCGGGGTGCTCGCCGCGTGCGATCGGCGGCCGGATACCGGCGCAGTGGTGGTCAGCGCGATCGGCGGGGTCCCGCACGTCGCCGATGCCAGCCGCGTCGCACTCGACACCCCTGCCCGCCTGCTGATGGATTCGACCGCGCAGGGGCTGGTGCGGTTCGATGCCGCGGGGCAGATCGAGCCGGGAATCGCCGAGCGCTGGATCGTGATCGACGGCGGGATGAGCTACATCTTCCGCCTGCGCGAGGGCGACTGGGGCGACGGTACGCCAGTCACCGCCGAGCAGGTGGTGACGATGCTCCGGCGACAGATCGGCGGCCCCGATACCGCACGGGCGGCGGCGGGCGCACGCAATCCGCTCGCCCCCTTCCTGACCGCGATCGACGAGATCGTCGTGATGACCCCGCAGGTGATCGAGGTGCGGCTGTCACGGCCCCGCCCCGACCTGCTGAAGCTGTTCGCGCAACCCGAACTCGCGCTGCTGCGGCTGCGTCCGACCGGCGGGACCGGACCGTTCCGCGTGGCACATCGCGGTCGTGCACCGTTGCTGCGCCCGGCGTTCGATCCCGGCCAAGCCGATCCCGACGACCAGCGCGAGGCAAAGCCGCAGGAGGACGTTCGGCTGATCGGCGAGCGTGCGGCGCGCGCGATCGCGCGGTTCGCCAATCGCGACTCCGATCTGGTGAGCGGGGGCAGCTTCGTCGACTGGCCGTTGCTCGCGATGACCAGTATCGCGCCGGCGAACATCCGCGTCGATCCGGCGGTGGGGCTGTTCGGACTGGCGATCGTCCGGCGCGACGGGTTCCTGGCCGATGCCGCCAACCGCGCCGCCGTGTCGCAGGCGATCGATCGATCGGCGGTGACGGCGGCGGTCGCGCCGAACTGGGACCCGGCGGACCGTATCCTGCCCGATATTCTCGATTCCGCCTCGCTGCCACAGGTGCCGGCATGGACGCTGTTGACGCAGGACGAACGTCGCGCCGCCGCGCGCCAGAGGGTCGCAGGCTGGAAACAGCAGATTCCGGGACCGATCGAACTGCGGGTCGCGCTGCCCACCGGGCCGGGGGCGACATTGCTATATGCGCAGGTCGCGGCGTCGCTGATGGCGATCGGGATCGTCCCCCGGCGAGTCGGGATCGACGACGCGGCCGAACTGAAGCTGGTCGATGCGGTCGCGCCCTATGACAGCGCGCGCTGGTATTTGGCGGCGGCCTGCGTCGCGTGCGGCGATGCGGCGCGAACGGCGCTGGAGGCGGCACGCGAGGCGCCGACGTTGGCCGAACGCGGCGCCAGGATCGCGGCCGCCGATGCCGCGATGAACGAGGACGTGGCGTTCATCCCGCTGGCGCGGCCCTTGCGTTGGTCGCTGGTCTCCACACGCCTCAGCCAGTGGCAGGCGAACACCCGCGCGTGGCACCCGTTGAACCGGTTGCGCGCCGATACCAACTAGGGTCGATGAACCCGCGCACCACCCGCATCGCCCCCGGCGAGATCTTCCAGACGCTGCCGCTCGGCAAGGACGCGCTGTCGGTGCGCCGCCGGGTCGAGGCGATGGAGCGCGTGATGGAGGGATTGTTCGTCATCCCCGGCACCAACCGCAAGGTCGGCATGGACGTCGTGCTGGACCTCATCCCGTTCGCCGGCAGCACGATCGCGGCGGCAGTGGGCGCGTGGATGGCTTGGGAAGCGCGCAACATCGGCATGTCGAAGATTCAGATGGCGCGGATGTTCGGCAATGTCGGGATCGACTGGGCGTTCGGGATGATCCCGTTCGTCGGCGCGATTCCCGACTTCTTCTTCCGCTCGAACACGCGCAACTTGCGGATCATCAAGCGCCATCTTGACAAGCATTATCCTTCGACGACGACGCTTCAGGGGTAGCTCACCACCCACCGTCATTCCCGCGAAGGCGGGAACCCATACTGGCTGGCTTTGCGAGAAATTTCCGATGTCAGCCAATATGGATCCCCGCCTGCGCGGGGATGACTCAACGACGGACGAGTTAGAGTAGCCGTTACGGCCCGACATCCGCATCACGCGCCGCCGGCTTGTAGCTCGCACTCGTTCCAAGCCCCAGCGCGACCGCGACGCGGTCGTTCCAGCCATAGGGATCGGCGCGGATGACGGGCTCGCCGGCGTCGTCGAACAGCACGGTCTGGTACAACAGACGCACCGGTATCTCCTTGGGCAGCTTGACGAACGTCTCCTTGCCGGTCGCGCGGGCGGCATGCCACTGATCGGTCACACCCTCGTCCTTCGCGAGCAGCTCGGCGAACCCGAGCGCATCCTCGACGCGGACGCAGCCATGGCTACGTTGGCGCTGAATCTCGGCGAACAGCTGTTTTGCGGGCGTGTCGTGCAGGTAGATCGCGTGTTCGTTGGACATGTCGAACTTGACGAGGCCGAGCGAGTTCTTCGGCCCCGACTGCTGGACCAGCCAGCCGTTCTTCCACGCAAGGTTGTTGGCGCGCAGATACCCGGCGCCCTTGCCCGCCATCTCCTTCTTCTCGACCGAGCGCGGCACCGTCCAGGTCGGATTGGCGACGAGGCGGAAGATCGGCGACCCGAGTTGCGGCGTTTCCTTGTCGGGCTCGCCGACCACGACCTTGCGGCTGTCGACCAGCTTGCCGTCGCGCCAATAGCTCAGCCGGGCCGCCGCGAGATTGACGTCGATCCGCGTCGTCGGCGCGTTGCGATCGAGCCAGCGGAGCCGCTCCATGTTGACCGCGATCGCGCGTGCGCGGTCCGCATCGGACAAATTGAGGATGCCGAGCGCCGCGCTGCCGATCATGCCGTCGGGCTTGATCCCGTAATCCGCCTGCATCTTCTTGATCGCGAGGATCATCGCCGGCGTCAGGCGGTCGCCCTGCGCCGCTGCCTTGTCGAGATAATCGAACACGACGAGCTGATGCGCGATCGCAGGCACGCGCGGATCGGCTTCGCCCGGCTTAATCTGCTTGCCCGTGTCGGGAATCGCGGACGCCGGCGTCTGCTCCCATTTCGGCGTCGCGAGATAGGCCTTCGATAGGCGCGCGTAATTCTCGTCCTGCGGCGCCAGTCCGGCGAGCCACTTGCCGACGTCGCCGGCCTGAAGCGCCGCAGCGAGGCCACGGCCGAGATCGACCTGCGGGCGCGGCACGGTGTAGACGTCGAACAACTTGGTCGGATCGGTCGCGCCCTGCGACAGCGCCTTGCCGTATGCGAGCGCAGCCTTGGTCAACGCGTCGTCGCCTGCACCGGGCTGCGCGCTCGCATCGAAGCTCATCCGGTCGAGGCCGTGAGCGCCGCGCGCCGCGATCGCCTTGCGCAACTGCCCGGCGGTGGTGGTGGTCCACCCGGTCGACGCAGCCGCCGGAGCCGCCGCCGCCGCGGGCTGCTGCGTGTTCGAGGCGGTCGTCGTCTTCACCTCGCACGCCGAGAGTGCACACGTCATCGCCAGCAGCGATGCACCGATCAAACCAAGACGCACCAGCAATTCCCCCACAATCTGGACATACAACGCTCGGGTGTCGGTCTCCGCTCCACGACGGAGGAGCGGAGACGTAATTCTTCCACCAGATCGACCGCCCGTGCCTTTTGCATGTCACGCACCGTCATTCTGCAACCCGGATCGCGCCCGTCGCGTTATAGGGCCCACGCATGATCAAGGTCGCCAGCTACAATATCCACAAGGGCATCGGGCTCGACCGTCGGCGCAATCCCGAACGCGTGGTCGAGGTACTGCGCGAGATCGATGCGGACGTGATCGCGCTGCAGGAGGCGGACAGGCGTTTCGGGGCCAAGGCCTGCGTGCTGCCGCATCACCTGCTGGAGGAGCATAGCGACTGGAAGCCGGTCGACTTCGGCCTGCGCGCGCTCAGCATGGGCTGGCACGGCAACGTCATTCTCGTCCGCAAGTCAGCGCGCGTGGTCGATAGCGAACCGCTCCACCTTCCCTCGCTCGAACCGCGCGGTGCAGTGATGGCCGATGTCCAGTTCGCGGGCGGCATGCTCCGCGTGCTCGGCATGCATCTCGATCTGTCCGGCCTGTGGCGGCGCAAGCAGGCCGCCGCGATCATGAACCATGTCGATACCTGCGCGCAGGCGCATCCGACGGTGATGATGGGCGATCTCAACGAATGGAGTGCGGGCGCCGGCTGCCTGCGCGATTTCGGCCGCGACTATGCATTCGCGGAGACCGGGGCGAGTTTCCATTCGCGGCGCGCGGTCGCTCGGCTCGACCGGATCATGGTGTCGTCGGACTTGAACGTGGTCGAGTGCGGCGTGCATGCGAGCCCGGCGGCGCGGAAAGCCTCGGATCACCTGCCGATCTGGGCTATCCTGGAGCCAACGACACCGACGAACCGAACCGGCGCCACCGGATAAACCCCGAGCGATCACGCCCGAGCGATCATGTCGGCATGAGGATGTAGAATGCGCGAGAAGGAACTGCGACTGGCGCTCGTCTGCTATGGCGGGATCAGCCTTGCGGTCTACATGCACGGCATCACCAAGGAGATTTGGCGCCTCGTCTGCGCCAGCCGCGCCTTCCACGACGGCGACACGCCGAAGGGCGGCAGCGAGGGCGTGTATCACGCGCTGCTCCAGGAGATCGAGGCGCATGGCGCGATCCGCGTCCGCGTCCTCGCCGACATCATCGCAGGCGCCAGCGCGGGCGGAATCAACGGCATCTTCCTCGCGCAGGCGATCGCGACCGGGCAAAGCCTAGACCCGCTCACCGACCTGTGGATGACATCGGCGGACGTCGAGGCACTGATCGATACCGAGGCAGCACCCAAATCGCGGTTCTCTAAGGCGTGGGCGATGCCGCTCGCGTGGATGGCGGCGGGGCGGAGCACCGACAAGGTCGACGCGCTCGATGATCCGACGCGTGAAGAGGTGCGGACCAAGCTGTCGCATTTCATCCGCTCGCGCTGGTTCGAGCCGCCGTTCGGCGGGAAGACGTTCACCAACCTGCTGCTCGACGCGTTCGACGCAATGGCGGCAAGCGAACGCGGGCCTCGCCTGTTGCCGCCGGGCCAGCCGCTCGACCTGTTCGTGACGGTCACCGACTTTTCCGGGCACCCCGAGCGGTTGCAACTCAATTCACCCGCCGAAGTGGTCGAAACCGAGCATCGCCTGGTGGTCGACTTCACCGACAATGGCGGCGCATGCGACACGCTCGCGCCACCTGCGGAACTGGCGTTCGCGGCGCGCGCGACGTCGAGCTTTCCGGGTGCGTTCCCGCCGTTTACCGTGGCCGAATTGGACGGCGTGCTGAAGGATCGCGCGATCCATTGGCCGGAGCGCCCCGCGTTCCTCGCGCGCGTGCTGCCGCGTCATACGGCGGCCAATGCGGCGGAGAGCGCGGTGCTGATCGACGGCTCAGTGCTCGCCAACGCGCCGTTTCGGCCCGCGCTCGATGCGCTCAAGGAACGGCCGGCGCGGCGCCAGATCGACCGGCGCTTCATCTACATAGACCCCTCTCCCGACATCAAGCTGCGGCTGAACCGCGGCGGCGGGACGCCCGGCTTCTTCCAGACGATCATCGGCGCGATCAGCGACATTCCCCGCCAGCAACCGATCCGCGACAACCTCGAGGCGATCGCCGAACGCTCGGCGCGGATCGACCGGATGCGCGGGATCCTTACTGCAATCCGTCCCGAGGTGGAGGCCGACGTCGAATCGCTGTTCGGCCACACTCTGTTCCTCGACCGGCCGACCGCGCCGCGGCTGATCGCGTGGCGGCGTCGTGCGCAGAAGGCCGCCGCTGTCAGTTCGGGCTATGGCTTCGTCGCGTACGGCCATCTGAAACGCAGCGCGGTGATCGAGACGCTGGCGCTGCTGTTGTTCGACGCCGGGGAGCACCACCGCCCGCAGCGGCTGGCACAGATCCGGGCGGCGATCGTCGCGCATGTCGCAGCCTCGGGCGCGGATCAGCTCGGATCGGGGCATGCGGGCGGCGCAAGTGCCGCGTCGATCGCGTTCCTGCGGACGTTCGACATCGGCTTTCGTATTCGTCGGCTGCGGCTGATGGCGCGGCGCCTGTCGGAAGTTGAGACCGCCGCCGACGAGCCGGAACTGGGGCCGATGCGTGATGCGATCTACGAATCACTGTCGCCGTATCTCGATCGGTTGCGCGCCGAGATGCATGCCGGGCTGCACGATGCGGTGCGAGCGATGCGCGGCGATTCGACCGCGGTGCTGGATACGCTCGGCCGGACGTTCGACCTGGAGCGCCTCGATGCAGAAACCGACCAGCGGCTGGCGGAGGCGTTCGCCGCACTCGCCAAGCCGACGCGGCGCACGCTGTTGCTGGCGTATCTCGGCTTTCCGTATTTCGATACCGCGACGCTGCCGCTGCTGCAGGGCGAAGGGCTGGACGAGTTCGATCCGATCAAGGTCGACCGGATCGCGCCCGACGATGCGACCTCGATCCGCTCCGGCGGCGCCGAGGCGACGTTGAAGGGGATCCAGTTCGGGACGTTCGGCGCGTTCTTCAGCCGTGCCTACCGCGAGAACGACTATCTCTGGGGGCGGCTGCACGGGTCGGAGCGGATGATCGACATCACCGTCTCGACGCTGCCGTCGACCGTGCGGATGAAGCCGGGTCGCGTCGCGGCGATCAAGCGCGCCGCGTTCCTTGCGATCCTCGACGAGGAGGAGCCACGGCTCACCGCGATCCTGCCGCTGATCGCGCAGTTGCGGACGGAAATCGGCTAAAGCTGGCCAAAACGCCGATGTGGCGGTAGCTCTGCATTTCCGAGGGCGTTTCGACGCGATTGGAGCACAAAAGAGGGTCGCCGCATGCAGTTCCTGAAAATCCTGTTCTGGTGCCTGCTGGCGTTAATCGCCGCGGTCTTCACCATCAGCAACTGGAACGCCGTCCAAATCCAGCTCTGGGGCGGGCTGATCGCGGACGTGAACCTGCCGCTGCTGCTGTTCGTGACGTTCCTGATCGGGTTCGTGCCGACGATGCTCTACAATCATGCGATCCGGTGGCGGCTGCGCCAGCGGCTGTCGACGTGCGAGCGCGAGCTGCTGGACCTGCGCACGCCGCGGCCGGAACCGGTGGCGTTCGTGCCCGCCGAGACTCCCGCAACGATCGCGCCGATTGGCACGCCGACCGCTACGCCGCCGGGGTCGCTCCTGTGAGCAACCGGATCTACGTCGCACTCGACACGCCCGACCTCGCCCGTGCCAAGACGATGGCGACGCGCGTCCGCCACCATGTCGGCGGGATCAAGCTCGGGCTCGAATTCTTCTGCGCGCACGGCCAGTCCGGCGTGCATGCGATGGCGGAACTCGGCCTGCCGATCTTCCTCGACCTGAAGCTCCACGACATCCCGAACACCGTGGCCAAGGCGGTGCAGGCGTTGGGCGCGCTGAAGCCGGCGATCCTGACCGTGCATGCGAGTGGCGGGCGGGCGATGCTGGAGGACGCGAAGGCCGCAGCGCCGCTCGGCACCAAGGTGATCGCGGTGACGATGCTGACCAGCCTCGACGCGACCGATCTCGCCGCGACCGGCGTCGTTGGCAACGCGCACGACCAGGTTTCGCGGCTCACCGAACTCGCATGCGAGGCGGGGGTCGACGGGATCGTGTGTTCCGGCGCAGAGGTTGCGGCGGCCAAGGCGATCTGGCCGAAGGGGTTCTTCGTGGTGCCCGGCGTGCGCCTGCCCGACGGCCAAATCGGCGACCAGAAGCGCGTCGTAACCCCGCGCCAGGCGATGAACGCCGGCGCCTCGATCCTCGTGGTCGGTCGCCCGATCACCCAAGCCGAAGACCCAGACATCGCAGCCCGCGCGATCGGCGCGACGCTATAAGCCCGCCCCGTCATCCTGACTTTCGTCAGGATGACGGGGCGGGTTGCTCCCCCAAGGAACGCGAATGACCACCGCCAAGATCTGCGGCCTCTCCACCCCCGCCACGCTCGACGCCGCGATCAAGCACGGGGCGAGCCATGTCGGGTTCGTGTTCTTCCCCGCGTCCCCGCGCCACGTGACGTTTGCGAAAGCCGCCGAACTCGCCGCACGCGTACCGCGCCACGTCGCGAAGGTCGGCGTGTTCGTCGATCCCGAGGACGACATGCTCGAACAGGCGGTCGGCTCGGCGGCGCTCGACGTGTTGCAACTCCACAAGGTGTCTCCGCCACGCGTCGCCGCGATCCGCGCGAAGTTCGGGATCGAGACCTGGGTCGCGGTCGCGGTTCGTACGCGCGGCGATCTCGATGCGGCGCACGGGTTCGTCGGAGTCGCCGATCGCATCCTGTACGACGCGAAGACGCCGGACTCGGCAGCGTTGCCCGGCGGGATGGGCTTGCGGTTCGACTGGGACTTGCTCGACGGGTTCCGGCATCCGCTGCCCTGGGCGCTCTCCGGCGGGCTCGATCCTGCGAACGTGGCAGAGGCCATTCGTCGGACAGGGGCGGAACTGGTCGACGTGTCCTCAGGCGTGGAAAACGAACCGGGCACCAAGGACGAAGCAAAGATTGCGGCGTTCCTCAGGGCGGTCGCCGCCTGAGTTGTTCACCCGCGAAGGCGGGTGCCCAGACTGGATCCCCGTCTTCACGGGGATACAAGGGCTTGGCGCACCGTACCGAGGTGCTAAAGCGCTCAGCATGAACGCTCCTACCCTCGCCCCCAACTCCTACCGCGCCCAGCCCGACGAGCGCGGCCATTTCGGCGACTTCGGCGGCCGCTATGTCGCCGAGACGCTGATGCCGCTCGTCCTCGAACTCGACGAGGCGTACCGCGCGGCCAAGGCCGACCCCGCCTTCAAGGCGCAGTTCGACGACCTGCTCGAACATTATGTCGGCCGCCCCAGCCCGCTCTACTACGCCGAGCGCCTTACCGAGGCACTTCGCGAGTCCGCCGCCGAGGGCATGGGCGCGCAAGTCTGGTTCAAGCGCGACGAGCTGAACCACACCGGCGCGCACAAGATCAACAACTGCATCGGCCAGATCCTGCTGGCGATGCGGATGGGCAAGACCCGGATCATCGCCGAAACAGGCGCGGGCCAGCACGGCGTCGCGACCGCTACGGTCTGCGCGCGCTTCGGCCTTCCTTGCGTGATCTATATGGGTGCCAAGGACGTCGAGCGTCAGGCGCCCAACGTGTTCCGCATGAAGCTGCTCGGCGCCGAAGTCCGCCCCGTGACGAGCGGCGCGCACACGCTGAAGGATGCGATGAACGAGGGCATGCGCGACTGGGTCGCCAACGTCCACGACACCTTCTACATCATCGGCACCGCCGCCGGTCCGCATCCGTATCCCGAGATGGTCCGCGATTTCCAGAGCGTGATCGGCACCGAGGCGCGCGCGCAGATGCTGTCGCGCGTCGGTCGCCTCCCCGACATGCTGGTCGCGGCGATCGGTGGCGGCTCGAACGCCATCGGGCTGTTCCATCCGTTCCTCGACGATGCCGACGTGCAGATGCTCGGCGTCGAGGCAGCGGGCCACGGGCTCGACAAGCAACACGCCGCCAGCCTCGCGGGCGGCTTCCCGGGCGTGCTCCACGGCAACAAGACCTACCTGTTGCAGGACGAGGACGGCCAGATCACCGAGGCGCACTCGATCTCGGCCGGGCTCGACTATCCCGGCATCGGCCCCGAGCATGCGTGGCTCCGCGATATCGGCCGCGTCCAGTATGACAGCGCGACCGACACCGAGGCGCTCGACGCCTTCCAGCTGCTGTGCCGGACCGAGGGCATCATCCCCGCGCTGGAGCCAAGCCACGCGATCGCCACGGTGACGAAGAAGGCCCGCGAGATGCGGCAGGACCAGATCATCCTGGCCAACCTCTGCGGCCGTGGCGACAAGGACATCTTCACCGTGGCCGAAGCACTCGGGGTGGCGATATGATCGCACTTCTGCTCCCCTCCCGCCTGCGGGAGGGGTCGGGGGAGGGCCTGTTCGCTCCTCAGACCTTAACTGTGCGGCTATGTCAGCCCCTCCCCCACCCCCTCCCGCGAGCGGGAGGGGAGCTGTGAGCCGCCTCGCCGCCACTTTCGCGCGCACCGCCGCCGCTGGCCGTGCCGCGCTCGTCGCGTTCGTGACCGCGGGCGATCCCACCACTGAGGCCACCGGCCCGATCCTCGACGCGCTCGTCGCGGGCGGGGCGGATGCGATCGAGCTCGGCATGCCGTTCACCGATCCGATGGCCGACGGCCCGGCGATCCAGGCTGCGAACATCCGCAGCCTCGCGCAAGGGACCCGCACCGCGGACATCCTCGCCACCGCCACCGCCTTTCGCGCGCGGCATCCGGACGTGCCGCTGGTGCTGATGGGCTATGGCAACCCGATGCTCCGGCGTGGCGCGAACTGGTTCGCGCAGGCGGCTGCCGACGCTGGCGTCGACGGCGTGATCTGCGTCGACGTGCCGCCCGAAGAGGACGATGCGCTCGGTCCGCAGTTGCGTGCCGTCGGGATCGACCTGATCCGCCTCGCCACGCCCACAACCGACGCTGCCCGCCTGCCGACCGTGCTCGACGGTGCGAGCGGGTTCCTGTATTACGTGTCGGTCGCCGGCATCACCGGTCTCCAGCAGGCGCAGCAATCCTCGATCGAGGACGCAGTCGCTCGCCTCAAGGCACAGACCGACATCCCGATCGCGGTCGGCTTCGGCATCCGCACGCCTGAGCAGGCGGCCAATGTCGCCCGCGTCGCCGACGGCGTCGTCGTCGGCTCGGCGATCGTCGAACTGGTCGCGCAACACGGTGCCGCTGCAGCCGAACCGGTCCGCGCCTATATCAAGTCTCTCGCCGACGCCGTCGCGAGCGCAAGGAAAGTATCCGCATGAGCTGGCTGAACAGCGTCCGCAACGTCCTGCCCTTCGTCGCGAAGCGCGAGACGCCCGAGAATCTCTGGCACAAGTGCAAGGGCTGCGGGCAGATGGTTTTTACCAAGGAGCTCGAGGACAATCTGTACGTCTGCCCGAAATGCGATCACCACGACCGCATCGGGCCGAAGATCCGCTTTGCGCAGTTGTTCGACGAGGGCAGCTGCAGCGAACTCCCTGCACCGAAAGTGCCCGAGGATCCGCTCAAGTTCCGCGACCAGAAGCGGTATACCGATCGCCTCAAGGCGGCGCGGACCGACAACAGCGAGCAGGACGCGCTGATCAACGCACGCGGCGCGATCGACGGCCACCGTGTCGTCGTCGGCGTGCAGGATTTCGGCTTCATGGGCGGCTCGATGGGCCTGGCCGTCGGCGAGGCGTTCGTTCGCGGCGTCGAGGCGGCGATCGAGGACCGCGTGCCCTATGTGATCTTCACCGCGAGTGGTGGCGCGCGCATGCAGGAGGGCATCCTCAGCCTGATGCAGATGCCGCGCAGCACGGTCGCGATCCAGATGCTCCACGACGCCGGCCTGCCGTATATCGTCGTGCTCACCGATCCGACCTCGGGCGGCGTGATGGCGGCGTATGCGATGCTCGGTGACGTGCAGATCGCGGAGCCGAAGGCGACACTGGCGTTCACCGGGCGCCGCGTGATCGAGAGCACGATTCGGGAGAAGCTGCCCGAGGATTTCCAGACTAGCGAATATTATCTCGAGCATGGGCTGATCGACATGGTCGTCCACCGCAAGGACCTGCGCGAGCAGCTCGGTACGGTGATCGGGTATCTCAGCGCGCGCGAGGCCGCGTAATCTCTACTCCCTCTCCCTCCGGGGAGAGGGTCGGGGTGAGGGTAGCCACAGACGCGGCGCTCGGAACTGCCCCTCACCCCAGCCCTCTCCCCGGAGGGGAGAGGGAGCCTAGAAGAATGCCCGACCACGCGACGTCCTCGTCCCCCGCAGTGCAAGCGCAGCTCGACCGATTGACCGCGCTGTCACCAGGCGCGGACATTCTCGGACTGGAGCGCATCACCGCACTCCTGAGCCGCCTTGGCGACCCGCACCTCGATCTCCCCCCGGTGTTCCACGTCGCCGGCACCAACGGCAAGGGCTCGACCTGCGCCTTCCTCCGCGCCGCGATCGAAGCCGCAGGCCACAGCGTCCACGTCTATTCCTCGCCGCACCTCGTCCGCTTCAACGAACGCATCCGCCTCGCCGGATCGCTGATCGAAGACGACCTGCTCGCCGCCTTGCTGTCGGAAGTGCTCGACCACGCCGCCGACCTCCAGGCGAGCTTCTTCGAAGTCACCACCGCCGCCGCCTTCCTCGCCTTCGCCCGCACGCCCGCCGCCGCGACGATCGTCGAAGTCGGTCTCGGCGGCAGGCTCGATGCGACCAACGTCATTCCCAACCCCGTCGTCACCGGCATCGCCGCGCTCGGCGTCGACCACCAGTCGTTCCTCGGCGACACGCTGCTGGAAATCGCCGGCGAGAAAGCAGGCATCGCCAAGTCCGGTGTGCCGCTCGTCACGATGGACTATCCCAAGGCCCTCCGCGCGAAGATCGCCGCGGTCGCCGATTCCGCCGGCGCTCCAGTGTTCGCCCGGGGCACCGCCTGGACGAGCGAGACCGCACGCTCGACCGTTCGCTACGAGGATACCGGCTTTTCGGTCGTCACCAACCGCCCCCGGCTCGTCGGCGCGCACCAGTCGCGCAACCTTGCGCTCGCGATCGCGATGCTTCGTCACCAGGGCGCGCTGCACGTTCCCGAAGCCGCGATGCGCGCCGCCGCGGACTGGGCGCACTGGCCCGCGCGCATGCAGCGATTGTCGGATGGCCCGCTGCTCGCGCAATTGCCCGACGGCAGCGAGCTGTGGCTCGACGGCGCACACAATCCCAACGCCGCACAACCCGTCGCGCGCGCGCTGAGGACGCTCGCCAAGGGCCGCCCGGTAACGCTGATCCTGGGCATGCTCGCGAACAAGGATGCGGACGCCGTGATCCGCATCCTGTCGCCTTCGGTCGGCCACGTTATCGCGATTCCCGTCCCCGGCCACGCACATCACGCGCCCGAGGCCCTCGCGATGCTCGCCCGATCGTTCGGAAAGACCGCAGGAACAGCCGCCACGCCCAGTGAAGCGCTAGCTTCGATCGCCGCGCAAACCGACCAGCCGCAACTCGTGCTGATCGCAGGTTCGCTCTACCTTGCCGGTGAAGTGCTCGACGCAAACGACCAACCGCCGGACTGAGCTCTTATTGCTATTGACTATCAATAACCAACACGCGACGTTGTGGTCACCACCACGGAGTCGCGTGAATGACCGATACCCGCCCCAATTCGACGACCAACTCGACGGCCGCCTCGACACAGACCATCGCCAGCGCGACCTCGCTGCTGCCCCATGCGCTACCGCCTTGTGAAAACGCGCGAATCGCCTTGTTCGCGATGCGGCGCATGGGCGCACACGGGCTCGCCGATGCCCGCGCTTCGCACACGATGTTCACTGCGTTTGGGCAAGGCTTCCGTCGCCCGCTGGTCCTGCTGAGGGCGCTGATGGCGGACCTTGCCGGCACCTCGGCGGGTACGATCGCGATCGCCCCGTGCTGCTGCGCACGGATGACGCCGGCGGAATCGGCGATGCTGTCGGTGCTCGCGCGCGTCGAGACCGCGCCCGAGATCGCACGCTATCTGATGGCCGACCTGCTCGGCGTCCGCCGCATCGACGGCGTCCTCGCCAGCGCCGCCGCTGTCGCAGCCGCCTTCGCCGACGAGGGTCGCCCGATCACGGTATAGCGGCGGGTGCGTCCGGGGTTTCGTCTGCGCGCGCCCGCCGGACGCTCTCGACCACGAACCCTTGCCGCCACAGGATCCACAACAGCACGAGGCCGGGGATCGCGACGACCATCGTCAGCATCCAGAACCCCGGCCACCCGAGCGCGGTGGCCGCATAGCCGGCAGGGGCCGCTAGCCACGTCCGCCCGACCGCGGCGAACGAGGACAGCAGCGCGAACTGGGTCGCTGTGTAGGCCAGGTTCGACAGACCCGAGAGATACGTCACGAACACGGTCAGGCCGATCCCGCTGGTCACCTGCTCCGTCGCCACCGCGATCGTCAGCCACGTGTTCGAATGGCCGTGCCAAGCGAGGATCACGAAGGTGAAGTTGCTCAGCATCATCAGCACACCCGAGACGAACAGCGCGCGGCCGAGACCGAGCCACGCCATGAACGGTGCACCGAGCGCGGTGCCAACGATCAGCCCCCAGAACCCGACCAACTTGTTGATCGCGATGAATTCGGTGTCACTGAACCCGAGCTCGACGATCATCGGGTTGAGCATCCCCTGCCCCATTGCGTCGCCGAGCTTGTAGATCAGCACGAACAGGAGGATGAGCACTGCGCCGCGCCGCTGGAAGAACTCGCGGAACGGGCCGATGATGGTATCTTCGAGCCAGCGCCCGCCGGTCTCGTGCGGCTGCTTGGCCAGCACGCGATCGTGAAGGCCTCGCCCGGCCCAAAGAGCGGCGAGCGCGCCGGGGATGACGCAGAACGCGGTCAGGCCGTAGCCCAGCGCCCAGCCTAGCCCGAGGCCTTCGGACGAGGCGATCGCGATCGTGCCGACGCCTGCAGCCAGATTGCCGAGGCGGTAGCCGAACTGGTTGTTGGCAGTGCCGTGCGGGAGTTCGTCCTCGGGCAGGATCTCGATCCGATAGGCGTCGATGACGATGTCCTGGGTTGCGCCGAGGAACGCGGTGACGATCGCCCAGAACGCGAAGACGCCGAGATGCTCCTGCGGCGCGCTGAACCCGAGCATCCAGACCGATCCGAACAACAGCGCCTGGACCACGAACAGCCACGCGCGTCGCTGTCCGACCAGGCGGGTCAGCACCGGGATTTCGAACCGGTCGATGAACGGCGCCCACAGGAACTTCAGCGTGTACGGCGTGGTCAGGCCGATCGCGAACCCGATCGTCTTCTTGTCGATACCGACCTTCGAGAGCCAATAGCCCATCGTCCCGAGCAACAGGGCAAGCGGAAAGCCGCTCGATATGCCGAGCAACAACGCGGCGATCGGCCTCGGCCGAAGATATGGTGCGAGCGTGGCCAGAACGGAGCGGCGTTCGACAGGATCGGGGGCTACGGTATCGGTGGACATGCGCCAACCATAGCGCGCTGTCCGAGCGAGGGAAGACGTTAGCAGACCAGCGTCACGCCGTCCGCGGAAACAACGTGAAGCCAGACGGCACGCGCGTCGGCTTGCCGCCACCGAGCATCGCCTCAATCGCTTCGATCGCCGCGATCAGGTCGCGCGGCATATAGGGCTTGGCCATGCAGCCGGCGGCGAGCGTGGTCGCCTCGACCGGGCAGCTTCCCGTCACGAACATCACCGGCACGCCCCGGGCCTGTGCCGCGCGTGCGACGTCAATGCCGGAGCCGTCTGCGAGGTTCACGTCGACCAGCACCAGATCGATCACCGTGTCGCTCGCCAGGATCGGCAAGGCCTCAGCGACCCGGTCGATCGTCGCGACGATCGTGAACTTCGCATCGGTCAGGAAATATTCGGTATCGAACGCGACCAGCGGTTCGTCCTCGACCACCAAAAGCCGGACGATCTGCCGCTTCTTCTTCCCGAACAACATTGCCGAAAGGCCCCCGGACGCGAACGAAAGGTCGTTACGCTCGCGAGTTCTAACGCACCGCCGCACGAACGGTCGCAAATATTTTCGCGCTGAGCGCCGATCCATAGTATCAGCCGCGCCATGACGACTTCAAAAGACGATAACCCGACTGCCAGCCCGTCGAACGACGCGCCCGCAACCTCCCCCGAAACGCCGACCGCACCGATCAAGGGCGACCGTATCGCCAAGCTCCTCGCCCGCGCCGGGATCGCCTCGCGCCGCGATATCGAGCGGATGATCGCCGAGGGGCGCGTCGCGCTCAACGGCAGCATTCTCGACACGCCGGCGACGATCCTGCGCAACCTCAACGGCGTGACGGTCGATGGCGACTCGGTCGAGGCTCCGAGTTCGGCGCGGCTGTTCCTGTATCACAAGCCGACCGGGCTGCTCGTCACCGAGCGCGATCCCGCCGGCCGTACGACGATCTACGACCGCCTGCCGCAGGATCTGCCGCGGCTGGTGCCGGTCGGCCGCCTCGATCTCAACACCGAGGGGCTGTTGCTGATGACCACAGATGGTGGGCTCAAGCGCCAGCTCGAGCTGCCCGCGACCGGGGTCGAGCGTGCCTATCGCGCGCGCGCTTACGGCAACATCACGCAGCCGCAGCTCGAGGAACTGATCGAGGGTATCGAGATCGAAGGCGTCCGCTACGGCTCGATCAACGCGAATATCGAGCGGCGCACTGGCGCGAACGTCTGGATCGAAATGATCCTGACCGAGGGCAAGAACCGCGAAGTCCGCCGCGTGCTGGAGCATCTTGGGTTGCAGGTCTCGCGGCTGATCCGCACGCGCTACGGCCCGTTCGTGCTCGGCGACCTGCCGCCAGGGCAGATCGGCGAAGTGCTCCAGCACGACGTCGTCGCGTTCCAGAAGGAACTGGCCAAGGGTCGACCCGAGGGTCCGGGTGCGCGCGCGAACATCGGGATCAGCGCGAGTGCCGGTGCGGGGGCCGGGATCGGCGCGCGGTCCAGCCAGCGAGGCAGCAACGCGCCGCGGCCTGCGCCGACGGCACGGCCTGCACCGGGTGCGCGTCCGGTTTCGAGCGCGCGGCCTGCTACTGGCGTGCGTGCGCCGGTTCGTAGTCCGTATGCGGCGCCTGCAAGCTCGGGCTTTTCGAGCGGCGCGGTACCGACCGATCGGCCTTCGCGACCGGCCCGTCCGGAGCGGATCCGTCCGACCGCGGCGATGCAGCGCGGCGACGTCAACGATCCCTGGGCGCGGCCTGATGTGCGGAATGCTGCTCGGCCGACGGGGACGCATCACGCCCGGCCGACGAGTGGCGAGACGTCCAAGCCGTACGTGCGGCAGGAGCGTGCGGATCGCGGCGAGGAACTGAGCACGAGCCCCAAGATCAAGCATTTCCGCGCCGCCAAGCCACCGCGGGAGCGCGCTGCGCCGTCGCGAGTCGGCGCTGGTGCTACGGCGCAGCGTCAGGAGCAACCGCGGGGCTTCCGTCCGCAGGCGGACGATTCGCGGGGGCGCAGTTCGCTCGACAAGCGCGCGGCGCGGAGTGCCAGCGGGCGTCCGGGTGCCGAGCCACGACCCGTGCGTTCGGAGGGCCCGGCGCGGCCTGAACGCGGCACTCGTCCTACTGCACCCGGCAAGGGTCCGTCGGGAGGGCGCGGTCATCCGCCCCGTGCACCACGTGGAGGGAAGCGCTGATGCGGATCATCGCAGGACTGTACCGCGGCCGTCAGATCGCCGCGCCCAAGGGTGACACCACCCGTCCCACCGCCGACCGGATGCGCGAGACCTTGTTCTCGATGCTGACCAGTCGCGTCGGAAGCTTCGAGGGGTTGGCGGTTGCCGATCTGTTCGCAGGCTCGGGCGCGCTGGGGATCGAGGCACTCTCGCGTGGCGCGGGGACGTGCATGTTCGTCGAATCGGACAAGCTGGCGGTCGACGCGCTGAAGTCGAACCTCGCCAAGCTGGAAATCCGCGGTGACGTCCGCGCGACGTCGGTGATGGCGCTCGGGCCCGCGCCGGCGCCGCTCGACGTGATCCTGATGGATCCGCCCTACAACACCGGTGCCGGACTGGTCGCGCTCGACAAATTGTCGCGGCTGGGTTGGGTCGGACCGGCGACGTGGATCAGCCTGGAGACGGCAAAGGCCGAAGTCGTCGAACTCGCCGGCTTCGAGGTCGACGCCACACGCGTGCACGGCAAGGCGCGGCTGACGCTCTTGCGGCCAGTGTCCGCGTAAAAGAATGCTCTCCCGCCAAGGCGGGAGAGCATTCTACTTTTCGGTCGTGCGGCCGAGGATCAGCAGCCCGCCAAGGCTCAGCACCCCGGCCGCCATCAGATACCCTCCGACCAGCCACAGCCCATGTGGCGCCAGCGCCTCCGCGACGATCGGCGCCAGCGCACCGCCAAGCACGCCGCCAAGATTGAACGTCATCGACACGCCGGTGTAGCGCACCCCCGCCGGGAACAGGCTCGGCAACCAACCGCCGAGCGGGCCGTAGGCGAACCCCATCACGAACAGCGCGCCCGACAGCCACAGCCATACGGTGAACAGCGATCCCGACCCAAGCATCGGCCCCATCAGCGCGCCGACGCCGATGCACCCGGCAAACCCGATCGCGAGCATGCGCGCTGCCGAATACCGATCCGCGAGCACGCTCGCGACGATCACGCCGCCTGCCAGGAACCAGATCGCGACGAGTTCGACGCCGAGGAACGCCTCGCGCGAATAGCCGAGCGTCTTGGTGCCGTAACCAAGCGCGAACGCGGTCGCGAGATAGAACAGGGCGAAGCATGCGATGACCCCGAACGTGCCCGCCAGCGTCGCGCGGAGATGCTGCGTGAGAAGCGTCGCGATCGGCACCTTGGGGAGCGCTTCGGTCGCTTCCGCTTCGAGGAACGCGGGCGTCTCGGTCAGCTTGAGCCGCACCCACAGGCCGAGCCCGACGAGGATCGCGCTGAGCAGGAACGGGATCCGCCAGCCCCAGGCGATGAACTGCGCCTCGTCGAGCACGAGACCGATGATCAGGAACAGCCCGTTCGCGGCAAGGAAGCCCACCGGGGCACCGAGCGGCGGGAACATGCCCCAGGTGTTCTTGCGGTGCGGCGGCGCGTTCTCGACCGCCAGCAGCGCCGCCCCGCCCCATTCGCCGCCAAGCCCGAGCCCCTGCCCGAGGCGCATCAGGCACAGCAGCGCCGGAGCGATCCAGCCGACTTGTGCATAGGTGGGGAGGAAGGCGATCCCGACGGTCGATCCGCCCATCAACAATAGCGACGCAACGAGGGTGGACTTACGCCCGATCCGATCGCCGAAATGCCCGAACACGATCGCCCCGACCGGGCGTGCAACGAAGGCCAATCCGAAGGTGGCATAGCTCAGCAGCAACTGCGCCGACGCGGACTGGCCCGAAAAGAACAGCGGCCCGAACACCAGTGCCGCGGCGGTCGCGTAGATGTAGAAATCGTAGAACTCGACCGCGGTGCCGACGAGGCTGGCGGCGAGGATGCGGCGATGGGAGGCGAGCGTCGTCATGAACACGGTCTCGCCGCGGTCGCTGTTGAGGTCAACCGGTTGCGGCTTTCGATCCTTCCCCGCCAGGGGGAGGTGGCGCGTAGCGACGGAGGGGGAGGACACGCAACCGACCTCCCCCTCCGTCTGGCAAGCGCCGGCCACCTCCCCCTTGCGGGGGAGGATCAGAGTGGGAGGACTATGCGGGCGACGAGACCGGGCGCGTTGTCGGCGAGTTCGAAGTGGCCATCGTGCAGGCGTGCGACGGCCTCGATCAGCGCCATACCGAGCCCCGCACCGGGGGTCGAGCGGGCGCTGTCGAGGCGGCCGAAGCGCTTCAGCGCCTGGGCACGGTCGGAGGCGGCGATGCCGGGGCCGCGGTCCTCGACCTGGATCGCGACGCCGTCGGTGCGGTGGACGATCCGCAGCGTGACTTCGCCACCGCCGGCGCCGTGACGGAGCGCGTTGTCGATCAAGTTGGTGATCGCCTGGCTGATGAGTTCGCGGTGCAGCTTCATCGGCGGCGGGCGGTCGTCGATCGCGATCGTGAATACCAGGCCGGCATCCTCCGCGACGGGCGCGTAGAGTTCGCCGATCTCTTCGAGCAGGTTCGCGGGCGCGACCTCGATGAAGCGGTCGCGCGAGACCGAGCCCGAGCGGCTGATCTCGATCACCATCGTCAGCATCCGCATCACCAGGTCGGTTTCGACCAGGAGGCCGCCCAGCGCCGCCTCCCGAGCGTCGGGATCGGCGATCAGCACCGCCTGCTCGGTCTTGGTCCGCAGCCGCGCAAGCGGGGAGCGGAGGTCGTGCGCGAGGCTGTCGGTGACGATCCGCAGTTCGGCCATCACGCCTTCGAGCTTGCCCAGCATGACGTTGAGGCGGGCGGCAAGACGATCGAACGCATCGCCGCCACCCGCGATCATGTCGACGCGGCGAGACAGGTCACCTTCGCCCGCCGCCTCGATAGCCTTGGCGATGCCGTCGAGCCTGCGGCTGACGTATCGCGTGAGGACCAGCCCGCCGACCACGCCAAGTGCTAGCGACAGGAACACGGCGACCGCGAGCGCACGTTCGATCGCGCGTTCCTCCGCGGCGATCAGGTCGAGATTGCGGCCTGTCAGGAGCCAATAGCTGCCGAGCGGGTGGAGCGCGTACCCCGTCTCGCGCGCGGACCAGAGTTCGTCTGCACCGAGTCGTGCAATGCGAAACTGCGTGATGCGGAGCGGGACCGCGAGGCGCTCGGGCGCAATGCCGACGACTGCCCTGCCCTTCGGGTCGACCACCGCGAGGACGAGCGAAACGTCGCCGGGGACGACTGCGCTGTCGATCGCCTGACGGATCGCGGGGAGGCCACCGTTACGCCAGACCGCGCGCAGGGCTTCGGATTGTTCGGTGGTCTCGCGCCGGATCGCGTCGATCGCGTCCGCGCTGGTGGTCTTCCAGACGAAGCCGACCAGCGCGAGGTTGGAGACCAGCGCCAGCGCGATCGAGAGCAGCGCAATTCGCGCTGTTACCGAGAGGCGAATCACCCTTCTACGGCGAGCCGGTAGCCTGCGCCGCGGACCGTGTGGAGGATCGGCGTCGGGAACCCTTCCTCGAGCTTGCGGCGGAGACGGCCGATATGGACGTCGACCACGTTCGAGCCCGGGTCGAAGTGATAGTTCCAGATCTTCTCGAGCATCATAGTGCGCGTCACCACCTGGCCGGCGTGGCGGGCGAGGAACTCAAGCAGGTTGAACTCGCGGGCGCCAAGCGGGATCGAGCGGCCGGCGCGCGAGACCGCGCGGGCGAGCAGGTCGATCTCAAGGTCGCCGACGGAGAGCTTGGTCTTCTGCGGCTCGGTCGCGGCACGGTCGGAGCGGCGCAGCATGGCCTCGATCCGTGCGGACAACTCAGCGAATGAGAAAGGCTTGCACAGATAGTCGTCGGCGCCGGCCTTGAGCCCATCGACGCGGTCGTCGACGGCGGCGAGTGCCGACAGGATCAGGACGGGCGTGGCAATGCCTGCGGCGCGAATCGCGCTGACCATCGACAGGCCATCCAGGCCCGGCAGCATGCGGTCCGCGATGATGAGGTCGAAGATGCCCTCGCTGGCGAGGAACAGGCCGTCACGGCCGTCTGCACAGGCTTCGATTGCATGGCCGGCCTCAGCCAAGCCCTTGGCAAGATAGGCGGATGTCGAGGCGTCGTCCTCGACGATCAGGATCTTGCGGCTCAACGCGGTATCACCTTCCCTGCCACCGATTTCGGTCACCATCTCCTGCCCTTATAAACGGAAAGGCCGGCGGAAAGAACCCTTCCCGCCGGCCCCCACGGTACCCCCGGGAGTGACGGGCACCGATCTCTGGAAACTCATGCGACCGTTGCTGGCCACGTGTTCGTTCTAGGATCGGGCGGGGGTCAGGGCGATGACCGAGGGGTGACAATTTCGTCATGTTGATATTGTTGTATAAAGCACTTGATGACGCGGACACACGATGCTCCTCCCCGTCATCCCGGCGAACGCCGGGACCCATGGTTGCGGAGTGGGTAGTGGTCACGCGCCATCATATGGTCCGCCGTATCCGTGGGTCCCGGCGTTCGCCGGGATGACGGATGAGGGTGCGACCGATACATGCGCGATCCGCAGCTCCCGGCGCCATGTCCCCCCGGGCGGCGCCCTTACTTAGCGTCTAGAATCGCAGCGATCGCCGCGCCGACATGTGCAATGTCGGCCATGCCGTCGACCCGGTGGACCAGGCCCCGTGCGTCGTAGATCGGTAGGATCGGCGCCGTCTTCGCACGATATTCGGCCATGCGGTTATGGACAGTTTCCGCATTGTCGTCGGGACGGCGCTTGAACTCGGTCGAGCCGCAGACCTCGCAGACCCCGGCCACGACCGGCTTCTTGTAGCGATCGTGATAGCCAGTGCCGCACTTGGCGCAGGTGTAGCGGCCGACGACGCGGTCGATCAGCGCGGCTTCGTCGACGCCCAACTCGATGACGTAGTCGAGCGTGCGACCGCGGTCTGCGAGCAGGCCGTCGAGCGCTTCCGCCTGTGCCGCGGTGCGCGGATAACCGTCGAATATGACGCCGTTCGCCGTGTCCGGCTGGTCGAGACGCTCGCCGATGATGCCCGACACGATCTCGTCAGACACGAGACCGCCCGATTCCATAACCGACTTAGCTTGAAGGCCGACCGGCGTTCCGGCGGCGACGGCTGCACGCAGCATGTCGCCGGTCGAAAGCTGCATCATGCCGCGCTCGCTGACGAGCGTGGCGGCCTGGGTGCCCTTGCCCGCGCCGGGCGGTCCAAGAAGGATGATATTCACGAAACGCACTCCCCTCGTTCGTGCAGGAATTAAACCGGGTTAGCCCCGCAACTTAACGAAGTCGATTGCCCTTGAGCTTC
>Ga0265798_10001848_pt1 | contig 32060 bp, 23 predicted proteins | sample P3T30metagenome_FD_192430 | JGI IMG/M metagenome (GOLD analysis project Ga0265798, IMG submission 192430) | Plant litter microbial communities from East Loma Ridge, Irvine, California - P3 T30 | ecosystem: Environmental > Terrestrial > Plant litter > Unclassified | place: USA: California... | reverse complement strand
CCTGGCGGCTCCTCCACCCACCCTTCCTCACGCTCTCGGATGGGCTCTTACTACTACCGTCAAACGCCCTGCCTGGCTCGCTGCTAGACAGGGCGTTAGTGTATGCACTATGACCAAAATCGCGAAACCCCCTAAGCGCCAAATTATTCTAGAAGAGGCTGCTAAGCTTTTCAAAGACAAAGGCTACGGCGGCACCTCCATGCGCGACATTGCGGGGCAGGTGGGCATGGAAGCGGCTAGCATGTACAACCACATCAAGTCGAAGGACGAGATTCTGGACAGCATTTGTTTCCGCATCTCGGACATTTATATTGCGCACCTGCGCGAAGTGGAAGAACTGCCGCTTTCGTTTGGGGAGAAGGTGCGGGCTCTCATCCGGCTGCACATCCAGTTGATGGTAGAAGACGGCCCGGCCGTGTCGGTGGCCAACCACGACTGGAAGTACCTGCCCAATGCGCGCCTCACTGAGTTTACGACGGCGCGCCGCCAGTACGAGAAGGGGTTTGCCGCGCTTATTGCGGCTGGTATTGCGGCCGGCGAGTTTCAGACCGTCAACCCCACGGTGGCGCTATTTACCATTCTGTCGGCCGTGCGCTGGGTCGAATTGTGGTTTCAGCCCGGACGCAGCCTCTCGGCCCAGGAGCTGGAAGACCACATTATTACGATGCTGCTTAAGGGCCTAGAGCAGAGATAGCTGCGCCCGTACCTAGGGCCTTCGACGTGGCCGTTTAGCTCAACTACAGCGTACGTAATTCGGGCGTTATGAGGCGCGAAGTAATCCGAGCTAGGCAGCTAGGCCGTACCTTGCTGTTACCTAGCTCTCCTTCCGCAATTATACTAGCTTCATTTATGCTCGCGCCAACCGCTGGCCCGGACGGTAACGCCCAGGCCATTGCGATTAGGCTGCTTGCCCGCGACCCCTTTAGTCAGTGGCTTGGCCTGGCTATCAAGGATGTTCGCCTGGGTTACTGTAGCCTTTATTTTCGTGTCCGACCCGACATGCTAAATGGGTTTGGTTCGCTGCACGGCGGCGTCGCATTTGCGGCAGCCGAGTCGGCGTTTGCCTTGGCGTGCAACACGCACGGCCGCCAAAGCGTGAGCCTCACTGCCACCATGGACTTTCTCGAAACCGGCCGCCTCGGCGATGTGCTGCTAGTTGAAGCCCGCGAAGAAAGCCTTAAAGACAAGGTGAGCATGTATTTGCTGCGCGTTACCAACCAGCAGGGTACGCTGCTGGCCATGTTTAAGGGCACCGCCTACCGCACACGCCACGAGCTGATGTAGAACCTAGGGGGTAGTAACTTTCGTTGAAGCGATAGGACGGATGTACGGCAGGGTTGCCGTATTTTTACCGCTCTCTCCCCCACCCTGCTCCGCACCCGTGTCCGGCTACGTCCTCTTCGTTGATACCGAAACCTCGGGCCTGCCCGCCGACTGGCGGCGGCCGTATGCGGAGCCCGGTGCCTGGCCACACGTGGCCCAAATAGCCTGGCTGCTCTACGGGCCCGATGGGGAGCTGGTAAAGACCGAAAACCACTACGTGCGCCCCAGCGACTATGACCTGTCGCCGGCCTCGATGCAGATACACGGCCTCACGCTGGCTTTCTTGCACGAAAAAGGCAAGCCGCGCCGCGAGGTGATGCAGCGCCTGCACGACGACCTAGTGCGCTACCAGCCCCTTGTGGTGGGCCATTTTTTGGTGCTCGACTTCCACATGATGGGCGTCAGCTTTCACCGCTCAGGCCTCACCAACCCGCTAGTGGACCTAGGGCTGCCCACCTTCTGCACCATGCGCCTCACCGAGCGCTTTATGCAGCCCGTGCGCCAGCAGTACCTGCGCTTGGCCGAGCTGTACCAGCGGCAGTTTGGGCGGCCCATGCTGCACCAGCACGATGCCCTGGCCGATGCCGAAGCCACTGCCCAGTGCTACTTCGAGCTACAGCGCACCGGCGACATTGATGCCGAGGCGCTGGCTTCACAAGCCCCTATCTTGCCGCCGCCCACCCACGCAGCCCTCGCCGCGGCCCGCCGCCCCTTCTGGAAATACTGGCTGGGCATGATATAGCTTCGCAGTTAAGAGTTATAAGTTAAGAGTTGAGGCTACCCGCACATCCTATACAACTCATAACTCTTAACTCACAACTCGTAACTTAACATGACTGACCGCCTTGCTTTTCTGCGCACCGTTGAGCCGTTTAACCTGCTGCCGCCCGAGGTGCTGGAAGAAGTGGCCGCCCTGCTGCAGGAGGTGACTCACCCGCGCGAGGCGCTCATTTACCGCCAGGGCGAAACCAAGCTGCGCGGCGTCGATTTGATTATCGAGGGCGCTTACGACACCTTTTTCTATGATGGCCAGCAGCAGCGCCGCCTACCCGAGGTGTATGGCCCCGGCGAGTGCTACGGCGGCGTGTCTGTGCTGCTCAATAAGAAGCGCTCGCTGCGCACGGTGCAGGCCCGCGCGGGCACCCGGGTGTACTTTCTGCACCGCAACGACTTTCGGAGCCTCTGCCTAGGGTACGAGGCTTTTTTCCAGTATTTCACCAATCGCTACGGCAAGCTGATGCTTGACGACGAGTACGCCCAGCTAGTGCACCCCGGCCCGCAGGCCCCGCAAAATTTTATTGCGGCCGATGAGCTGTACTCGCGCCGCATGGCGGCCGTGGAGCTACGCCCAGTGCTGGCCTGCCCCGGCACCACGCCCACCCACGAAGTAGCCCGCCTGATGGCCAAGGCCCGCAGCAGCTGCTACTTCGTGCTCGACGAAGCCGGACAGGAAGTAGCGGGCTACGTCACCGATATCACGCTGCGCGACAAAGTAATAGCCAACCTAGGCGACGCCCGCCAGCCCATCAGCACCTTCATGGACTCGCCCACCCGCTCGGTGAGCAGCGAGGCCTTCGTGTATGAGGCGCTGCTTTTGATGTTCCGGACCAAGACGCGCTACCTGCTGGTGGAGCAGGACGGCGACTACCTAGGCTTCATCAGCCGCAACAAACTGCTGGCCGAGCAGGCGCAGTCGCCCTTCTTGTTCATTCAGGGCGTGAAGCAGGCCGTGTCGCTGCGCGAGTTGCGGCGCAACTGGCAGAAGGTCCCCGACATCGTGTTTCAGCTGCTCGACCGCGGCGTGAAGCCCGAAATCGTGAACCAGGTTATCACGACGGTGGCCGATACCATTGCCCTAAAGGTGATTGAGGACGTCATTCGGGAGATGGGGCCGCCGCCGGCCAAGTTCGTGTTTATCGTCCTAGGGTCGGAAGGGCGCCAAGAGCAAACGCTGCTCACCGACCAAGACAATGCCATCATCTACGAAGACAAGGCTAACGAGCACCGCGAAGAAGTGCGCGACTACTTCCTGCGCTTTGCCACGGAGGTGTCGGACCGCCTCAACGAGGTAGGTTTCAGCTTCTGCGACGGTGGCTTCATGGCCAAAAACCCGAAGTGGACGCACTCGCTCTCGCACTGGAAACGCAACTACCTAGAGTGGCTGCGCGAGTCGAACCCCGAGAACGTGATGCGCTTCGCAGCGTTTTTCGACGTGCGCTACCTCTACGGCGAGGCCGATATCCTGGACGAGCTGCGCGAGTTTCTGGACGTGGAGCTGCAAAAGCCGCTCGACCGCTTTCTGCACTACATGGCCATCAACGCCTTGCAGTACGAGCCGCCGCTCACGTTTTTCAACAACATCCGCACCTTCGCGGTGGGCGACCAGCAGGTGATTAACCTCAAGAAAATCATGTCGCCCATCGTGGACTTGGTGCGCGTGTTTTCGCTCCAGCACCGCGTCTTTGCCACCAACACGGGCCAGCGGCTGGCGGCGCTACGGCAGCTCAATGTGTTCAGCGAGAAGGACTACCAGGAGTTGCTACAGTCGTACTACTACCTGATGGGCATGCGCCTCAAGAAGCAGTCGGTACAGATGATGCAAGACAAAATGCTGCCCGACAACTACCTAGACCCCAAGAAACTGACCAAAGTAGAACGCGTGACGCTGAAGGAGATTTTCAAAGTAATCGCTGATTTTCAGGTTAAGATTAAGGTCAGCTTCGCTAAGCAACTGTAGCGCAGACTTTGAGTCCGTCCGTAGCACACGCCTCACTGGCGAACTGAAAGTCAGTGCTACTTGTGTGGCCGCGTGCAGCACCGTCTAGGCGCCTTTTTACTCGTTTTTCTATGTCCCTGCTACCCCCTCCTTCGCCAGCCAACACGCCGCCTAGTGCGGCCGATTGGCTGGCCATCGCGCAACGCCTGCAAGCGCTAGCTCAGGCCGGGCTGGCCTACAACCCGCCCGTGTTCGATGCCGAGCGTTACGAAGAAATCCACGCGCTCAGCTTGCAGATGATGAGCAAGTTGGCGGGCTACGAAGTGCCGGCTTTTGAAGAAGCATTTGCGATGGAGAATGGCTACCCGACACCAAAGGTGGACGTGCGGGCCGTACTGTTTCGGGGCACCGACGAGGTGCTGCTAGTGCAGGAAAAGATAGATGGCGGCCGGTGGTCGCTGCCCGGCGGCTGGGCCGATGTGGGCGCCACGCCCTTCGAGGTAGCCGTGAAGGAAGCGCGCGAGGAAACCGGCCTGGAAGTCGAGGCTGTGCGCCTGCTAGCTCTCTGGGATAAAAAGCGGCACCCGCACCCGCCGCAGCCTTGGTACGTGTACAAGGTCTTCATCCTGTGCCAGGTAGTAGGCGGTGCCCTCCAACTAGACACCACCGAAACCACCGGCGTGCGCTGGGTGCACCGCACCGAACTGCCGCAACTAACCCTTTCGACCGACCGCGTGACGCTCTCGCAACTAGAGCAGCTGTTCGCCTTTGCCGAGCAGCCAGACTTACCAGCGCTGTGCGATTAGCGCGGCCTAGGTGGCCGAAACCTGATTATCTCTACTTATGCCGCAGTTTCCGGCTGCTGAACCCCACCACTCCGCGCTACCGTGGATTCAGCTAGCCCCTGATGCCCCGTACTTCCTTACCGACGCGGGCCAGCCTTGGACGCCCATCGGGCAAAATGACGCCTTGACCTGGCCCGACCTAGCGGGCTTATTTCGTCGCCAAAACGTGGCGGCGGTGGAAGGGCACCTAGCGTGGCTAGCTGCGCACGGTGTCACGTGCCTGCGCCTGATGTTGGAATACTGCCAGACCGAGCACCGCTACCTAGAGCGGCCCGTGGGCCGGTTTCAGCCCAACATGGTGCGGTTCTGGGATGACCTCTTTGCCTTGTGCGAGCGCTACGGCCTGCGGCTGCTACTCACGCCCTACGACACCTTTTGGATGAGCCGGCGCTGGCGCCATCACCCCTACAACCGCTCCCAGGGCGGGCCCTGCACCCAGCGGACGCAGTGGCTGCGCAACCCCGGCATGCGACAGGCCATCAAGGACCGACTGACCTTCGCCACCGAGCGCTGGGGCGGCAGCGGCGCCCTCTTTGCCTGGGACTTGTGGAACGAGATTGACCCCGTGCACGCCGGCAAGCGCCCCGAATCGCTGGCCGAATTTGTGAGCGATATCAGCGCCCACTTGCGGGCGGTGGAGCAGCGCTGCTTTGGGCGGGCCCACCTGCAAACGGTATCCATTTTTGGACCGGTGCTGGGGCACTACCCGGCCGTGGCGGAAGTCATTTTCCGGCACCCACTGCTCGATTTTGCCACTACTCACCTCTACGATGCGGCCACCATCGACAACCCCAAAAACACCCTAGGGCCGGCGCTGGCTACCGGCCGGCTCGTGCGCGAGGCCCTGGGGGAGATGCCCGCCACGCGGCCGTTTTTCGACAGTGAGCACGGGCCCATTTACACCTTTAACAACCGGCGCCGCACCTTACCCGAGGCGTTCGACGATACCTATTTCCGCCACATGCAGTGGGCGCACGTGGCCTCGGGCGGCGCGGGCGGTGGGCTGCGCTGGCCCTACCGCCAGCCGCACGTGCTCACCCACGGCATGCGGGCGGCCCAACAGAGCCTGGCAGACTTTGCGCAGCTACTCGACTGGCCAAATTTTCGGCGGCGCAACCTGACCCACGAGGTGCAGCTTTCCAACCCAGCTTTTACCGTTTTTGCCTGCGGTGATGCCCAGCAAGCCATCGTGTGGCTGCTACGCCAAGACCGGCCCATCACGCGCCGCTCTTCCCTGCGGCCCCCTAGGCCGCAGCCGGTGCAGCTCACCTTACCAGGGCTGGCGCCGGGCCCTTACACTGCCCACCTCTGGGATACGGCGGCCGGCCAAGCCCTAGGGCAACTGCAGTTGCTAGCCACTACCGAGCCACTGCATATCGACTTGCCCGCGGTGCGGGGGGATTTAGCGCTGGCCATCGTGCCCGCCTAACGGCACCAAGTAGGGCCTGTAGCTGTTAAGAGGCAGCTTGGACTTTGTAGTCCGAGCGCGAGCGCAGCGAGCATCCGCGTTCGTATACGCACCATCCGCTACCCTTGCGCTCGGACTACAAAGTCCAAGCTACTCCTCATTTCTTTCGCGTTGCTTTTGATGAATACTGCCCCTCAGCTTGACCAAGTTACTTTTGAGAACCCCTTTGTAGACGAACTGCGCGGCGAGGTGTCGGGCAATAAAGGCTCGCGCCAAGTACCGGGCTACCACTACTCGCGCGTAACGCCGACCCCCGTGCGTGAGCCCAAGTTGCTGGCTTGGTCTGATGAACTGGGCGACTACCTAGGGCTGGCCAAGCCCGTGGAACGCGGGTCAGCTGCCGCTATTCTGGGCGGCAATATTCTGCTACCCAGCATGAAACCCTTTGCGGCGCGCTACGGCGGGCACCAGTTTGGCAACTGGGCGGGGCAGCTTGGCGATGGCCGGGCCATCTCGCTGGGTCAGGTGGCGGCCACTGATGGCTCGCGCCAGGAAATTCAGCTGAAGGGCGCCGGCCCTACCCCCTACTCGCGCCGCGCCGATGGCCGGGCCGTGCTGCGCTCGTCGGTGCGCGAGTTTTTGTGCAGCGAGGCCATGTACTACCTCGGCGTGCCCACCACGCGGGCGCTGAGCCTGGTCGAAACCGGCGATGAGGTGGTGCGCGACATGTTCTACAACGGCAACGCCCGGCCCGAGCCCGGCGCCATTGTGGCGCGGGTGGCGCCCACGTTCATCCGCTTCGGTAACTTCCAGATACTAGCGGCCCTCGGCGAAATGGACAACCTGCGAGCGCTGGCCGACTACGTCATCCGGCACCACTACCCCGAGCTGGGCGAGCCTTCGCCCGAGGTGTACGTGCGCTGGTTTGCCGAAGTGGCCCGGCGCACGGCTATTATGGTGGCGCACTGGATGACGGTGGGCTTCGTGCACGGCGTGATGAACACCGACAACATGTCTATCCTGGGCCTCACCATCGACTACGGCCCCTACGGCTGGCTCGAACCCTACGACCCCGACTGGACGCCCAACACCACCGACTTTGGCTCGCGGCGCTACGCCTTTGGCCAGCAGCCCCGCGTCGCTATGTGGAACCTGATGGCCCTGGCCCAAGCCCTAGGCCCGCTGGTGGACGATGCCCAGGAATTACGCGCCGGCCTCGACGTGTACGCCGAAACTTTCGCCGCTACCCAGCACGCGCTGCTGCTGCGCAAGCTCGGTCTCACCGTCCTCGACGAAGCCAGCGACCGCGCCCTCACCGAGGCGCTGCCCACCGCCCTGGCCGAAGCCGAGGTAGATATGACGATTTTCTTCCGCCAGCTTTCCTACCTGCCCGCCGCTCTGCTAGCGGCCGATGCGCAGGAAGAAGCGCTAGTTGGTGAGTTGCTAGCGCAGGCTTCTTACACTACCGCGCCGGGCGCCGACCTAAACATGCGCGAGTGGCTGCACCGCTACACCCTGCGCCTGCGCCAGGAGTCCGCTAGCCCGGAGGCCATTCAGGAAAGCATGCTGGGCGCCAACCCCAAATACGTGTTGCGCAACTACCTCGCCCAGCTAGCCATCGAGGCCGCTGAGGCTGGTGACCTCACCAAATTAAATACGCTGTTTGAGGTCTTGAAAACACCATTTGCTGAGCACCCCGCACACGAGGAGCTAGCCGCCAAGCGACCCGAATGGGCTCAGGACAAGCCCGGCAGCGCTACGTTGTCGTGTAGCTCATAGCACTTCTAAAACGTCTGTCATGCTGAGCTTGCCCAAGCATCTCTACCGCTTCCTCCAAGCCATTCAACGGTGCGATAGAGATGCTTCGGCAAGCTTAGCATGACAGACGTTCTCGCAAATGCGTTCTTAAACTGAAAGAGGGATTAGAGTGGCTTCAAAGCCGCTTTAATCCCTCTTATTAATTTACAGTAATGCTAGTGGTCAAATGCCGAGTCGAGCAGGTGGCGCACAGCGCGGCGGGTATCGGCGGGCCGCTCGATGAAGCCTAGGTGGCCTACGCCTGCCAGCCACACCACGGTGCAGTAGTCGGGCAGCAGGCTTTCCTCGTGGGTCTTTTCGGGTGGCACGGCGTGGTCGTCTTTGCCCGCGATGAAGAGCACGGAGTAGGTGGCTTTTTCGAGTACCGCCCGGCGGTCGGGGCGCTGGCCTATGGCGTCGAGGCTACCTAGGGCCACGGCCAGCGGCACGGCGGCCGCAATGGCTTGCAGCTGCTCGATAGAATTGGTCAGCGACTCGCGGTGCACGGGCGAAAGCTGGGGCTGCAAAAATTCTTCGGCGTAGGCGGCCACGCCGTGCTCTTCCAAAAAGGTGCGGTTGCGCGCCCGGTGCTCGGCGTCGTGTTCACTGTCGGGCAAAGCAGAGGAGTGAAACAGCCCTAGGCCGGCCACCAGGCCGGGATATTTTTCGGCAAACGCTAGCGCCACGTAGCCGCCCATGCTGTGGCCCACCAGCACGGCGCGTCCTACGCCGGCGGCAGCTAGTTCGGCGCGCACGGCATCGGCTGCGGCTTCAAGGCTGTAGTCGGTGGCCGAGTCGGCGGGGCCGTAGCCGGGCAAGGCAGGTGTTAGTACTTGGTACTCGCGGAAGTGGTCGCCCAGAAAGTCAGGCCAGATGGCCGGGCTTTCGAGGTAGCCGTGCAGGAAAACGACGGTTGGCAAAGGAGGAGTGCTCATGGGGCCCTGCATACGCACTTGGCGAGCGCCAGTTAAATAAAAATCGAGCCGTTGGCTCCTTAGCAGAACACTAGAATCGAGGCCCGGCACCTAGGCCAGGGCTAGCCTCGGCTATAACCCCGCTGCCGCCGCCCGCGCTATAACCGAGCCCTCATTTCCTACCCTATGGCGACTCTCAAACTACGCGGCAACGACCTGCGCAAGCTCGGCTACCCCGAAGGCCGCGCTATCACGCTGGCCCTCGACATCTTGTCCGACCGACAGCTCAGCAAGCTTGACAAAGGCAGCGCGCTGGCCCTGCTCCAAAAAATAAAGGACGACCCCTACGCCTACCTGCGCGACTCGCTGTGGCGCGACTTGGCCAAAGAATTTGTGCCCGACCCCAGCCGCTCCGTGGGCCTCAACCCGCAGGTGAAAGATTACCGCCGCTACGGCGAGGCCTTCATCGAAGATGGCGCCCGCCGCCAAATGGACACCGCCATGCAGCTACCCGTGACGCTCGACGGCGCCCTCATGCCCGACGCCCACCAGGGCTACGGTCTGCCCATCGGCGGCGTGCTGGCCGTGGACAATGCCGTGATTCCCTACGGCGTAGGCATGGATATCGGCTGCCGCATGGCGCTTTCGGTGTTCGACCTGCCGCCCCGCTACCTAGGGCAGCGCACCCAGGAACTCAAGAAAATACTGCACGCCCACACGCGCTTTGGCGGTAAGGAAGTCTTCAAGCACCCCACCGACGACCCCATTCTCGACCGGCCCGAGTTCAAGGAAATCGCCGTGGTGCGCGGCAAGCGCGAGGCGGCCATCAACCAGCTGGGTTCGTCGGGCTCGGGCAACCACTTTGTGGAGTGGGGCTTGGTCGATATCACCACCGAAGACAATGACCTCGGCGTGCCCGTGGGGCAGTACCTAGGGCTGCTGTCGCACAGCGGCTCGCGCGGGCTAGGTGCGGCCATTGCCCAGCACTACACCAAAGTGGCCATGAGCAAGTGCCCGCTGCCGCCCGAGGCGCGCTACCTGGCCTGGCTCGACCTCGACAGCCAAGAGGGCCAGGAATACTGGCGAGCCATGAACCTAGCCGGCGACTACGCCTCGGCCTGCCACCACGACATTCACCGCCGCCTGAGCCAGGCGCTGGGCGAAAAGCCGTTGGGCAGGGTCGAAAACCACCACAACTTCGCCTGGAAGGAAACCCTACCCGATGGCCGTGAGGCCATTGTGCACCGCAAGGGCGCCACGCCGGCGGGCGCGGGCGTGCTAGGCGTCATTCCGGGTTCGATGACCGCGCCGGGCTACATCGTGCGCGGCCGGGGCGAGCGCGATTCTATTCAGTCGGCCTCGCACGGGGCCGGGCGGCGGCTCTCGCGCACCCAGGCCAAGCAGCAGGTATCGGAAGGCGAGCTGCGCCGCTTGCTGCGCGACAAGGGCGTGGAGCTCATCGGCGGCGGCCTCGACGAGGCCCCAATGGCTTACAAAGACATTCACCAAGTAATGGCTCACCAGCAAGACCTAGTCGAGGTGCTCGGCTCCTTCACCCCGCGCATCGTGCGCATGGATGCAGGCGGCGGTGGCGGCAGCAAGTACGGCGGCGAATAACCACCTGCTGTAGCGCGGACTTTCAGTCCGCGAGTGAGTGCGACTCGCGTACTAAAAGTCCGCGCTACAGTACACTTTTCCGTATTGACTGCATGACTACCATCTTACTAGTCCCCGGCTTGGGCAACTCTGGCCCGCAGCACTGGCAAACACTGTGGGAACAACGCCACCACTATCCGCGTGTGCAGCAGGCCGACTGGGACCATCCGGTGGGCCCCGAGTGGATACAAACCCTGGTGGATACCATTGCGCAGATATCCGGCTCAGTCGTGCTGGTGGCCCATAGCCTAGGGTGCGCCACGGTGGCCAAATGGGCCCAGGCGTTTCCGGTAGGGGCTGTGGTGGGCGCGTTGCTAGTGGCACCCGCCGACACCGACCGGCCCGATTTCCCACCCGAAGTCACGGGCTTTGCACCCATGCCGCTACAGGCCCTGCCGTTTCCGAGCATCGTGGTGGCTTCTACCAATGACCAGTACGTGACGCTACCTAGGGCCACTGCGTTTGCCGCCGCCTGGGGCAGCCAGCTGGTAAACGTCGGGCCGCAGGGCCACCTGAATGCGGATTCTGACCTAGGCGCGTGGCCAGCGGGGCAGGAACTACTGGCGCAGCTCCTGCCGGCATAAGTATTACCAAAGCCGACCTAGGCCGGTACTTTTTCGAATGAAGTTGTTACCTGCTGGCGCATGGTGTGGGCCAGCACATAAGCAAAGCCCGCCCCCACCAGCGCCATGCCCACGCCCACCAGCGCGGGTGAGGTGTAGCCGTACCCCATGGCAATGGGCAGCCCGCCCAGAAAAGCCCCTAGGGCATTGCCGATGTTGAAGGCCGCCTGCGTGACGGAGGCGCCCAGCATCTCGGCGCCCTTCGACGACTGTATCATGAGAATCTGGATGGGCGCGGCCAAAGCCAGCGACCAGCTACCGGCCAAGAACGTCAACACGAGCGATAGAACCTGGTTTTCAGACCCCAGGAAGATAGCCAGCAAGGTAGCGGCCATGGCCAGCAGCAGCAGCAGGCAGGCGGTGACTGGTTTGACGCGGTCGGCCAGCTTGCCGCCTACCACATTACCCACCACCATGCCCAGCCCCACGAGCATCATGATATAAGGCACGTAGGTGGCCGGGAAGCGCGAAACGTCCGTCATGAGCGGGGCGATGTAGCTCACCCAGCAAAACAGCCCGCCCGTGCCAATGGCCGTGATGAGGATAATAAGCCAGGTAGCGCGCCGCCGAAATAGCACCAGCTCGGAAGAGGCGCTGCCCGCGTTTTGGGCAGGTAGGGCCGGCAAAAAGCAGTGAATAGCCAGCAGCGTGAGCAGCCCGATGCCCGCCGCGCTACCCAGCGCGTAGCGCCACGAATAGTGCTGCCCTAAGTAGGTGCCCAGCGGCACCGTGAGCAGGTTGGCAATGGTGAGGCCCGCAAACATGGTGGCAATGGCCTGCGCCTGCTTGCCCTGGGCGGCCAGCCGGCTCGCTACCACCGACCCCACCCCGAAAAACGCGCCGTGCGGCAGCCCCGCCAGCAGCCGCGCCAAGCACAGCACCGTGTTGTTGGGCGCAAAGGCCGAGAAGGTATTGAAGACCGTAAACATCAGCATCAGCAGCACCAAGATGCGCTTGGGCGGCAGGCTGCGCCCTAGGGTAGTGAGCAAGGGCGCCCCAATGACGACGCCCAGCGCGTAGGCCGAAATGGCGTAGCCCGCCGCCGGAATAGAGATACGAAAGTCGTGGGCCACGCTGGGCAGCAGGCCCATCATCACAAACTCGGTAGTGCCAATGGCCAGGCCGCCCAAGGCGAGCGGCAGGAGATTTTTATTCACGCTAAAAAATAGAAGTACTGCCACACAACCGGCAGGTCATTAAAAAGGCCCGCCTAGGGCGGGCCTTTTAGCAAAAGTACGGCACCACGGCAGCCTAGGGCTCGCCGAGCAGCCGGCTACTCGGCTTTCTGGTTGATGTAGTTCTTGGCGAGGTCGTTGAGCTTGGTGTCGGTAAACTGCTCTTCCTCTAGAGTTTGGCGCAGCAAGTCGGCTGCTTGGGCATTGCCCAGGCGCTCGGCGTAGTGCGCCGCCGTGCCGTAGCCCGCTATTTCGTAGTGTTCGATGCGCTGGGCGGCCGCAATCAGGGCGGCGTCTAGCACCTCATCGGTAGCGTCTTCGGAGAGCAGGTCTTGGCCCTCGGCCACGAGGCCCGCCATAGCCTGGCAGGTGTGGCCACCCAGCTCGATACCCAGGTCCTTGCCAATGCGCTCGAGGCGCTGCACCTGCTTTTCGGTTTCGTGCAGGTGCTTGGTGAGACCGGCGCGCAAGCGGCCGTCCTTGGCATTCTGGGCCATCAGGGGCAGGGCCGTTACCAGCTGGTTTTCGGCGCTATACAGGTCTTTGAGTTGCATCTCAAACAGGTCGTCGAGGGTTTCCAGTTTGTCAGCCATAACGGAAAAGAAATAAAAGAGGGGTAAACTGCGGCAGCGGTTGGGCCGACCGCCCAATGCTAGCGATGTGTACGCCCAGCCAGAGCCCCTGTTACCGCTGCGCTCACCTCCTAGCCGCCCACGTGCAGCTCTGCCTTTTTTCGAAAAACCAACTAACTTTCAACCATATGCCACACCCAGCATTTGCCCTGGCGATGCTAGTCGCAGTGGCGATTTTACGTAGTAGGCGCAGCCAAGTCGGGTAGATTTCCAAGGCGACTGCATAGAGTACGTAGCGGGTACCTCTTCTTAGCAGAAGTACTTATTGCCCCTACGGGCTTATCGGTAATTTATGGCCAAATAACGATTTATTTATAAAGTCAAGCAGCTGGCGAGATTTACTTCGGGTTCACTTTTTACTTTGGTGCGCTGGGGCAGGCCTGCGTAGCCGCCGTGTGGTGGACTAACCGCAGCTGCCGTTTGTGCGCCCTGGTAGCCGTGCCTTGCCTATGAATCCCGCAAGTCAATTAATTCTTCAAACTACTAAGCCGATACTGCATGTCACGCACCGGCACCGGCAGCCACTGGACCCTAGCGGCACGCCGCCTTTTAGCTGTTATTTGTGCCCACAGGTCGGCGCCTTCAGGCACTTAGTGCTTCTAGCTGGCCAGCAGCTCCTTGTGCATTGGGTGCTGCCCGCTGTGGGCCTGGGCCAGACCGAGCCTTTTACCGGCCTATGGATGCAGGTGCCCCCTGACCTAGCCGTTTCCCTACCCCTCGCTGCCGAGGCCAGCTACCAGGGTGCGGCCTGGGCCGTGAGCCGAGCCACTGGCCAAGCCGCCACGCCCCCACTCATTCAGGCAGTACAAGCGCTGCGGCTTTTGCTGCCTGCACCACCTGCGGGCACCAGCCAAGCCTACTGGCTGCACCCGTTGCGTCCGGGAAGTACGGCTTGGCTCCTGAGCCAAGAGCGCCCTGCTGGCTGCTTGTAGGTGCCAGTTCCGGCGCCTCCTGATAGGCTCGACAGCATCCTCTTGGGGCTCGATGCAGTAAGCAGTACTAGTTACACCGGCAGTGGGCAAGGCGCGGCGCAGCTAGTTGCACCGTTTTGTATCCGCCCGGCACCATTTAGCTCTTCTCTTTACCAATGGCTGATTTACAAGCCCTCATCTTCGACATGGATGGTGTTATCATCGATAATACCCCCGTGCAGGCTCGCGCCTTTCAGTTGCTTTTTCGAGACCTAGGCCTGGAGGCCGACGCTACCGAGCTGCTACGCCGCCTCAATGGCATGCCCGCTACCGACATTTTAAAGAAGGTATTTGACCACCCCGTACCCGAAAAAGAATTAAAAAAATATACTGACCAGCGCGAGTTCATGTACCGCACGCTGTATTGGGACGAGCGCCGGCCCCTGGCGGGCCTAGTAGGCTTTCTAGAAGCCGCCCGCGCCAGCGGACTCAAAGTGGGCCTGGGCACCGGCTCGGCCAACGATACGCTAAGCTACATTCTTGACTTTCTCGACCTGCGCCGCCACTTTGATACTGTAGTAGGCGCCGACGACGTGGAGGAAGGCAAACCCCACCCCGATACCTACGCCGTGGTGGCCGAGAAGCTGGGCGTTAAGCCCGAGCATTGCCTAGTGTTTGAAGATGCCACCCTAGGTGAGCACGCCGCCTATAAGGCGCGCATGCACTGCGTAGCCGTAACATCGACGCTGGCCGGCAGCGAGTTTCAAGCACCGCTGACCATTATTCGCGACTTTACTGAGCTGACGCCGGAGCGCCTGCGCACCCTATTCGGTGAGGCCGGTGAGGTACCAGAGGCCGACGAAGAAGTAACCAAGAGCAAAGACCTAGCCCCGGCTTAGGGCCACTCGCATGGCCACCTGTGGCCACTTACTCTGAACTTCTGCACTACAATGAGCGCCTCCCTGAGTTGCGAGCCCACCCGCTCGCGGCTTGGGGAGGCGCTCGAATGTTTTGCCAAGCGCTTGCGGTTGGCAGTGAGGGCGCTACTCGCCCTAGGCTGGCGCTAGCGGGCCAAACCAGCGGCAAGGCTGCAACAGAAACCCCACCGCTTCTGTTGCAACCCCACTCGAACCCGCCGTCTCTTTGGCGCCGGTGTACTATCTTAACTCGTATTCTTACTATATAATTGGCTATGAACGCTGAACCTGAATTAGAGAGCCCGCACGACGACTCGCGGCGCACCTTCCTCAAGCAGTCATCGGTGCTTACAGCAATGGCCTTGGTGCCCAGCCCCGTAGTCACGGCAGCTGCGGCCGAGCTCGATGAAAAAGTAGCCGCGGCTTTCGAGAAAGTACCGCTGTCGCTGAAAGTAAACGGCACCAAGCACAAGCTAAAAGTAGAGCCGCGCACCACGCTGCTCGACCTGCTGCGCGAGAACCTGCACCTCACGGGCACCAAAAAAGGCTGCGACTACGGCCAGTGCGGTGCTTGCACGGTGCACGTGGATGGCCAGCGCGTAAACTCGTGCCTAAGCTTTGCGGTGATGCACGACGGCCAGGAAATCACAACCATCGAGGGCCTGGCTAAGGGCGACGAGTTGCACCCCATGCAAGAGGCCTTTGTGAAGCACGACGGCTTTCAGTGCGGCTACTGCACGCCGGGCCAGATTATGAGCGCCGTAGCCTGCGTGCGCGAGGGCCACGCCGGCTCGGAAGGCGAAATCCGGGAATATATGAGCGGCAACATCTGCCGCTGCGGCGCTTACACCAACATTGTGGCGGCTATCCAAGACGTAAAGCAGGGAGGCCAGAAGGTATGAACCAGTTTCAGTACGTGCGGGCTACCAAGCCCCAGGGCGCTATCGACGTGGTAGCCAAAGACCCCCAGGCCAAGTTCATCGCGGGCGGCACCAACCTAGTCGACCTGATGAAGCGCGGCATCATGACGCCGCAAAAGCTGGTGGACATCAACCGCCTGCCCCTCGCCAAAATCGAGCGCCAGGACAAAGGCCTGCGCCTAGGTGCCCTGGCCCTGAACTCGACTGTGGCCAACGATGCGCTAGTGCGCGAACACCAGCCCCTGCTGGCCCTGGCCCTCAATGCTGGTGCCTCACCGCAGCTGCGCAACATGGCCACGGTGGGCGGCAACATGCTGCAACGCACCCGGTGCAGCTACTTCTACGACCTCACCATGCCCTGCAACAAGCGCGAGCCCGGCACGGGCTGCGGCGCCCTAGAGGGCATCAACCGCATGCACGCCATCTTCGGCGCAAGCGACAAATGCATCGCGGTGCATCCCTCCGATATGAGCGTGGCGCTGGTGGCCCTTGACGCTACCGTGCTCGTGAGCGGACCTAGGGCCGACCGGCGCATTGCGTTCGCCGACTTCCACCGCCTGCCCGGCGACACCCCCGAAAAGGATACCAACCTCGAAGCTGGCGAGCTGATTACGGCCGTGGACATTCCCGACGGCCCCTTCACCAAGCACGTGCACTACCAGAAGGTGCGCGAGCGCGCCAGCTACGCTTTTGCCCTCGTGAGCACAGCCGCGGCGCTCGACCTCGATGGCAACACCATAAAGGCTGCCCGCCTCGCCATGGGTGGCGTGGCGCACAAGCCCTGGCGCCTTACCGCCGCTGAGCAGTCGCTGGTGGGCCAGCCCGCCACGGAGGCCAGCTTCCGGCGCGCCGCTGAGGTGGCCATGCAAGGCGCCAAAGCTTTCAAATACAACGCGTACAAGCTGAAGCTTGGCCCCAACACGATAGTGCAGGCCCTCCGCACCGCCGCCGCGGCGTAGAGACCTAGGCTTTCTTAAAAATCGTCCGTCATGCTGAGCGCAGCGCAACGGAGTCGAAGCATCTCTACCACTTCGTTGCTAGCGTCAGAAGTTAGTTCACCGGTAAACATGCTTCGACTCCGCTCCGCTGCGCTCAGCATGACGAATTAAAAGATAGTATACTGATTATGAAAGCGCAACAGAAGCAAATCGGCGCCCCGATGAACCGGGTGGATGGCCACTTGAAGGTGACCGGGGCGGCCAAGTACTCGGCCGAGTACGAGTTGCCGGGCCTGGTTTACGCCGTGCTGGTGGGCAGCACCATTGCCAAGGGCCGCCTCACGAGCATCGACGCCAAAGCGGCCGAGCGCGCGCCGGGCGTGCTGGCGGTGGTCACGCACTACAACTCGCCCAAGGTGCCGGGCTACGACACGGCCGGCAAAGACCCCTCGCAGCCAGCCACGGTGGGCGGGCCCATCAAGATATTCCACGACGATAAAATCCGCTTCAACGACCAGCCTATCGCGGTAGTGGTGGCCGACTCGTGGGAGCGCGCTCGTTACGCCGCCCGGCTGATAAAGGCGCAGTACGCCAAGGAAAAGCATCAGACGAGCCTAGAGGACAGCAAGGACCAAGCCTTCCTACCCACTTCGGCCAAGAAAAACCCGAAGTCGCCGATGGCCGACTACCAGCGCGGCCAGGCCGACGCTTACAAAACGGGCGCCCTCAAAATCGAAGGGGAATACGTGATTCCCACCGAGATGCACCACCCGATGGAGATGCAATCCATCACGGCGCACTGGGAAGCACCCGACCGCCTGACCCTCTACGACAAGACGCAGGGCACCCTAGCCACCCGCCGCGACTTTGCCAAGGAGTGGAGCCTACCCGAGGCCAATGTGAAGGTCATTGCCACTTTCGTGGGCGGGGCCTTCGGCAACGCGCTGCACAGCTGGCCGCACGAATCGGCGGCCATCATCGCGGCGAAGGTGGTGAATCGCCCGGTGAAGCTGATGCTGACCCGCGAGCAGATGTTTACGATGGTGGGCTACCGCCCCTACACCTGGCAGAAGCTCGGCATGAGCGCCACGCCTGATGGCAAGATTACGGCCATCACGCACGAGAGCATCGGCCAAACTTCTACCTACGAGGAGTTTACCGAATCGACACTGGCCCAGACGCGTATGATGTACGCGTCGCCCAACCTCACGACCCGCTACCGCCTGGCGGCGCTCGACATTGGCTCGCCCATCTGGATGCGCGGCCCCGGCGAGGCCACCGGCGCGTTTGCCCTGGAATCGGCCATGGACGAGATGGCGCACCTGCTCAACCTCGACCCGCTGGAGTTTCGCTTGCGCAACTACACCGATACGGACCCCGAGAAGAATCGCCCCTGGAGCACGAAGTTCTTGAAGGAGTGCTACAAGCTAGGTGCCGACCGCATCGGCTGGAGCAACCGCAAGCTGAAGCCCGGCAGCATCCGCGACGGCGAGTGGCTGGTAGGCTATGGCATGGGCGTGGGTACCTTCGGCGCACACCGCGGCGGAGCGCACGCCAGCGCCGAGCTGCGGCCCAATGGCACCGTGCTTATGCAGTGCGCCACCACTGACATCGGCCCCGGCACCGGCACGGCCATGACCCAGATTGCGGCCGATACCCTAGGTATCGCGCCCGAGAAAATCACGTTTGAGCTCGGCCACTCCGACTACCCACAGGCGGGCACTCAAGGTGGCTCGTCCACGGTAAATAGCGTGGGCCCGGCCGTGCAGCAAGCCTGCCTGGCCCTCAAAGACAAGCTTCGCGAACTGGCCGGCGCCCAAAACCCAACTTTCGCCTCTGCGAAGAAGGAAGATGTAACCCTAGGTGATAAACACCTCTCGCTGAGCAGCAACACCGCCGCCCGTGTGCCTTACGCCGACTTGCTCAAGCAAGCGGGCGCGGCCACGGTCACGGTTGAGGCCAAGCCAGGCAACGAAGGGCAGCAGTACTCCATGTACTCCTTCTCGGTGCACTTTGCCGAGGTGCGGGTGCACGAGCTGACCGGCGAAGTGCGCGTGAGCAAATTAGTATCGTGCGCCGACGCGGGCACCATTATCAATGAAAAAACCGCTGCCAACCAGATGAAAGGCGGCGCCGTGGGCGGCATCGGCATGGCCCTGATGGAACACGCTCGCATCGACGACCGGTTTGGCCGCTACGTCACCAAAGACCTGGCCGACTACCACGTGCCCGTGCACGCCGACGCGCCCAACATCGAAGTAGCCTTCGTAAACCAACCCGACCTGAAAGTAAACGCCTTAGGCACCAAAGGCATCGGCGAAATCGCGACTATCGGCGTGGCGCCCGCTATCGCCAACGCCGTGTTCAACGCCACTGGCAAGCGCGTCCGCGAACTGCCGATTACGCCCGATAAGCTGGTGTAAGCTTGGGTATGCGTTTTTAACGCGAAGACCCCACCCCCGACCCCTGCCCTGCGGGATAGGGGAGCCTGATGACTGGTTAACGTTTAATTACGTTTGCTTGCGGTCGGCTCCCCTCTCCCGGAGGGGAGGGGTCGGGGGTGGGGTCTTCGCATTAAGAGCCCGCTTTAGGGGCCAGCAGAGCATCGACTTCCAGTAGCAGCGCGGCACTGAGGAGCAGGTCGTGCAGCCAGTGTAGTTCTTCTAATGAAAACAGAAAGACCACATCAGAAGTGGGGCCAGGGATGCTGAGGCAACGCTCCTCGGCATCCACGATGTGTGGGGCGTTGTAGGTGCACAGTTCGGCCACAATGCCGCGCCACTGACGCAATTCGTGTGGCAGCAGGCGCAGGCCCACATTGCCAAAATACAGGTGCAGGCAGCAACCGCCGGGGCACTGCGCAATGCCCCCTAAGGGGTTATGATGAAGGCAACGGGACATAAATGAACGAAATAAAAAAGGCTTCTTTTTCACAAAGTGGCAGCCCGTGTTACTGCCTGGCTTGTTCGCAACTGACAGCGGGGTGAGGCGTGATAAGAAAGCCAAGGCTATTTAGACAAATTCTAAACAATGGCAAAGTTATCCAAGAGAAATAAAGGCGCAAGCTTTATTTAGAAAATATCTAAATAAAGCTTGCGCCTCTACTTTTATTTTTATCCTACACTGAGTCTGGCAATACTGCGACTTAGACGCTGCCTATCATCTTGCGAACCCGCGGCGCCTACAACCTGCCAGCCCAACGCCAGCCCTAATCGCTACGTTAGCACTTACATGACGAAAGCCGTTTTTATCGCCACTGCCGAGCCCTACAGCGGTAAGTCGCTGGTTGCCTTAGGACTCGTAAACATGTTGCTGGGGCAGGCCCGCCGGGTCGGCTACTTTAAGCCCCTCATCGACCACGACCCCACCCAGCAAGTTGACCCGCACTTGGCCACCATCGTCAGCTACTTCAAGCTGCAGCTGCCAGCTGCCGACACCTACGCCTACACCCGCGCTGAGGCCCTGCGCCTGTTCGAAACCGGTGCTCAGGGCGAGCTGATTGATACGGTTATCCGCAAGTTCAAGCACTGGGAAGAGAGCTGCGACTTTACGGTAGTGGAAGGCAGCGACTTTGTGGGACCGGGCACAGCGTTTGAGTTCGACGCCAACGTGTCGATTGCCAAGAACCTAGGGGTGCCAGTTATCCTGGTAGTTTCGGGCGCGGGCAAGAGCACGGCCCAGGTCGTCAGCACCGCCCTCACCACGCTGCGCAGCTTCGAGAGCCGCGAGGTGCCGGTGCTGCTGCTGGTAGCCAACCGCATTGCGCCAGCCCAGCTAGCCGATGTAGAAGCGCTGCTGCACAGCCAGCTCCCGGCCGAGGTGCTGCTAGCCGTCATCCCCGAAGACCCCAACCTGCTGCACCCCACCATGCGCGAGATTCAGGAGGGGCTGGGCGGCAAGCTGCTGTTTGGCGAAGTTGGATTGAGCAACCAGGTCGATAACTACATTATTGGGGCCATGCAGGTACCCAACTTCCTGAACTATCTCAAGGAGAATGTCTTAATCGTGACGCCTGGCGACCGAGGCGACATCATTGTGTGCGCCTTGCAGGCCAACCAGTCGGCCAGCTACCCTAGGGTGGCGGGCATCGTGCTCTCGACCGGCTCAGAGCCCGACGAGCCCGTGCGCCGCCTCCTGGAGGGCTTGCCCAATGTGGTGCCCATCCTGGTAGTGCCCACCGGCACCTTCGAAACCACGACTCGCGTGGGCGCCATCCGCTCGCGCATCACCCCCGACAATCCCAAGAAGATACAGCTGGCCATCAGCACCTTCGAGCGCTACGTGGCAGTGCGGGCCCTAGAGGAAAAGCTAGTGAGCTTCCAGCCCGAGGGCCTCACGCCGCACATGTTTCAGTACCGGCTGTTGCAATGGGCCAAGCGCCAGCGCCGCCATATCGTGCTGCCTGAGGGTAACGACGACCGCATTTTACGGGCGGCGGCCTTGCTGCTGTACCAGGATATTGTGGACCTCACCATCCTCGGCGACCCCGACCAGGTGGCGGCCTCGGCCAAGCGCCTGGGCATCAACCTGCCCCTAGGTCACCTGCGGGTTATCGACCCCGCGAAGTCGGACTATTACGCCGACTACGTGGCGACCTTTTATGAGCTGCGCAAAAGCAAGGGCGTGAACGAGGACATGGCCCGCGACCTGCTGCGCGATGTGTCGTATTTCGGCTCGATGATGGTGTACAAAGGCCACGCCGACGGCATGGTGTCGGGGGCGGTGCACACCACGCAGCACACCATCCGGCCGGCATTACAGTTCATCAAGACTAAGCCAGGCGTGTCGGTGGTATCGTCAGTATTCTTCATGTGCTTACCCGACCGCGTCGCCGTGTTTGGCGACTGCGCCGTGAACCCCAATCCTACCGCTGAGCAGCTGGCCGAAATCGCGATTTCATCAGCTGAAAGCAGTTTGGCCTTCGGCATCGAACCTAGGATAGCCATGCTCTCCTACTCGTCGGGCACTTCCGGCGCGGGCGCCGATGTGGAGAAGGTGCGCCTAGCTACCGAGCTAGTGCGCCAGAAGCGCCCTGACCTCAAAGTGGAAGGCCCCATCCAATATGATGCCGCTGTAGACCCACTAGTAGGCCGCCAGAAGCTGCCCGACTCCGAAGTAGCCGGCCAGGCCAGCGTGCTCATCTTCCCCGACCTCAACACTGGCAACAACACTTATAAAGCCGTACAACGCGAAACCGGCGCCCTCGCCATCGGCCCCGTGCTGCAAGGCTTAAATAAGCCGGTGAATGACCTCAGCCGCGGCTGCACCGTGGACGACGTGTACAACACAGTCATAATCACTGCCATCCAAAGCCAGCAATCCTGACTTTTTTGTAATACGGGCGACCATATCCAACCTCAAACGGTTGCTTTTACAGAAGCCTTTGGGAATAGTACTACAGCATGTCTTTTACATTCTTTAACTGACCCTGCACTGTGATTCGCGCCTTCGTCCTCATCGGTTTTTTAGTGGTTTCTCTCTCGGCCGCTGCTCAACACCCACGAGTGACAAAGGCCACTGTCTTTACCGACGTAGATGGTTCGGTGCTTTCATATAAAGCGTATAGAAACAAGTTGCGAACTAGGTTATTTGTAACTGCTAATGCGCAGATAAATAACGCAATTATTACATCTATTTCTCTTCGTCCTGCTCCTGCCCCAGATAGTGTGCGCCTGCAGGCCATTTCGCCCGTCCGCACTTACCTAACACCTGCTCCGACGTTTGCCTTGACAGACATCAACGGCCAGCCCCATAACCTAGCTGCGCTGCGAGGCAAAGTAGTAGTGCTGAACTTCTGGTTTATCAAATGCGCCCCCTGCCAGCAGGAAATGCCTGCACTCAAGCAGCTTACCGTTGATTACCGCGCTAATTCTGAGGTGGTTTTTATTTCCCTTGCGCGAGATGAAGTGGCCCACCTCAGGCGCTACGTGGCTAGCAAGGGTGACTTTGGTTTCACTGTATTACCCCTACCCCAAACGCTGGCCCAAGCATTTGGCATAACGGGCTATCCGACAACAGTGGTCATCGACCAAAGCGGCCGTTACGTTTACGACAACGAAGGCTACGCGGGCAACCTTCTGCGCCTGCGTAAAACCATCGAGCAAGCTTTACGCTGAATAACAGAGCTTCTCCTTAATACTGTTGGTTCGTCGATTCTAAAACCTTGTCAATTCAAAACTTATAACTCTTAGCATTGAACATCTTTGTTATTAACTCCGGCAGCAGTTCTATCAAATACCAGCTCTTTCGCTGGCCAGCCGAGCAGCCAGTGTGCAGTGGCTTAGTCGAGCGCGTGGGCTCGGACCAAGCCAGCATTACGCACAAGGTTTTTGTGGTGGATGGGACGCCCTCTGAGCAGCGCTTGACCTTGCCTCTCTCTGACCACGAAGCTGGCCTGCACGAAGTAGTGCGCTTACTTGCAGACGGCGTTATTCAAGACCCTAGCGACATCGACGTGGTGGGGCACCGCGTGGTGCACGGCGGCGAGTCTTTCAGCCGAGCCACTCCGATAACGCCCGAGGTAAAGGCCGAAATCCAACGGCTATTCGGGCTGGCGCCGCTGCATAACCCAGCCAACTACCTAGGCATAGAAGTGGCCGAGCGAGTGTTCCCGCGGGCGCGACAGGTGGCGGTGTTTGACACGGCCTTTCACCAAACCTTGCCCGAATACGCGTTTCGCTACGCCCTGCCCACTGCCCTTTATACCGAGCAGCGTATTCGGCGCTACGGCTTTCACGGCACCAGCCACCAGTATGTGGCCGCGCAGGCAGCGGCCTACCTAGGCCAGCCCGATGCCAAGCTCATTACTATTCACCTCGGCAATGGGTGTAGCATGGCGGCCGTGTGCGGCGGCCGCTCACTCGATACCAGCATGGGCTTCAGCCCGTTGGCCGGCCTGGTAATGGGTACCCGCTCGGGCGACGTAGACCCCTCCATCCTGCTGCACCTGGCGGGCCCCCTAGGCTATTCGCCCGAGCAAGTCAACACGCTCCTCAACAAGGAAAGCGGCATGCTGGGCTTGGCCGGCTCCAACGACATGCGCGACATCAGCCAAGCACTAGCAGCCGGCGACGAAGCCGCCCAGTTGGCTTACGACATTTACGCCTACCGCATTCGCCAGTATATCGGCGCCTACGCTGCCGTACTCAACGGCTTAGATGCCATTATCTTCACGGCCGGCGTGGGCGAGAATGATGCCCTAGTGCGCCAATTGGTATGTAAGGATATGGACTTCTTCGGCTTGGGCCTGGATGAGACACAGAACCAACAGCGCCACCCTGGCTTGCGCGACCTCAGCGCGCCGGGCTCGCGGGCGAAAATCCTGGTAGTTCCAACCAATGAAGAGTTGGAGATAGCGCAGCAGTGCGCGGAGTTAGAAAGTTAGAGCAAGCGTGCCAGGCACGGGGACCCCACCCCCGGCCCCTCCCCTCCGGGAGAGGGGAGCCTGACGACTGGTAACGTCTGCTTGCGCTCGGCTCCCCTCTCCCAGAGGGGAAGGGCTGGGGGTGGGGTTACACGAGTGCCGAGTACACCAGTCCCTAGGCCCACAAAAAAGCGCCCCGCCGGCCTAAGCCAGCGGGGCGCTCTTATAAGCACCTAGGAAGCAAATAACTACGAAACTACCTGCTTCTTATCGTCCTCCTCGGGCTGGCCGCTGAGCACGCCTTTGGCTACTTTCACCACGTTATCCACGGTGAAGCCGAACTCTTTCATCAGGTAATCAGCCGGAGCTGATTCGCCGAAGCGGTTCATGCTGATGCTAGCGCCCTCGTCGGTCACGTACTTGGCCCAACCGATGGGCGAGCCGGCCTCGATGCTTACGCGCTTGCGCACGCTGCGGGGCAGTACCTGCTCTTTGTAGGCCTTGTCTTGGTGCTCAAATAGCTCCCACGAGGGCATGCTCACCACACGGGTGGCGGTGCCTTCGGCTTGCAGAACTTTTTGCGCTTCCAAGGCCAGGGGCACTTCTGAGCCGGTGCCGATAAGAATAAGCTCGGGCTTGCCGCCCTGGGCTTCGCTCAGCACGTAGGCACCTTTTTGCACGTTGCCGGCGGCGGGGGTCAGCACCGACTGGTCGAACGGGAGCCAGCCCTGGCGCGACAAGATGAGGCACACCGGCGACTTGGGCGTGTTCATGGCAATGCGCCAAGCCTCGGTGGTTTCGTTGGCATCGCCGGGGCGCAGCACTACGATGTTGGGCACGGTGCGTAGCGAGGTCACCTGCTCGATGGGCTGGTGCGTAGGGCCATCTTCGCCCAGGCCGATGCTGTCGTGGGTGAACACGAACGTCGAAGCCGACTCGGCCAGGGCCGTGAGGCGGATGGCGCCGCGCATGTAGTCGCTGAACGTGAGGAAGGTACCACCGTAGGTACGCAGGCCAGCGTGGTGGGCAATACCGTTCATGATGCCGCCCATGGCGTGCTCGCGTACTCCAAACCAGATGTTGCTACGCTCGTAGTAAGCGGGCTGGAACGAGTCGTCGCCCGACTTGTCCATCTCGTTCGACGAGGCCAAGTCGGCCGAGCCGCCAAACATGAACGGTACGGCTTTCTTGATAGCCGTGAGGGCTTTGCCCGAAGCCTGGCGGGTAGCCAGCTTGCCATCAGCGGGCGTGTACACGGGCAGGTCTTTGTCCCAGCCTTCGGGCAGGTTGCCATTGAAGGACACGTGGAACTGCTCGGCCTCGGTGGGGAAGCTGGCTTCGTATTCCTTGAACTTAGCGTCCCACTCCTTTTGCAGCTCAGCGCCTTTCTGGCCAGGCTGGCGCAAGTGGTCATACACCTCTTGGGGCACGTAGAACGACTCCTCAGGATTCCAGCCAAAGAACTCCTTGGCCTTCTTCACGTTGTCGGGGCCTAGGGGGCTGCCGTGGGCCTTGTTGGTACCAGCCAGCGGCGAGCCAAAGCCGATGATAGTTTTGATGGAGATAATCGACGGCTTGTCTTTTACTTCCTGCGCAGCCTTGATGGCGGCCTCGATTTCGTCGAGGTTGTTGCCGTCCTTCACCTGCGAGGTGTGCCAGCCGTAGGCATCGAAGCGCTTCATAGCATCTTCGGTATAAGCCAGGCTGGTGGGGCCGTCGAGCGAGATGTCGTTGTCGTCGTAGAGGAAAATAAGCTTGCCGAGCTGCAAGTGGCCAGCCAGCGAGGCCGCTTCGGCCGCAATGCCTTCCATCAGGTCACCGTCGCTCACGATGGCGTAGGTGTAGTGGTCCTGCACGCCTTCAAAGCCGGGCTTGTTGTACATTGCACCTAGGTGCGCCTCGGCCATAGCCATGCCCACACCGTTGGCGAAGCCCTGACCCAGCGGGCCGGTGGTTACTTCGATGCCGGGGGTCACGTTAGACTCGGGGTGGCCGGGGGTGCGGTGGCCGGGCTGGCGGAAGTTCTTCAGCTCTTCCATGGTCAGGTCGTAGCCGTAGAGGTGCAGCAGGCTATAGAGCAGCGCCGAGCCGTGGCCAGCCGACAGCACAAAGCGGTCGCGGTTGGGCCACTTCGGGTCTTGGGGGTTGAAGCGCAGGAACTTCGACCAGAGCACGTAGGCCATGGGGGCAGCGCCCATAGGCAGGCCGGGGTGACCAGAGTTAGCTTTTTGGACCATGTCCACCGACAGCAGGCGGATGGTGTCAATGCTCAGTTGTTCGATGGAGACAGCTGGATTGGGCATGTTGGGAGAGAAAAAAGTGGGGAAAGCCAGGTGAATTGGAATACAAGGATATATGCCCCGGGCGCGCCGAGGGCACCTCGAGTGGCCGTAAAGGTAGGGCGCCGGGTGCACGTGCCAACCTATCCGGCCGCTTGCAGAATCTTCCCGTATGTAGGTGAGGTTCCTGGCTCAATTCATCCTTAAGCTTATCTAAGCTGGCTCAGAACTACGTATTTTGCCGCATGAAATCCTTTTCCCTCCGGCGCGTGCTGGCTATTGGATTTTTGATATTCCTAACCTTACTACTAGGGTTAGGCGCGGCGGTGTGGCTACTCGGGCGCGACTACGCGGTGCGTTACCTGCAGCGCACCGTGCGCGAGCAGCTCACTAAAAACTCGGGGCTGGTGCTGGCCCCCTTCACGGTTGAGCTGTCGCCATGGCGTGATTTTCCGCACGTTACAGCTTCCCTAGGTCACCTCGCCCTCACCGATACCAGCCACCACCGGGCCGTGCCCGTGCTGCGCGTAGGCTACGCCGACCTGCGCCTGGAGCTGGTAGACCTGTGGCACCGCAAGGTGCGCGTATCGCGCCTTGAAATCCACGACGCCGACTTTCAGCAGTACGTTGACTCTACGGGCCACAGCTGGGGATTGCGCGGCAAGAAAGCACGCCGCCAGGGCGAAGGCAAAGACCCGCTGCTAAATTTTAGCCTTGACTCCATTGTGGTGTATAATTTCCACATGGTCACGAAGAACGACTACGCCCATAGCACGCTGGCCGGGCAGGTGCAGCGGGCGCGCCTCACGGGCGGCATCCGGCAGGGCGCGCTGCGGCTGAGCGGCGTGCTCGATGGCTACCTAGAGCAGCTGGCCAACCGCTCGGGCACGCTGCTGGCCCACGAGCCGGTGCGCGTCTGGCTCAACTACCGCTACGCCTTCAAGGCGCGGCGCGGCGAGTTTTGGCGCACCCGCGCTACCCTTAACGGCGACACCATCAGCATTGGCGGCACGCACACGGTGGCCGCCAACCAGCCCACGGGCACTATGCTGCACTTGCAGTTTGCGGGCAATCAGCCGCTAGTAGCGGTGCTACACGCAGCCCTGCCATCGCGCCTGCGGCCTTACCTAGCCGGGGCCACTAGCCCCAGCCACGCCCACATCGTGTACAGTATTTCGGGGCTGAGCGGGCCCACTGTGCGCCCGCACATAGTCCTGACTTTCGGCTTGCAAAATGCCAGCCTAGCCTGGGACTCGACGCGCCGCATCAACCGCTGGGACTTGCAGGGCACCTACGACAACGGCTCTGCCCACAACCTGCGCACTGCCAGCGTGCAGCTCGACCAGTGCCGCATCTACTCGCCCGTGGGCCAGCTCAACGCCAGCATTGTTTTGCGCAATTTTCTGCGCCCTTATGTGGAAGGCCACCTGCGTGGGCGCACCGAGCTGCCCGAACTGGCCACTATTATCTCGCCTGGCCTGTGGCGGGCCAAAGATGGTATTGCTGACCTCGACGTGCAGTTGCGCGGCCTGATACCGCCCCTAGGTGACCAAATGCTGGCCCGCACCCAGAAAAGCCTCTCGGTGCGCGGCAACATTGAGCTGCGCGGCGCAGCCTTTAGCCTGCCCGCTCGCCACATTGCCGTGTCAGAGGTAAACGTGCACATTGGGCTACGCGATAGCCTCTGGCGCCTCACCAATGCCTCGGGTCTGTTTGATGGCATGCGCTTTAAGGCCGCGGCTACTACCACGTATTTGCTTACCTACCTCACTGGCCAGCACCCTAGGACAGAAATTAACGGCCAGTTTGAGGTGGATGAGCTTCACATCGACCGCCTCCGGGCCTTGGGCAACGCCCCCACCCAGCGCGTGCTGACTTCTGCTAACGTCAAGCGCCGCGGCAAGGCCCGCCAGCGTCGCAATGTCCGCCGGCTAGCCATGACCATGGGCAGCCATCTACTGCCCGATGAGGTGCGCCTGAACGTAGACCTGCGCTGCGGCCGCCTGGTACTGGGCCCCGACACCCTGCGCAACCTAGCCGTGAACCTGCGCCACAATGGCCAGGAGGTGCACCTGTCGCGCATCGAGGCCAACGTGTGGGGGGGGCGCCTTTTTGGCCAAGCTAGTTGGCCCACCGATACCACCAACTATGTGGCACCCGTCAACTTCCAACTCGGAATGCGGTTTGCCAGCCTCAACTACCACAAGTTGATTACCCGGCTTTCGCGCCCGCCTGGTGCGGTGGCGCTGCGGCGGCGGGCGGCCCTGGCAGCTCGCAAGGCCGATGACCCCGCCCCCACCCCCGCGCTACGCGAGCTACTGCTGGCCGCCGACGGCTCCTTTACTTGGGACATTGGCGAGCTGGTGCTGCCCGTGGGCGAGCCCCTGCGCGACCTGCACCTGCGCTTCGACAAAACCGACTCGCTGCTGCGCATGCCCTATCTGCGCTTTGTGGCTCCGCAGGGCGGGGTGGGGCGCGCCTCGGCGGCGGCCCTTGTCTCGGGCATTCACCTTACGGCCGCCACGGCCGATGTCGACCTGCGCTATTCCTCGCTCGATGTGCAGCAGCTGCTGCGCATGCTGGCCAGCCTCAAGCCGCCCCGCGATACTACTCAGTTTCAGCCGCGCGCCGTGCTAAAAGCTGCGCGCCGCATGGCGCGCCTACGCGCCCGCAACCGGCCGGCTAGTGCGCCTTCGCCGGCTGGGGCGCTGCTGGCCAGCGGTGGCCTCACGGCGGTGCTGCGCGTGCAGGCCGACCGTGTGCACTACAACTCTATCGAAGGAGGCAAATTTCAGCTGGTATCGCACCTCAGCCCCGGCGAGGCCCGCGTAGATGAGTGCTCGCTCGATGCCTTCAACGGCCACATCTCGCTACACGGGCTGCTGCGCACCGATGGCGGCCGCCGGCACCACCCGTTGCGCGTGCAGGCGCTGCTTGAGGATATCAAGTTGCCCGACTTCTTTGCCACGGCCAGCAGCACCATGCGCTTTCAGGTACTTACCGAGGACAATATTAGGGGTACCCTGCGCTGCGCCGCCGTGCTGCACACCGACCTCGATTCGACATTCTTGCCCGTGCGAGCCGACACCTATGGCTACCTCAAGGCCGACCTGCGCGACCTAGAGTTGCTGAATGTGGAAGCGCTCGAGCAGTCCTTCAAGCTCGTAAAAAAAGAGCGCACGGCCCATTTGTTTTTCGAGCCGGTCAGCACCGAGTTTATTCTCAACGGCGGGCAATTGCTCATCCCGAGCCTACGCCTGAACAGCAACCTCACCGAGCTCGAAGTAAGCGGCCGCTACAACCTCGACGGCCGCGCCAACCTCTACGTGGGCATGAACCCGCTCAACGTGCTGTTTGGCAATAACAAGCGCCGCATCGAACGCATTCAGAATGGCGAGCCCATGCGCCCGCGCTCGCCCCGTCTCACCTACGTAAACCTGCGCCGCGACGTACCCGGTACCAAGTACCAAGTCAAGCTCTTCCAAAAGAAAGAGCAGCAGCAGCAGCAAGCGGCTCTCCACCAGCAGTCGCGCCAGCTGCTACTTACGCAGCGCCTCGATACTACCATGCGCCTGCTGCCGCGCAACCGCCTCACCGGGGCTGCTGGCACCCCCGCCGGGCTGCCGATGCCCTAGACCCCACCCCCAGCCCCTCTCCCGGAGGAGAGGGGCTGGGGTCCCACGAGCAGCGAGCTACGCCAGAATCGCGTCAATTCGCGCTAGCTCTTCGCCGCTAAACTGGTGATTAGCCACGGCGCCTACGGCGTCGGTCACTTGCTGCGGCTTGCTGGCCCCGATGATGACCGAGGTCATGCGCGGGTCTTTTAGCACCCAGGCTACCGCCATTTGGGCCAGCGACTGGCCGCGCTGCTGGGCCAGCTCGTTGAGCTGCCGGGCTTTGGCAATGTTTTCGGGGTTGAGCTGACTTTCCTCGATAGCACCATTACCTAGGCGGCGGGCGGCGCGCGAGTCGGGCGGCACACCCTGCAAGTACTTGTCCGTCAGTACGCCCTGGGCTAACGATGAGAAGGCGATGCAACCCACCCCTTCGTCGGCCAGCGCGTCGAGCAGGCCTTCCTCGGGCGTGCGCACCAGCAGCGAGTACTTGGGCTGATGAATAACGCAGGGTGTACCTAGGTCGCGCAAGATGGCGCAGGCGCGGCGCGTCTCGTCGGGCGAGTAGCTGCTCAGGCCCACATACAGGGCCTTGCCCTGGCGCACCAGCGCATCGAGGGCGCCCATGCTTTCTTCGAGCGGCGTAGTAGAGTCGGGGCGGTGGTGGTAGTAGATGTCCACGTAGTCGAGGCCCATGCGACGCAGGCTCTGGTCGAGGCTGGCCACTAGGTACTTGCGCGAGCCGCCGTCACCGTAGGGGCCGGGCCACATGCCGTAGCCCGCCTTGGTCGAGATGATGAGCTCGTCGCGGTGCGCCCGAAAATCGTCAGCGTACAGCCGGCCAAACGTTTGCTCGGCGGCCCCGGCGGGTGGGCCGTAGTTGTTGGCCAGGTCGAAGTGCGTGATGCCCGCGTCAAAGGCCGTGCGCAGGATGGCGCGGCAGTTACCTAGGGCGTCTACTTCGCCAAAGTTTTGCCACAGGCCCACCGAGATGGCGGGCAGCTGCAAGCCACTACGACCGCTGCGGCGGTATTCCATTGTTTCGTAACGGGCGGGGTTGGTAATGTAAGACATGAGCACAGAATAAATGGAACCTAGGACCGGGGCACTGCTGCGAGCAGCACCGCCTAGCCTACGGCCGCGAAGCTACTACCCAGCCGCAGCCCAAACCCGGCGGTGAGCGCTACTTTACGGCCCCTAAGCTCTTTTAGTCATGTTTCGCCTTCTGCTGCTCGCTGGCTTTGCCAGCACCACGCTCGCTGCTACTGCCCAAGTGGCCCCGCCCACCCGTGCCCAGGACTCGCTGTTTGTGCGCCAAAATTACCGCAAGCTCGACCGCCAAATTACCATGCGCGACGGGGTCAAGCTCTACACCATCCTTTACGTGCCGCAGGATGCCGACAAGGTGCACCCTTACCCCATCATCATGGAGCGCACGCCCTACTCGGCCGGCCCGCGCGGCGAAAATAACTACCCCCCGCGCGGCCCCGGTCCCAGCCGCGAGCTCAGCCAGGAGCAGTACATCTTTGTGTACCAGGATGTACGCGGGCGCTACCTCAGCGAGGGCCAGTTTGAGGAAGTGACACCCGCCCTACCTGCCGCTTCGCTTGGCAAACCCCGCCGCACCGGGGCCAGCACCACCCCGCACGACGAAAGCACTGACACCTACGACACTATCGAGTGGCTGCTCAAAAACGTGCCCGGCAACAACGGCAAAGTCGGCATTATGGGCATCTCCTACCCCGGCTTCTACGCCACCGCCAGCCTGCCCGGCGCCCATCCGGCCCTCAAAGCGGTATCGCCTCAGGCCCCGGTTACGGATGAATTTATTGGCGACGACGCTCGGCACAACGGGGCATTTTTTCTGCTGGACAATTTCGATTTTACCAACTACTTCGACGTACCTAGGCCGCAGCCCGTGGCCAAGTATGACGAGCTATTTGACCTAAAAATCACTGACGCCTACCAGTTCTTTCTCAAGCTAGGACCCCTCAAAAACGCCAACGCGCCGCAGTACTTTAATAACCGC
>Ga0265798_10001846_pt1 | contig 32091 bp, 27 predicted proteins | sample P3T30metagenome_FD_192430 | JGI IMG/M metagenome (GOLD analysis project Ga0265798, IMG submission 192430) | Plant litter microbial communities from East Loma Ridge, Irvine, California - P3 T30 | ecosystem: Environmental > Terrestrial > Plant litter > Unclassified | place: USA: California... | reverse complement strand
AACAAATCTGACGATTATATGCTTGCAAACGCCTTTTTCAGAGCATAGCGGCAAAACTTACAAAGCACATCCTGCCCATCCTGCTTTAGGATGGCCAGGGCTTGTTGAATTAACACCGCAAAAGGTGACGTATCGAACCACGATCTACTCCCATTGCCGGCGACGGAGACAGGCGGGCTGGTGCTCCTCTGATCACGTCGACCGGCATCGGGTACGGAAGAGGCTTCCGGGAACGGTGACACCGTCCTGAAACGCTTCGTTCCGGACCCGATCAATCATGTCCGGAACGGAGGAGGTCGTCATGGCCGTCTTGAATATCCTTGGCGCCGCGCGTGCCTCGAACCACTGCCGCATCTCGGTGGTAATCCCCCCGCAGCGTCAACGTCGGCGCATCTCGGCTACCTCGTGCTCACGCAAGGGGTGAAGCGCTGGTACATCGCCCGGTTCGAGGCATGGTTGTGACCCGGCGTGTGCCGCCCGCCACCGGTATCGCGCGCAGGCTTTGCGCAATCGGTCGCCGCTTTTCGAACGCCGCGACCGTCGCTGGGGCAATCGCCGCCCTACGCGAGCCGCAGTCCTCCGCTTACGAGCGAACACGCCGACTTCTGGTCGCCTGCCCACTCCTCACCCGATCCGCATCGCGCGTCCCATGCCGCCGATAGCACCACGCCTCTCCGGAGTTGTTCAAATGCCTGTTTTCGTTTCCCAGGTCCCGGCGAGCGCGCCGGCGTTGCGCTCGATGCTCCTCGGCTGCCTGATCCTGACCGTGTCGGCGTGTGGCGGCGCGCAGTCGCACGAGCCTGCCCGCCAGGCGCCGATCGTCGAACGCAAGGGCGACCGGATCTTCGTGCCGGCGGGATCGCCGCTTCGCACGCGGATCGCAGTCGCCGCGGTGGGCACTTCGACCGAAGGCCGCACGCTCGACCTGCCCGCGTCAGTCGAGGCGGATCCTGCGCTTCAGTCGAAGGTCGCGCCCGCACTGACGGGCCGGATCGTGTCGCTGCGCGTCGGGCTCGGCGACCATGTCCGGGCGGGACAACCGCTTGCAACCATGGTGTCCTCCGATCTGGCGCAGGCCTATGCGGACGAGGCGCGTGCGACCGCCGCAATGGCGCTCGCGACCCGCAGCAAGGCGCGAGCAAGCGCGTTGTTCGATGCCGGTGGTGGAGCGCAAAAGGACGTGCTTCAGGCCGAGAACGACTATGCCACCGCGCAGGCCGATCTGCGGAGCGCCACCGCGAAGCTGCGGATCGTCGGCGCGCCGCTGCGCCAGCGAGGCGGTGCGCAGGTCCTGACCATCGTCGCGCCGAGCAGCGGCAGCGTCACCGATCTTGCAGCAGCACGCGGGGCGGTGTGGAACGACGCGACCCAGTCGCTGATGACGATCACCGATCTCAACCGTGTCTTCGTCACGGTCGAAGTCCCCGAGAAGGATCTCGCATCGGTTCATGTCGGCCAGCCGGCGAGCGTGCGCTTTGCCGCATATCCCGACGCGCCGGTACAGAGCCGAGTCGCCTCGGTCAGCGATGTTCTAGATCCCGAGACACGGCGCATGAAGGTGCGTCTCGCATTCCCTGACGGCGATCGTCGATTGAAGCCCGGCATGTTCGCGACCGTCTCGTTCCAGGCAGTAGCGGTACCGGCGGTCTCCGTTCCGACCGGCGCGCTGTTCCTGAAGGACGAGGGCAGCCAGGTCTATGTCGAAGTCGCACCCTGGACCTTCGTGCCCCGTACGGTCGAGGCTGGGTACAGTCTCGGCGCGCGGACGATGATATCGAAGGGCCTGAAGGCCGGCGAGCGCGTGATCGTACGCGGCGGAGTGCTGATCAATGATTGATCGGCTAGTCGGCTTCGCGCTCGCGAAGCGCTTCATCATGGCGCTGCTGGCGATCCTGATCGCCATTTTCGGCTATTATTCCTGGTCCCAGCTCGCGGTCGAGGCCTATCCCGACATCGCCGATACCAGTTCACAGGTGATCGCCCAGTCTCCCGGGCTCGCCGCGGAGGAGATGGAGCAGCAGGTTACCGTGCCGCTGGAGCGCGCGTTGAACGGCACCCCCGGCCTCGCGATGATGCGCTCCCGCACCGCCTTCGGCCTGACGCTCATCACGGTGGTCTTCAAGGACGGCGTCGAAGGCTATTGGGCGCGTCAGCGGCTGCAGGAGCGGATCGCCGCAGCCGATCTGCCCGAGGGCGTCGAGGCCGGACTCGATGATTTCACGTCGCCGATCGGCGAGGTCTATCGCTACACGCTCGAGAGCGACACGAAGTCGCTGCGCGAGTTGTCCGAGATCCAGCGCTGGACGGTCATTCCCGCGCTACGCGGCATCGATGGCATCGCCAACGTCAACAATTTCGGCGGTATCACCACGCAGTACCAGCTCGAGATCGATCCAGCGGCGCTGTCGCGCTACGGGATCGCCTTGAAGGACGTCACCGATGCGATCGGTGCCAACAACGGGAACGCGGGCGGCAGCGTCGTGAACCGCGGAGAGCTCGGCTATGTCGTGCGCGGTATCGGCCGGCTCCGGACGCTCGACGATATCGGCGCGATCACCGTCAAGACGAAGGACGGTACGCCCGTCCATGTCGCCGATCTGGGCACTCTGAAACTCGGCAACCAGGAACGTCACGGCATCCTCGGCAAGGACTACAACAACGACTCGATCGAGGGAATCGCGCTTCTGCTGAAGGGCGCCAATGCCGGGCCTGTGCTGGATGCGCTCCACGCCAAGATCGATCAGCTCAATGCCTCGCTGAAGGCACAGGACGTGCGGATCGTGCCCTATATCGATCGCAGCAACCTGATCGACGCGACGATCCACAAGGTCTCGCACACCATCTTCCTGGGCATCGGCCTCGTCGTCTTCATGCTGATCCTGTTCCTCGGAAGTGCACGCGCCGCGCTGATCGTCGCCGTGGTGATACCGTTCGCCATGCTCGTCGCGTTCGCACTGATGTACCTGACCGGCGTGTCTGCGAACCTGCTGTCACTCGGCGCGATCGATTTCGGCATCCTCGTGGATGGCGCGATCGTGATGACCGAAGCGATCCTGCGCCGTCGCGAGGCGGACCCCGACGCGGTGCTGAGCGAACAGGACGTCCGCCAGGCCGCAGTATCCGTCGCGCGGCCGATCTTCTTCGCGACGCTCATCATCATCGCCGCGTATCTCCCGCTGTTCGCGTTCCAGCGCGTCGAGGCCAAGCTGTTCTCGCCGATGGCCTATGCGGTCGGCTATTCGCTGCTCGGTGCGCTCGTCCTGTCGCTGACCCTGGTGCCGGCGCTGGCCTATATGATGCTGCGCAAGCCCCGGCGGATCGTCCACAACCCGGTCCTCATGCGCGCCGAGACGGGCTATCGCCGGTCGCTCGCCGCGCTCATCGCGCGTCCGCGGATCGCGGTTGCGACCGTGTTGGTCGCCGCGGTTGCGGTGGTCGGGCTCGGCGCGACGGTCGGTCGGGAATATCTGCCCGAACTCGACGAAGGGTCGCTCTGGCTCCAGGTATCGATGCCCGCGGGGATTTCACTCGATACCGCAAAACGGATGGCGGGCGACCTGCGTGCCGAGGTGCTGAGCTTCCCCGAAGTGTCGTACATGGTCACGCAGACCGGACGTAACGACGACGGCACGGATCCCTTCACGCCGTCGCATATCGAGTCGAGCGTCGGCCTGAAACCATACGACACCTGGCCCGACCATGAGAGCAAGGACGAACTCGTTCGACGGATGAACGCGCGGCTATCGCGGCTGCCCGGCTATCAGATCGGTTTCAGCCAACCGATGATCGATGGCGTCAACGACAAGATCTCCGGTGCGCACAGCGCACTCGTGGTCAAGGTCTTCGGCGACGACCTGAAGGAAGGTCGGCGGATCGCGCAGGATATCGTCGGCGTGCTGCAGTCGGTGCGCGGCTCCTACGGCGTGGCGATCGATCAGGAGCCACCCCTGCCCCAGGTCGTCGTCAAGGTCGATCGCAGCGCCCTCGCCCGCTACGGCATCAGCATCGCCGATGTGAACGACCTGCTGGCGACCGCGGTCGGTGGACAGGGCTTCTCGCAGATCTTCGTCGGCGAGCGGGTGTACGACCTGGCCGTGCGCTTTCCGGCTGCCGCACGTGATACGGTGGAGCATCTCGGCGACCTCGTCCTGACCACGACCGGCGGGGCGCATGTCCCGCTCTCCTCGGTCGCCACGATCGGCTATCAGGCGGGCGAAAGCACGATCACGCGCGAACTGACGCGCCGCCATCTCACCGTGAAGCTGGACTATCGCGACCGTGACCTGACCAGCTTCCTCGCCGAGGCCCAGTCCAAGATCGCCTCGCAGGTGAAATACGATCACAGCAGGTTCGAGCTGACCTTCGGTGGCCAGTTCGAGAACCAGCGTCGGGCCGAGGCGCGGTTGCGCATCATCTTCGGCATCGTCGCGGCGCTGATGCTGATCCTGCTCTATTCGCTGTTCGGCGTGTTCCGCTACGCGCTGCTCGTGCTGGGTCTCGTGCCGCTCGCGGCACTGGGAGGACTGATCGCGCTGCATCTGACAGGGGTGACGCTGAACGTCGCGTCGGCGGTTGGGTTCATCGCGCTGTTCGGCGTCGCGGTGCAGAACGGGATCATCATGGTGTCGAACCTGAACGCGGCGCGAAGCCGCGGGCTGGCGCTGATCGACGCGGTGATCGAGGGCGCGGCCGAGCGGCTTCGCCCGGTGCTGACCACCGCGACCGTGGCAACCGTCGGGATGCTGCCGGCTGCGCTCGCCACCGGCGTCGGCAGCGACGTGCAGCGCGGGATCGGCACGGTCGTGGTCGGAGGGCTGGTCCTGACGACCTTCCTGACGCTGTTCCTGATCCCGGCGCTCTATTTCCTGATCGAGCGGCGCGTCGAGGCGAAGGCCTCCACCGCGCCACGTCCTTCCGCCGATCCCGTGCTGGAGCCTTCGCTATGACACTCCGATCCCTCCCCCTGCCCGTCATGCTGCTGGCCACTCTATCGGGCTGTGCGGTCGGCCCGCGCTACGTGCGGCCCGAACTGCCGCTGACGGACCGCTATACGTCTGCCCCGCTCCCCGTTCAGACGACCGCCACGGCAGTTCCGATCGGCGACGCGCAACGCTTTCTGATCGGCGCGCGCCCGCAGGCAAAATGGTGGACCGCATTTGGTTCGCCGGACCTCGATCGGCTCGTCGCGCAGGCCTTCGCGGCCAACCCGGACGTCGAGGCAGCCCAAGCGGCCTTGCGAGCGGCGCGGGAGTCCTATCGCGCCGAACGCGGTGCGCTGCTGCCGACCATGACGGCGGGGGCGACCGCAAACCGCCAGCGCGTGGCATCCGAGATCGCGTCGCCGCAAAGCTCCGGCGCGTCGATCTTCAATGTCTACACCGGGCAGTTGAGCATCGGTTACACACCCGACCTGTTCGGGGGCGTCCGACGGACGATCGAATCCGCTGCAGCGCAGCGCGATGCGCAACGCTTCACGGTGGAGGCAACCTATCTCACGCTGGCCGCCAACGTCGTGAACGCGGCGCTTCAGGAGGCGCAATTACGCGGACAGCTGGCGGTAACGCTCGATCTGGCGGACCAGCAACGCCGTCTGCGCGCGCTGATCCAGCGCCAGTTCGAACTGGGATCCATTCCGCGCGGCGACGTCGTCGCCCAGGATGCCGCACTGGCACAGACCGAGGCGTTGTTGCCCGATCTCCGTCGGCAACTCGCACAGCAGCGCAATGCGCTTGCCGTGCTGCTTGGGCGTCCACCCCGGGATCAGCCAGAGGCCATCTTCACGCTGGCTTCGTTCGCCTTGCCAACCGAGTTGCCGGTAAGCCTGCCCGCGCAGTTGCTCGAGCAGCGCCCAGATATCGAACTCGCCGAGGCAAATATACGCGCGCTCAACGCACAATACGGCGTCGCGATCGCCGCCCGCCTGCCCAGCCTCACCCTCAGCGCGGATACGGGCCTGGTCGGCGAAACATTCTCCGCGCTGACCGCACCCGGCGGTTTCTTCTATAACCTGACGGCCGGGCTGCTCCAGCCGATCTTCGATGGCGGCACGCTGGCGAGACGTGCTCGGGCGGCGCGTGCTTTGCGCGATCAGGCTGCCGCGCAATACAGGAGCGCGGTGCTGACGGCGTTTCAGAACGTTGCCGACACGCTCGAGGCGATCCGCGCGAACGGCGATCTTCTGGCGGCGCAGACGCGTGCCGAAACCTTCGCGGCCGGCAGCCTGACGATCGCGAAAAGTCGGGCGGCGCTCGGCGATGTCGACAACACCTACCTGATCCAGGCGCAGGCGACGTATCTCCAGGCCCGGCTGGGCGTCATACAGGCGCAGACCGGGCGGCTGAGCAATACCGTCGCGCTGTTTCAGGCGATGGGGGGCGATTGGCAACATCCCGCTGCTGCTGAATCTGTCATCCCACGGAACCCGTGATGTTCGACTTGGATGTCCGCGCCCTGACGGTTTCACCTTCGCATCGCTCGCGACGGCCTTCGTACCGGCCACACTGATTGGCTTGGAGCAGCAATGGCGTCCGCAAACCGCGGGGCTTCGTATCAATGTCCTGGTCGCCTCAGGGGCGGCGGCCTACGTCGATCTCGGCTTCTGGACAGCAGGACAGGGGCAAGACCGAAGCGCTGTACCGCGTCCACGTCGTGTGTCCGGTCGAGCAGGTCGCGATGGCACGCGACATTCTCTACGACGAGATTGAGTTGCAACACTATCCGACGCGCGAGATCGAGACGATGGCCGAGGCCTCCATCGAACTCGGTGCGATCCTCCTGCCGACCAGCGCGCATGTTACCGAACTGGACGTCATTGTCGCTTATCTGGGTAGGTGCGCAGGGATCATCGCTTGCCGGGGAAAGGTTCGATCAGATCCCATCGGTTGCCGTAGAGGTCTTCGAAGACAGCCACGATGCCGTATGGCTCATGGCGAGGCGCCTCGACGAAGCGGATACCCTGCTCCGTGTAGGCGAGGTAGTCACGGGTGAAGTCGTCTGTTTCGAGAAACAGGAACACGCGCCCGCCGCTTTGATCGCCGATTGCCCTACGTTGCCGGTCGCCGACCGCCCTCGCCAATAGCAGTCCGCTCGCCGCGCCGTACGGTGCGACCACCACCCATCGTTTGTCATCTGCCAGCGCGGTATCTTCCCGCAACTCGAAGCCAAGCTTGCCGACAAAGAAGGCGAGAGCGGTGTCATAGTCGTCGACGAGGAGGGCGGTCAGGTTCAAGCGCTGGGGCATCCAGTGACCCTGCGCCAATATCGACGGCGCGCCAACGCCCGCTCCCTCCCAGGATGGTGAAACGGCAACTTGACCGAAACCGGCCGTTGACGAGATTGCCCTCAGACGACATAGGCGCCGCAACGGCGATGGATTTCCGCCGGGCTATTCGGCCGAACCGCCCTCGCAAGGGCCGATGATTCCTACCAAGCGCCGCAAGGCAGCAAGGAGGAATCGTGCACGCAACGTTTCGCAATCTCTATACCGACCTGAATGTGGCGGCGTTTGTCCGCGATCGTCACGACCATGCGGTCTCGGTCATGCGCTGGGCGCTTATTCTGGTGCCGATGGCCGCACTCGTTGGTACGCTCTGCGCTGCGTTTCTATGGAGCCTCGATGCGGTTACACGCCTGCGGTTCGCATCGCCTTGGCTGCTCTACCTGCTGCCGGTAGGCGGCTTCGTGGTAGGGCTGCTGTACCATCTGACCGGTCGTTCGGTGGAGGGCGGCAACAACCTCATCGTCGAGCAGATCCACGAACCGGGCGGCGGGGTGCCGTTGCGCATGGCACCGCTCATCTTCCTTGGCACGGTGGTGACGCATCTGTTCGGCGGTTCTGCCGGACGCGAAGGCACCGCCGTCCAGTTGGGCGGCAGCCTCGCCAGCGGCGTTGGTCGCGCGCTCAAGCTCGATGCGGACGGCACCCGCATCCTGCTGATGGGCGGAATCGCGGCCGGGTTCGGCGCGGTGTTCGGCACGCCGATCGCGGGCGCAGTGTTCGCGCTGGAGGTGCTGGCTATCGGGCGCGTCGAATATCGCGCGCTGGTGCCGTGCCTCGTCGCGGCGCTGGTCGGTGACGGGACGTGCCTCGCATGGGGCATTCATCACGGGGTGTACCGGATCGCCACGCTGATCCCGGTCGATGCGCTGCTCGTCGCCAAAGCCGGCATCGCCGGGGTGGCGTTCGGGTTGGTCGGTCTCGTCTTCGCGGAAGCCAATCATGCGCTGGGTGGGTGGCTCAAGCGGATCGTTCCCTATGGCCCGCTGCGCCCGGTCCTTGGCGGGATGGCAGTCATCGCGCTCGTCCACCTGTTCGGCACGCGCGACTATCTCGGCCTCGGCACGCTGGCGGCGACACCTGACGGCCTCACCCTCGCCAGCTTCTTCGGCCCTGAGACGCATCTGTGGAGCTGGGCACTCAAACTGCTGTTCACCGTCATCACGCTCAGTGCCGGTTTCAAGGGCGGCGAGGTCACGCCGCTGTTCTTCATCGGCGCGGCGCTCGGCAATGCACTTGCCCCTATGTTCGGCGTGCCGACCGGCGTGTTCGCAGCGATCGGGTTCGTCGCGCTCTTCGCTGGGGCCGCCAATACACCGCTCGCTTGCACCTTCATGGGCATCGAGCTGTTCGGCGCGGCCTATGCGGTGCCGATCGCGGTGGCCTGCTTCGTCGCCTACCTCTGCTCGGGTCACAACGGCATCTACCTGTCGCAGCGCGTCGCCGTGCCGAAGGTGCCGGCGACCGGCCTTACCCCGAACGCGACCCTGCGCGAGGCGCGGGCACATCGCGCCGCGCGTCGCCCGCGCTCTTGATCCCCGCACCGATCGAAGGTCTGTCCATGCCCAATCGTTTCACCGTCCAGCATCGCGAAATCGGGATGCGGCCCGAGCCAAAAGCCCCAGAAAAGCGTGGTTGTGGCGGAGGGGTTATCTAGCGAATCGCGGGATGGGGACATCAACGCCGCCTGCTCGGCTCCCTGCTCATGAACAATCAATCTTCGTAGATATCGTCAGCTTTTTGCCGACGTTTGAATCCCACGTGCGGCTGATAACGACCTTCCCGCCACGATTGAACATGATCGTTGTTGTCTGAGAACCACCGGAAGGGCTTGAACCGCCTGTCACGATACCTGTCTCCACCGTTTGACCGGCAGGACAGGTCGCACCCTCAGCCGCGAGTAGGGGGCGGATTTTTTTGTATATCGCCGCCGCCTGTCGTTGACTGAGCTTACCTGGAAGATCGCCCACGGCCATTGCAGGGGCCGCAACTGAAAGTGCCAGAGCTGCGGCGAAGACGACCGCAATAGGCTTGATGGTCATGCTGTTTCCAACGCCTCGAATGGATGGTTGCCGATCATTGTCATCGAACGATGGCCCGAACGTGAACGGCTGCTTTCGAATGCGGCAGGCCGGCTAAAGTCGAGTGTGAGCACAGCTGGCCCCCCGCTCGATCGGTTCACGTAGAGGAAGCTATCATCGGGAAGATCAGGAAGTTCGATGTCGCCGATGCGCATAGTCGCCCCTGTGCATCCAGTAGTCGAGCTTCGGGAACGGCGCCTAAATGAAACAACCTTGCCCTCGGCACGCACTGGTCCGCTCGCCTCGCTCAAGGCCGATGATACGACACCTTGAGTTCTAATGTCGTAAAACCCTGACCCGCCGACAGGCTGGAATGGACCGCGGCGCCGCAGGCGCTGTCGAGCAACGTTGCCGCATAGCCGCCATGCACCGATCCGATCGGGTTGTAGACCTTGCGCGACGGCGAACCCTCGAACACCACACGGCCACGCTCAAGTTCGACCAAAACGATATGCAGCGTCTCGTGGATCGGCGGGTGAACATTGGCTGCCATCAAGGCTGCAAGCTGGCATGGCCATCAAGTTCGCGTGATCGGTCAAGATGCTCATACGCGGACGCTTCCGGGAGTAATCTCAGTCATCCTGGCGCGTGGCTCATCTGGATCACCCTTGTTAATATAAGTCGGCCGGACCGCGCCAGAAACGGAAGCCGGTGGTCGTCACGAACATGTGAAGACCCCGGGCGTCCGACAGCTTGTAGCTCTTGTTTGCCGCCTTGGCCTGTCGGCAACGTAATTCGGTTAGCACCGACACCCCCAGAACGTCTTCCGCGTACTCCCAACAAGCGTGCGCTTGGGTGGCAGACTATGGGACCGCGTGAGACTACCGTGCTATGAAAAGCGAGGTAAATCCAAGGCTTCTGAGATGGTTTGATATGCTGTGGGACACTAAAATGGCGGAGCCGCCAGTTCAAGGCGGACGCGTCTCTTCGTGACCTACGCAGGTTTTGAGCTCGACAAGCTTGAAAGCCATCTGCGCGTTGTCATCGCGCTGTCGGTGCATATCTTGCGCAGGCGTGTGGCGTTGCTCGGACAGGCGCGCCGATGTCGTCAAGATCCGGTTGGCGCTGCACTGCCTGCTGCCGGACTGCCCGGAACGCTGGACTCGAACTCTACTGGGATGCGGCCCGGCAGGAAACGAGATCGGCGGGGCACAGGGGGTGACCGAGGCGTTCAACGGGATCGTCCGCCAGCTACGCCGCGCCGGCTGTTATGAAGAGGTGTCTGAACCTTGAATATGCGATTACCGCGAGCAGCCGTTGCCCGCGTTCCCGAAGGCACGCGGATCGTCAGCGTCGAGCGCATGTCGCGGGCTTTCACCAAGTACCATCTGGATGACGGACGCGCGCTGCACCGGTTCAAGATGGAAGAGCCGCACGCCACGCCGCATGATCACCCCTGGAGTTTCGATACCGAGATCCTCGATGGCGGCTATGTCGAAGAGGTGTTCCGCCTAGATCCGAACGGCGGTTGGCACAGTGAACTCGTTCACCGGCTTCCTGGCGAAACCTACCATGTCGACGCCACGCACATTCACCGCATCGTCGAGCTGCCAACCGGCGAGTGCTGGACGCTTGTTCGAGCCGGTCCGCATGCGCGGGAAACCCGGTTCTGGCGGTTCGGAGACACGGTTCAGTCCCGGGCCTGGCATGAGCGACGGTGGACGCGCTTGGAATAAGCCGCCACGGCAAGGGTTATTCCACCGCGACGTTCAAGACGGCGTTGGCCGGGGAAGGGCATCGAGCGCTGCGGATACCTGCAGGCGCAGATCGTCGTCCCGGGTAATCTCCAGCATCGCGCTGAGGCTGCTGCGAGCGCCGGCCACGTCGCCTGCAACCAGCTGAAGTCTGGCTCGCTCCCACCAACCATGGGCGTGCGTGGGCGCCACGATCGTCATGCGGTCATACAGGACCAGCGCGCGCGCGGGATCGCCAGCCTGCTCGGCACGGGTCGCCTGGTTGAGCAGCAGTCGAACGAGTGCCGCTCGGTTCGACAGGGGAAGCATCCCGTCGGAACGCCGGGCTTGTCCTGTCATCTGCTCCAACAAGGCATCCACCTGTTCAGGGGCGACGATGCGACCGTCATTGAAGGGATCGATGATCAGCGGATCCGATGCGTCGCCAAGGCGCACCAGGACGTGGCCGGGGGTATTGAGCGGCATCGCCGACCATCCGAGACGTCGTGCCATCGCCACATAGAGGATCGAGAGACTAATCGGCAGGCCGAGCCGGCGGTCGACGACAGCAATCAGGTCCGCATTCTGGGGATCGTCGTAGTGCGTGCGGTCGCCGGAGAATCCGAACTCTTCAACCATCACGCTGCTCAGGGCTTGGGCCTGAGCAGCGCTGCTCACTGCGTCGCCGTCAGCGGCGCGTAGAGCTATTTCCATGTTGGTAAGCTCGTCGAGATATTCATCGAGATCGACACCGGGATGATCGAGCGCTGCGAGTTCGAGGGCGGCCAGATCGAGCTCGATCTCCCCGTCTTCCATCAGCCCAAGATGAAGAATGGTATTGGTCATGACGCGGTAGATGGGGACTCTTCCGATCGTTCCTATGACACCGCAAGGCTACGAGGCCCGGCGAAGCGATCGCGATCGCACGATCGAAGGGTTCCGATCCCTCGACCTCGCCGCTGGCGTGCGTGATCGTGCTTGATGGCAAGGTTAGCGCGGGCGAGGCGGACATCTCACATTTGGGTTCGAATCTAAGGTTGTTAGATTGACCAGTACTCCGTTCTAAAGCCAGCGGACCTGTTCGCCCGCTGGCTTAGTTCATCAAATTTGAGCCAGGCCTCCATCGGTGAACAGCTCGCTGCCTGTCATGAAGCTGCTATCCGACGATGCGAGGAACGCCGCGGCTGCAGCGACTTCGGACGGATCGCCGACATGTCCGATCGGGGTGGTAGACCCCATCTCGATCATTGCGTCGCGACCGACGACTTCAGTGGCCAGTTCGGTTAGCGTTGGTCCAGGCGACAGGACATTGACGCGAATACCGGTACCACGCAGATCCTGCGCCCAGCTGCGCGCGAGGTTACGAACAGCAGCCTTCGAAGCGCTGTAGATGCTGAACGCCGGCGTTCCCATCACGCCAGTGCTCGAGCCGGTAAGGATGATCGAACCACCCTGGCCCATCAGCTTCAAGCCCTTCTGCACCGTGAAGATCATGCCCTTCACATTGATGTCGAAGGTTTCGTCATAATGCTCGGACGTGATCTCGGTGAGCGGCACCAGGGCGCCGGTCCCAGCATTGGCGAACAGGATATCGAGCGTGCCACGCTCCTGCTTCACCGTATCGAACAGTCGATCAAGATCGTCGGCATCGGTGACCGATCCTGCCACCGCACGTGCATTCGCGCCCAGGGTGGCCACTGCCGCGTCCAGTTTCTCCTGTCTCCGGCCGAAGATGTAGACGAACGCCCCTTCCTCAATGAAGCGCTTTGCCGAAGCTAGGCCGATGCCCGTGCCGCCCCCGGTGATGATCGCGGTTTTGCCTTCTAGTCGGTTCATGCATGCCTCCAGTTTTGATTGTATGCAGCTGGCGTTGGACCTACCTAGGGGCAAGTATGCACCTTTTGGTAAGTATAGATTATGTCCGATGAGCTCCGACCCGCCATTGCGGATACCCCTCCAATTGCGCCCGCCTTCACCTGTGGCCTCGACGCGACGCTCAAGATCATTTCGGGTAAATGGAAGCCGCTCATCCTGTATTTCCTATTGCGTGGACCGACGCGCTACGGTGAACTCAAGCGCGCGGTGCGCGACGTCAGCGACAAGGTGCTAATTCAGCATTTGAAGGATCTGGAAGCGGACGGCGTATTACGCAGGAACGACTATAAGGAGGTGCCGCCACGCGTCGACTACACGCTGACGCGGCTTGGCCAGAGCCTTGCTCAGGCACTTGAGCCATTATGCGTTTGGGGTACCGAGAATATGGCGGAAATGCAGGCAATCTTTGTTGAGCGCGATGGTTGGGTTCGCCCGAAGCATGCCTAACCGCTGCGTGAAAGACGAACGGAATCAAACTGGACGGTGTTGCAAGCCGAGCTGAACAGCTGGATCTGACGCAGGCCTACGGTCAGTTTCTGATCTCAACGACCCAGAACGCGACATTCATGCTGCCTTGCGGGCCTCCATAAACAGTCACTTGTTCACATAACCATTCAGGCTCGCATTGGCCTATCGCGGACCAATCCCGGTAGCATCCTCGTTGATGGCGAGGCTAGTCGAGCGTTGGTCCGCGATGAGGTCGACAAAGGCGCGCAAGGGTGCGGGCATGAAACGCTTTGAGAAATAAAGCCTTGGCCCTTCGAACCGCGACCACCATTCGGGAAGCACCGGTTGGAGCACACCGGATCTGAAATATGGCTCCAACCAGTTTTCGAAGGTTCCGATCACGCCGCCTCCGGCCCCTGCGGACTCAATAGCTGCGGCCGCGGCATCGACGCCGATAATCAGCCGCGCCGGGGGATCGATAGTTATGGTTTCGCCGCCGCGCTCGAACTCCCATTCCACGATCGCCCCGCTCGAGAAGCGGAGTCGGATCGTGTCATGGTCGAGTACGTCACGCGGCGTACTCGGGACGCCGCGGCGCGCGAGATAGGCTGGTGCCGCGGCGTAGGCCAATCGCTGGAACGGCGGACCGATCGGCACCGCGATCATGTCTAGCGCCAGATGCTCGCCGTAACGTATGCCCGCATCGCACCCAGCGGCCGTGATGTCGACAAGACGATCTTCGACCATGATCTCGACCCGCACGTGGGGATGCAGCGCGAGATAGCGGTCGATCAGCGGAGGAAGTATGTCGACCATAACCGCGCCGGCAACGTTCAGCGTCAGCCGCCCGCGTACCTCTCGTTGAGAATTCGCGGCGTCCTGCAATGCGGCCCGTGCTTCGCTGAAAAGCGGCGACAGCCGACCGACAAGCGCCTTGCCCGCCGCGGTCGGCATTACGCTGCGCGTCGTTCGGGTCAGCAGCGGTACGCCAAGCTGTCGTTCGAGCTGGGCGACCTTGTCGCTGACGGTGGAGGGCGAAAGGCCGAGGCGTGTCGATGCCGCACGGAAGCCCCTCGCCTCCACGACCGCGAGCAATATCGCCAGATCGTCGAGCCGCATTGCGTCGGGATTGTTCGCCATAGCGATCAGCCTATCCGGTCCGGCGCAGATTATCAAAGCGTGGCGAACGGGGCATCAAGCGAACGTCGACGTTCCAGCGAGGACGTCCCGCAACCTCGATCCGCAGGAGCGATATATGACTGGAAAGACCGTTCTCATCACCGGAGCCAACAAGAGCATCGGCTACGAAACCGCCCGCCAGCTCGGTCATTTGGGATTCAGGGTTTGGCTCGGGTGTCGCAACAGCGAACGCGGTAGTGCGGCGGTCGATCTATTGCAGGCGGACGGGCTCGATGTTCGGCTGCTCGTGATCGACGTCGCTAGCGATGCCAGCGTGCAAGACGCCGCTGCGCGCGTCCTGGAGGAGGATGGTGCGCTCGACATCTTGATCAACAATGCCGGCATCCCAGGAGGCCCGGCCATTGCACCCAGTCTGCAACCGGTCGACGAAATCCGCGAGGTCTATGAGACCAACGTGTTCGGCCCGATCCGCGTAACACAGGCCTTCCTACCGCTGCTTAAGAAGGGCAACGCGGCCAACGTCGTCATGGTCAGCAGCGGGCTGGGCTCGCTCGGCTGGCTTTCAGAGCCCACCAATCAATTCTATGGGATCAATATCCTTGGCTATAACAGCTCGAAGTCCGCGCTAAACGCCGTGACCGTGTCCTTCGCTAAAGAGATCGCGGCTGACGGCATTCGCGTAAACGCGGCGGACCCGGGGTACACCGCGACCGATTTCAACGGACATTCCGGCTATCGGACGGTGGAGCAGGCAGCTGCCGGAATCGTCTGGCTTGCGACGCAGCCTGCCGACGGGCCAACGGGAGGCTTCTTTTTCGAACACGATGAGGTCCCTTGGTAAGTCGGTCTGCGGCTCCTCGAACCGAAGACGAACGGAAGATCGCGCGGCGGGAGTAAATGCTGCGAGTCACAACCGTATTGGGCCTTCCGCCAATGATCCTCGAAGGAAACTAATGGGCGCGCGGCTGCCGACCAGCCCTTCCGTAACAGGTCGGTTTTTTAGTTGGCGAGATGACCCAATTGCGGACGTTTAGGCGCTATTCCCCGGCCCCCAACTGCGGCCGTTCGTTCATTGTGCTGAAAGGTCGAATTCGGCGACCCGGATCATCGGTATGTACGGTTGAGAAAGGATGGACAGCGAGTGTAGCCCTTACAATGCATGAGGGCGTTGGTCGTCATCGCTGACGGTCGCTTATCCAACCATCGTCAGGCATCGCGCGCCGCCCGGACGCGCTGCTCGCTCTTCCACCCGCTAGGCTGCCTGGCTGAATTTATTGTCAAGCAATCCGGCGATACGGCCACTCTCGACCGGGCGACTGAATAGATAGCCCTGAATGTTACCGCAGCCCTCACCGCGCAGCAGGTCGAGCTGCCCGGTATCCTCGACGCCCTCGGCGGTCGTTTCCATGTTCAGCGCGGTCGCCAGGTCTACGATCGCGCGGACGATCGCCGCGGCGCTCGGATCGGTGGCGATGCTGGTGATGAACGAGCGGTCGATTTTGATCTTGTCGAACGGAAAGCTGCGCAGGTAGCTGAGCGACGAATAGCCGGTGCCGAAATCGTCGAGCGCGACACGGATGCCCATCGCCCGCAGCGTATGCAGCAATGCGATGACCGGGCCCTCGCCGTCGAGAAAGACCGATTCCGTGATCTCGATCTCGAGCCTGTCGGGTGCCAGGCCACTATGTGCGAGCGCCTGGAGAATGATCGCCTGCAACCCGCTGTTGCGGAACTGCAACGGGGACACGTTGACCGCGACGCGGATATGCTCGGGCCAGTGCATCGCCTGTCGACAGGCCTCCTGCATCACCCATTCGCCGATCGCGATGATCAGCCCGGTATCCTCGGCGATCGGGATGAACTCGGCCGGAGGAACGATGCCGCGCTCCGGATGATGCCAGCGCACCAGCGCTTCGAACCCGCCGATCCGGTCCGCCTTAAGGTCGAACACCGGCTGGTAATTGAGCACGAACTGGCCTGCCTGGATCGCCTCGCGAAGGTCGAGTTCGACCTGCCGACGCCAGCGTGCCGCGGCGTCGAGCGCGGGTTCGAAAAACCGGAACACCCCGCGACCGTCTTCCTTCGCAAGATACAGAGCGAGATCGGCATTCTTGAGCAGTTCGTCGGCGTCCTCGCCGTCGATCGGGCCGATCGCGATGCCGATGCTGACCGCGGTCGCGATGTGGTGGCCATCGGCCACGACCGGCTGGCGCATCATATCGAGGATGCTCTGTGCAAGGACGCGCGGGCGATCGGCATCGAACTGGCCCGCCAGGATCACGGCATATTCATCGCCGCCGAGCCGCGAGACCAGCCCGTCGGGTGCGACCTCGCTCAGCATCGTGCCGATCGCCTTCAGCAACGCATCGCCAACCGGATGGCCGAGCGTGTCGTTCACGCCCTTGAAGCGATCGAGATCGAGACACAGCACGGCGATCCCCCCGCCGGTGCGCCCCACCTGGAGGATTGCCTGGTCGAGCGACTGGCGAAAAAAGGTGCGGTTCGGCAGGCCGGTGAGGACATCGTGGAACGCGAGATGGGTGATCCGGTTCTCGCGTTCGAGAATGCCGGCCGACATCCGGTCGAAGCTGGCGGCGAGCCTGCTGATCTCGTCGCGCCCCTTCACGACGATATGCGCGCGACTCCCCTCCTCCAGCGCGCGCGCCGCGGCGTCCAGCGCCGCGAGCGGTCCGGCGATCCCCAGCGCCAGCCGCCGGCTGCCCAGCACGACGAGGATCAGCCCGGCCAGCCCGGCGAGCGCGATGCCCGCCTGCAACGGAAGATACGGAGTCAGTGCGGCGTTGAGCGGATAGCGGATCAGGATCGCCGCCTGCGGCCGACGTGTCAGGCCGGCCAGCGGCTTGGCGATCGCGAAAGCGCGGCCGGTCGAGAGATTTAGCATGGCGAGCGTCCGGGTCGACTGCGATGCGCCGACCAGGCGATCGACGTCGGCGTCCGACCCGATCGACCGGTCCGCCGCATGCCAGCGGCCTGCGTCGTCGCTGCGCATGATCGTCGCGATCAGCGGGATCGCGGACAGCCGTTCGAGTGCATGCATCTCCGTGCCATCGAGTCGCACAGCGAAGACCACCCAGCCGACCTGTGCCGGCGCCATCACCGGCGACAGGATCAGTCGGTATACCTGCCCCGCCACCACCACGACCGCGTCGCGCCGGTCGCCGGCAACCGCGAAGGGAAACCGAGCGACCGTCGCCGCAAGCGCGCCCGAGGGGCCGGTGACCCGGCCGTCCTGATCGACCACGAACGCGGCGGTAACCTCGGCCCGGTGGCTGATATTGGCGAGCGCGGATGTGATCGTCGGCCGATCCCCACTGGCCACCGCAGCGCGGAATCCGAAATCTCGCGACAGCAGGTCGGCCGACGCGATTAGCGACTGCGACCTGAGCGTCCAGACCCGATCGTAGACGCTGCCGCTGGCGATAAGTTCCTGGCGCACGGACTCGCGCGCGTGCGTCCAGATCATCGCCTGCGCGACGATCGCGAGCAGCACCATCGTTACCGCGAACAGGCTCGCGTACAGCACCGACAGCTTGGTCCGGAGATGGCGAAATCGCGGCGCGCGAAGACCCATCACCGGTGCAGCACGAAGGTCGTGGCAAAGCCCGCGGCGGCGACGTCGATCGGCTGCGACGCGGTGCTGCCGGGCGCGCGGATCGAGGGGTGCCAGACGCGGACCGTACCTGTCCCTGCCGGCACGCCGGTGATGCTGACATGCCCCGCCTGGTCGGTCAGCGCGGCAAACGGGGTGGCAGTCACGAACACGAACCCGCTCATCGAGTCATGGATGTTGCAGCCGAGTGGGACCACGCCCGGACGATCGAACAGGACGGTCCGTGCATCCTCCTGCCCGTAGAGTTTCAGGTCGAACTTCTTGGTCTTCGAAAACGAATAGACGTGGTGACGCACCCGGTCGCGATTGGGGAAGCCGACCGTCGCGCCGACCGGGACGATCAGCACATGCGGCTGAAACGCGATGTCGCGCTGTTCGATCATGTACGGCCCGCGCACCGTCACCCCCGGCGCCTTGGGCGTCTCGATCGTGACCACCGCGCCCGGCAGTGGCTTGCCGTCGAAGCCACGGACATCGATCGCCACCGTGGCGGCATGCGCGGCCATGGGCAGCGCAAACGCGACGATCATCGAACTCAGGCGGAGGACGGATGCGGACATGGCACGACTTCTAACGGTCGGAAGATTGCCAACCCGTAAATGCCGCTCATGTCTTTTTCGCCCCGGCTCCGCGTGGAAAACCGCGCTTGAGAAACCGAGATTTAACCAATGGTCTCCATGAGATACCGGATGATTCGCATGCCATCGACCGTCGCCGGATGCATCGCCAAGCTCGTAATGGCTATCGGCGTCTTGACAGCGTCCCCCGCCGCAGCGCGCGAGGGTCGCGCAGGCGGTAAGCTGATGCTGACCAACGGCGCTACCACGATCGAGGGCAGTTCGGGCGGGGGCATCTCCACCTGGGCGCTGATCGCCGGCAACGAGACCGTCGACGGGATCGGCGGGTCCGCGCATGTCTCGGTTATCCTGCTGCCTGACTATCATTGGGAAAGCCACGGCGCAGCGATCGGAGTCCACGACCTACTGGAGCTGAGCTACGCCCGACAGAATCTCGACACGCGCGACGTCGGTGCAAAGCTCGGTATCGGCCGCGGTTATATGCTCAACCAGGACGTGTTCGGTGCCAAGCTGCGTGTTACCGGTGATGCCGTCTATGGCAGCGCGTACCTGCCGCAGATCGCGATCGGCGTGCAGTACAAGCACAATCTCGATCCGCAGATCGTCGCCGCGGTCGGTGGACGCCACGCCAGCGGTACCGATATCTACGTGGCTGCCACCAAGCTCCTGCTGCGGCAGAGCATCCTGCTCGGCACCACGATCCGCTACACCAAGGCCAACCAGAACGGCCTGCTCGGGTTCGGCGGCGATCGCGGCGCACCTCGCACCGTCCAGGTCGAGAGCACGCTCGGCTATCAGATCTCGCGCCAGTTGGTCGTCGGCGGCGAATACCGGTCGAAGCCCGACAATCTCGGGTTCGCCAAGGAGAGTGACTGGAAGACCGCCTATGCCGCCTATGCGATCAACAAGAACCTGACCGCGACCGCGGCCTATGTCGACCTGGGATCGATCGCGACGGCCGATCGCCAACGCGGCGGCTTCCTGTCGCTCCAGACCGCCTTCTAGGAACATTCCCGATGCTCGTGCTAGCCTTGCTCGTCCTCCTCCAAACCGCGCCCGCGCCGCCGGGCGAGGACCCGGTCGCGCCCTATGCGATGAGCGATGCCAATGCCGGCGGCGGTCCGTTCAAGGGCGTTGCCATGCTCGAGGCGTTTCACGGGGTGGCCGGCATCGGCCGGATCGTCGACGATCTGGTGACGAAGAGCCAGGCCGATCCGCGGATCGGCGACATCTTCAAGGGGCAGGACATGGTCCGCCTCCGCCGCACGCTGAAGGAGCAGTTCTGCGTTCTGTTGAACGGCGGCTGCCATTACACCGGCCGCGACATGGCGACCGCGCACAAGAGTCTCGGCATCCAGGCCAAGGACATGAACGCGCTGGTCGAAAACCTTCAGGCCGCCATGCGTCGCGAGGGTGTGGCGTTTCCGGCTCAAAACGGCTTCCTCGGCAAGCTTGCCGTTATGAAGCCATATGTGGTCACTCGTTAGAAAACCCAGAAGGCGACATTCAAGTGTGCTTCTCAGGTTCTCCAAAGCGGACCTCCGCTCATGTGCTCCTGTCAGCCCGCCGGCGGGTCGAACTAGCTCCTGGGAACGGCTTGAATTGGGACAAAGCCGTCGTTCGGGCAATCGGCAGTGAATGTCGGGTTCTATATGAGCTGGCCATTCGCAAGGCTTCCGAAATCGGCTCGGCAACGAGCCATCCTGCAAGGTAGCGACTTCGCTGAAATTGGATCTCACGCCCAAATAGCAGCCGCCGCTCCCTTGCCGAAAAACCCCGCCTCAGAGGTTGTCGCGCACTTTCTCAATCTGACAGGGTAACCTCGGAAAATGGTGCGGACATGGAGCAAGTACGCCACCGCGCAAGCCGCAAGTGTCCAGAATTTAGGGTATGTCGCGACGACAAACATGTGTTTTGCAACCCGTCGCGGCGGGAAGTGAGCGCTCAAAAGCGGCAGGGCCGATCTCGTCCTACATACGGTCATCAACACTGCGAGGCAGTTCCCGATGACGGACACCATTCATCGTGTGAGGTGTCGTCATAGACCTGCGCCTGCGAGGCCGGATGTAATCGTCGCGCTACACAGCGAGATTGCCGGGGCCTGCCGACTGTCGGGGCGAGGATATCCGGACAGCTACGTCCGATGGGGGGTTAACATGGACCAATACTGGACAGGTGTGCCGCGCGAGGTTGCTGGCAATATGAAGGCCCTAGAATGCGATATCAGCGAGCTACGGCGGTTGTCGAATATATTACGTCGACTGTTTTAACCATAGTCAGCTGCGCGCGAGCATGAGATCGATGATCGCCCGGTCGGCCGAGCGCGTGCGCGCGTTCGTTCATCACGGTCGAGAAGGTCGATCGCCAGCCGTACGGGACATGTCGTGCCCGGATCGCCAGGCGATTGTAGAAATACCCGATCACATTCTTGCTGATCGGCTTGTGAGCGTGCCGCTGGCTCGGAAACACCAGCGGCCGACGCGGTGCGAAGGCACGTGCCGCCCGGAGCGCATCCATCGCCTGTCTGGACAGCGGCACCTGAACGTCGAACCGCCCGTCCTGCTTGCGCGAAACCTTCGATCTCATGCGATCCGCCGGGATGCGCCAAACCGGCAACCTTGTTCAAGGCCTCCAGCTCGGCCCAGCTGGTCGTCCAAAGCGTGCCCGATCGCAGTGCCGTCAGGGCGAGCAGTCGCGCTGCAAGCTTGGTCATGGGATGGGCAACCGATGCCTCGGCCGCCATCAGGAGCGCTCGCGCTTCCTCCCGCGACGCAACGCTGGCTGCCGCTTCTTGCTAAGCAGCTTCATCGCTCCGCGGATCGATACAGCCGGATCGCTCGTCACGTATCCCGACGTATCGCAAAGCCGTACACGGCCGAGATGCGCTGCCGAACGCGACACGCGGTCTCTACCGATGGCCGATCCTCGATCCGGCGCACCAGTTGCAGCACCCTGGGCGAGGTCACCGCTACGACTGGCGTCGAACCGATATACGGAAAAACATCCTTCTCGAGGCGGTTCAAGACGTCCGCCGCATGCAGCTCGACAGCTGCTGGGCATGCCATTCCAGCGCTACCGCCTCGAACGTCGTTGCATACTCGATATGCCGAACCGCTGCGGCTTGCTTGCGGTCGACGTTCGGATTGTCCCCGCTTTCAAAGCCGTGAGGCCGCGTCCCGGTGCTCGCGCGCGAGCGCCAAGCTCACTTCGGGATAGCTGCCCGGCACGAGCAGCTTTCCTTCCCCGCGATACGATATTTCCAGCGCCAGGCGCGAAAGCCGGTCGTCGTCACGAACATGTGAAGCCCGCGGACATCGGACAGCTTGCAGCTCTCCTCCGCTACCTTGGCCTGATGGCAGCGTAATTCGGTTAGCACCGATACCCCCAGACCGTCTTCAGCGTACCCCCAAAACACCCCTAACAAGCATGCGCTTGGCTGGGAAACTATGGGACCGCGTGAGACTACTGCGCTATAAAAAGCGAGACAAATCCTAGGGTTCTGAGATGGTGTGAGATGCTGTAGGCCACTAAAATGGCGGAGACGGAGGGATTCGAACCCTCGGTACCAGTAAACCCGGTACGGCGGTTTAGCAAACCGCTGGTTTCAGCCACTCACCCACGTCTCCGGCTGCAGCAGATGTGGGGCTATAGCGAGGGTCGTCACACGGGGCAACGGCTGTCTTCGCGTCATTCGCTCTCTTCGTGTCATTCATCGCGAATTCGCCCAAATTCGACACGCGCGGCCGGTTCGTTCATTGCGCGGCAAGGCCGAGGTTGGTTACGCTGACCGAGCGAGAGGACCGGGTCGACCGGTCCGATCGGATCGGCCATGTCGGGGTCGATGGTTTCAAGGTCGATCGTTTGGTGCCCCGTTTGCGGACGCCGGTTTGGGGACAATGATCATGCGTGACTTCTGGCTCGGCTTGGGTGCCTTCGCCGCCGCGATGTGTGGAGGCACTGGCGGTGCCGCCGCGCAGGTGCGTACGATCGATCCCAATCAGGCGATCGATGGCGACCTCGCGCCGCGCGCCTATACCGCGCCGTCGCGCGCGCAGACGACCACGCAGCCGTCGCGGCCCGCCGATATCGATACGCAGGTCCAGTCCGACCCGACGCCCGCCCCGGCTGAGCCGTCGAATTCGGCGCCAAATTCGGCGTCAACTCCCGCGGCGGACCCGGCCTCGCCGACCGCGCGCGCCGAGGCGACGACGCAGGCTGCCGATACCTATCAGCGCGACGACCTGCTGGCGGCAGGCGAAGGCGTGTTCGGCAAGGGCGCAGCGGGGCTCGGCGGCATCCTCGAGAAGATCCTCAAGGACCAGGGCCAGCCCAACGCGTACATCGCCGGGCGCGAGGCGTCGGGCGCGTTCATTCTCGGCGTGCGCTACGGCTCGGGGATCATGAGCCACAAGGTCGAGGGCCAGCAGCCGGTCTACTGGACCGGGCCGTCGGTCGGCTTCGACGTCGGCGGCGATGCGAACAAGGTCTTCGTGCTGGTCTACAACCTCTACGACACCGAGGAGCTCTACAAGCGCTTCCCCGCGGTCGAGGGTCGTCTGTACCTGGTCGGCGGGTTCGCCGCGACCTATCTGCGGCGCGGCAACGTCGTCCTGATCCCGATCCGCCTCGGCGTCGGCTGGCGCGCAGGCGTCAACGTCGGCTATATGAACATCACGCACAAGAGCCGGTGGCTGCCGTTCTAGGCGAAGACGGGCAGCCGGCCACGTCCAGCCGACTCCACCAAGCCCGGCCGGCGAGGCGCAGGCGGGCAGCCGGCCACGCCCGGCCGACTCCGCCAAGCCCGGCCGGCGGGCAAAGCCCGTCCGACGGCATGGGCTTTGCCCATGTCGCGCGCCACACGCGACGCTCAAGCCGCTCGTGCCCCCCACCCTCATCCCGAAGCCCGACAAATCCAGGCGACGAGTTGACGCCCCCTCCCCACGCGCTACCCCAGACCAATGGCAAAACCCGACCGCCTCGCCCGTCTCGACGCCCAGCGCGAGGATCTCGAAACCGAGTACCGCGATACCCTGATCGCCGCGCTGGAGAAGACCGCATCGGGATCGCTCGGGCTGTTCGACCGCAGCCCAGATCGCCGCGTCCGCGCCGCGATCGCCCCGACGATCGACGCGCTCAACGAGATGGGCGCGGACATCGACGCCATGCGCGACCGCCTGCTGCTCGAACCGTTCGCGCTCCACCACGACTTCTTCGCGGCGCGCGGCCCGGTCAGCGCCAGCGCGGTCGGCGAACAGAAGGAAGCGCGGTTATGGATCGACCGGCTGAACGCAGCGGACGCCGCGCGCTGAGACGGAATGTCGCCACCGGGTAGCCGGCGGCGTTCGATCTCGGAGGCATCGCCATTCACCGCGCAACCATCGTCACCATGCCGAAGAACCACGCCGTCGCCATCGACGGCACGCTTACTATCGCAACGCCGATACGCACCCGGGACGGCACGGGCATCAGGTGGATCCCGCCGAACAGCGCGGCCAGCGCCAAGCCCGGGATCGACCAGCGAAACGGGCCGCCGACGATCCACACCGGCAGGACCGGGTACGCGGAGACCCGGACCAGCAGGATGGCGAACGGTCCTACGCCCGCAACGGCCGGCGCAAGACTTCAGCGGCCACTGAGGCCCCCGACGCTCACCCCTCGAATCGCCACCCCACCGTCGTCCCCGCCAGGAACGGCACCACCGCGGTCGCGCCCTCGCCGACCGACGCCGGCACCTCGACCGCATCGCGCACCAGCGTCACCGTGCCGTCGTTCAGCGGCAGCCCGTAGAACCGCGCGCCATGCTCGGACGCGAACGCCTCGAACTTGTCGATCGCGCCCTCTTCCTCGAACACCCGCAGATACGCTTCGAGCGCGAACGGCGCGTTGAAGATCCCCGCGCACCCGCACCCTGATTCCTTCGCGCCGACGACATGCGGCGCGCTGTCGGTGCCGAGGAAGAACCGCGGCGATCCCGATACCGCCGCCTTGCGGACCGCGAGGCGGTGCGTCTCGCGCTTCAGCACCGGCAGGCAATAGGCGTGCGGCCGGAGCCCGCCGTCGAACAGCGCGTTGCGGTTGATCAGCAGATGCTGCGGCGTGATCGTCGCGGCGATGGGGTGCGCCGCCTCGGTGACGAACGCCGCGGCTTCGGCGGTGGTGATGTGCTCGAGCACGATCTTCAAACCGGGATAGTCGCGCGTCAGCGGCGTCAGCACGCGCTCGACGAACACCGCCTCGCGGTCGAAGATGTCGATCGACTTGTCGGTCACCTCGCCGTGGATCAGCAGCGGCATGCCGATCCGCTGCAACGTCTCCAGCACCCCGGTCAGCGCGCGGATATCGGTGACGCCGTGTGCCGAGTTGGTCGTCGCATGCGCGGGGTACAGCTTGCACGCCGCGAACACGCCCTCGGCATAGCCGCGCTCGATCTCCGCCGGATCGGTACCGTCGGTCAGGTAACACGTCATCAGCGGGGTGAAACCGACGTCTCCGCCCAGCGCCGCCATGATCCGATCGCGATAGGCGCGCGCCGCGTCGATCGTCGTCACCGGCGGAGTCAGGTTAGGCATGATGATCGCGCGCGCGAACTGCCGAGCGGTGTGGTGCGCGACCGCCTCGAGCATCGCGCCATCGCGCAGGTGGACGTGCCAGTCGTCGGGGCGGCGGATCGTAAGGCGCTCGGTCATGCGCTCCTCCTATCGGCGCGGGCGTGTCGGCGCCATATCCCTGTGGTGCGATCCAGCTTGGAAATCGCCGCCCGCGCACTAGGTGGAGGCTATGGACCAGCAATCTTCCGCAACGATGCTCGCCGATCGCAGCGTGATCCGCGTCGCCGGCGACGACGTGCGCGGCTTCCTGCAGGGACTCGTCACCGCCGATACCGCGGCGCTCACGCCCGGCGCCCCCGCCTGGGCCGCGCTGCTCTCGCCGCAGGGCAAGGCGCTGTTCGACTTCGTCCTCTGGGCAGACGGCGATGCGGTGCTGATCGATGCCGAGGCGACGCAGGCCGAAGCACTCGCGAAACGCCTGTCGATGTACCGACTGCGTCGCGCGATCACGATCCAGCCCGATGACCGCAAGGTGCATTGGTCGTCAGCGGGAGAGGGCACCCCCGACCCGCGTCTCGCCGCACTCGGCCGGCGCTGGCTCGCCCCGGCGTCAGAACCCGCGCGCGACTGGCACGCGCATCGCCTGTCGCTGGGCGTTACCGAGGGTGTCGGCGAGTTGGGCGTAGGCGAGACCTTGTGGCTCGAATGCAACGCACGCGAACTGAACGGCGTCAGCTTCACCAAGGGGTGTTACGTCGGGCAGGAGAACACCGCGCGGATGCATCACCGCGCCAAGGTCAACCGCCGCCTCGTCGTTGCACCGCTGAGCGAAACCGGACCGCGCACCCGCGCCGCCTATCCGGAACTCGGCCTGATGGTCGAGCACCGCCGCATCGACGCGCTCGGCGACGCGATCGTCCCGGAGTGGCTGGCCGCGGCGCTGGCGGACACCGCCTCGGACTGACGACCGACCGACGGCGCGCGGTCACTTCGCCTTCGATGGCGTGATCTCGCTGCCCTTGACCCGCCACACGCGCTTGTCGGGCGTGGCGACGAACACCGGCATATGCAGGCTGTACGAGGCGAACACATGGATCTCAGTCGGGACAGGATCGAGCAGATGATTGACCACGAACCCGATCGGCGTCGCGCCCGGCGGCAGTTTCGGCGCGGTCATGGCGAGGCAGCCGAGCGTGTAGGGGCGTGATGCCGCCACTCTGCCGTCCCGATCGACAAGCACGCGGTAGTGGCCGCCCATCGGAAACGTCGCCGCCTCCTTCTGCGCCGACAGCAGGTAGACCGCGATCAGCCCGTCGTTTTGCGGCGGGAGCACGACGCTGTTGAACGGCAACGGCGTGCAGGGCTTGTACCCGCGCGCGACGGCCGCCTGTATCGCCACCTCGCGGGCGCGGACCAGAAGAGCCTGCGCGGGTGTCAGCGCGACCGGTCGCACGAGGACCTCCTGCGACACGACCTTCCCGCCGCGCACGTCCGCCACGAAGAACGCCTGCGCCGCAGCGCCCGCCCCGCGGTAATAGGTCACGTGCAACGTCCGCGGATCGCGCTGCTCGACGACATACCCGCCGGCACCGCGCAGTTCGCCTTTCGGGATCGCGGCGGTCAACGCATCCGAGCTGACCCACGCCGCCCGATCGAACGTGTAGATCAGCGATCCAAGCTTGGCCGCCTGCGCGATACGCCGAGCGTCGGACGGCCCGCCCGGAATGGGGCTGCTCGGCGTTGGCCTGCCCGGTGTGGGCGGAATGCTACCGAACCGGCCGATGACACCTCATTTTGCTGGAGCACGGCGGGTTCGCGAGGGCCGGTCGTCCCCTGGAGAACGGCGGCACCGATCGTCAGGATATGAGCGATGCCCAATGTCATGTCCCCCCAAGGCGAAGCACTAGGCTGGACGCTGCAATAGCCACACGCAAGGCCACGCCAATCTCGATCAAGCCCCGGTCTAATCCTCGAACTACTGCTCGCCATCGCGCGCAAAAGAAAAGGGAGGCCGGCTTGCGCCGACCTCCCCGATCTTCGTTCCGTAGCCGACCCGAGGGTCGACTGGCGAAAGTCTTACTGGCCCGAACCCGGACCGTAGGTGACTTCCACGCGACGGTTCTGCACTTCGCGAACGCCATCGGCGGTCTCGACGCGCGGACGGGTCTCGCCGAACGCTTCCGTCGAGATGACACCCTCTGGGATGGCATGCGACGACAGGTACGCCTTGGCGGCGTCTGCACGACGCTGCGAGAGACCGACGTTGTACGATGCTGCACCCGACTTGTCGGTGAAGCCCGCGATCATGACCTGGGCATTGCCGCACGACTGGTACTGCGTGACGGCGTTGTCGAGGATCGATGCTGCCTCTGGCGTGATGTCCGACTTGTCCCATTCGAAGAACACGATGAACGGACCAGGCGAGCAGACGACTTCTGCTGGCGGCGGCGGCGGCGGCGGAGCAACTGGCTCCGGCGGCGGCGGCGGAGGAGGAGCAACCGGCTCGGCAGGCGAACCGAAGTTGTACGTCAGGCCACCGAGGATGCTGTGCGAGCGGTAACGACCGTCGAACACGCGGTTCGACACGTCTACCAGCTTGACGTTCTCAGCATTGAAGAAGCGATACTTCAACGTTGCGTCGACGTGGTTGCTGAGCGGTGCACGGATACCGGCAAGACCCTGGTACGCGAACACGGTGTCCGAGTCGTTCAGGAAGTCACCGCCGGTGCTGAGGCCGTACTTCGCCTTGACGCGAGCAACACCGACACCACCGCCGACGAAGCCCTGGATGCCGTCGTCCGGACCGAAGTCCAGAAGGCCGTTCAGCATGAAGCTGAGCGCCGACGACGAACCACCGGCACCGTCATAGCTGCCAGCTGCGGCATTGCCGCGAACGCCAGCCTGCGTGAAGGTGGGCGTGGTCGTGGACGACGTGTAGCCGTCAACGGTTGCACGACGATAGCCGACTTCGGTTTCCAGACGGAAACCACCAAAGTCGTAACCCATCACGCCATCGACGTCATAACCGTAGTTATGATCGACCGAACCTGCGCTGTTCAGGTTACCGATGTCATAGTTGATATCTTCAACGATCATCGCACCGCCATCGACGCCAACGTACCACGACTTGTCGCGGGCGAGGGCGGGAGTGGCGAGTGCGGTGGAGGCGAGTGCCAGAACGACGGCAAGCTTCCGCATACTAAATCCCCTTTCATGAGTGTCACACGGACATCGCAAACTCCCTATCCTCGGCCTTGTTTCCACGCAAGCGAACAAAAGTTCCCACTGTGGCAGGAACGACACAGTTTTCGCCGTGTTTCAGGCAGATATCAGCCCGTGCCCGCGCAATGCGTCCAGGATGGCAACGATTGCGCTTCGCGCGTCGCTATCCGCGGGTGTCGCGCCGGCGAGCAGCGCAGGCGGATTCGCGATCGCCGGACGCCGTGCACCGACCACGATCTGCCCGCCGATCGTCACGTTGGCACCCGACATGACGCCGCTCGCCCAGGTTCCCGCGCTGAACCGCACGACGTGTCGGTCGCCGCCATGCCACACCATCATTCCCTCGCGCGGCACGACGAATCGCCAGCCGCCTGCCGTCCAGGCTGCGAGCGCGAACGCGTGTCCGGCCCAGTCGCCGGTCGGCGTCGCGCCGAGGATCCATGCCGCCCCAAAATCCAGGTCGGCCGGCGGCACCGTCGCGCCGACCGCAAGGACACTCGCCTGCACCGCGATATCGAGGATCGCCAACGCCTCGTTATGCGTCGATTCTTTCTGCGCCTGCCCCGGTTGCAGCAGCGGCAGCGAAAGCCGCGATGTCGTGTCGCTCATGGTCCACTCCCCCTGTCGTTCGAATTCAGGCCGGTATCGTCAGATGCGCCGCCAGCGATTCGCCGAAGATTCCGCGCTGGGATATCGCCAGCGAAACCGCGCCACCGGCCAGATCGGTGTCGGTCAGCATGACGAGCGGCGCGGTCGTGTCGACAGTGCGCGCCACGCCACCCGCGCCGATTATCACCCGGTACGCTTCGCTTTCCTCGGCGAGCGGCGCATCCACCCCATCGATCCAGCGCCAACCGGCGCGGCTGCGCCGAACCCAGCGCACTGTCGCGCCGCCGCCTCCGTCCCGCGTGAAGCTGACGTGGACCGGCGACGGCGGCACGACCGAGGCGCCGCGGATCACGCAGCGCATCTCGACCGGGCTCACGTCGCCGACGCCCGACGCGATCACCCGCACCTCGCGGCCCAGCACCGACAGCGGCAGGTCGATCGTCCGCGCGGCATCCGCCTCCAACAGCACGAACCGATCGCCCGCGACCTGCGGACTCGCCGCCTCGGTTCCCCGCCGCCGCCGCAACAGCGTCCGCAGCCGCCATCGTCCCCCGCCAAGCGGCTCCGCCCGCCCGAACTGCACCAGTTCGTCGCCGAGCAGCGCGAGATTGCTGCCCCGGTCGAGCGCGTCCGCATCGGCATCCGCCAGCATCATGGCAGGATGCGCGAGCCGCACGTCGAACGCGCCACGCCGGTCGATCATCGTCGCCGGCCCGCCCGGCACCACCGCCTCGACCACGCCGATCACGCCCGGCGCCGCGCTTGCGCCCGCCGCCGTCCAGCTGATCCCGTCGTCGACGCTGTAGAGCAACGCCGCCTGCCGCCAGCCCGCGCCTGCACCCGCCGCGACCACCGTCATCCGCGGCATCGACAGCGGCGCATCGTCGAGCCCCGGTATCTCGAACGCCTGGAGGATCGTCGCGCCGACCAACGCATCGACCGCGCCGACCACCCGGCCGCTGGTCGCGGTCGCCGGGATCGACGCGATCGTCACCGGCACGAGGTCGAGCGTGGTCACCATTCCTTCGATCGCGCTGTCGGTCACCCGCCAAACGCCCGCCTCGCCCGCGATCGTCACGCAGGCGCCCGGTGCGATCGCCATCGCCGCGAACCCCGCCGTCACGGTCCGCCGCACGCGCCCCGCCTCGGCCCGCGCCAGCATCGCCTCCGCCACCGTCTTCGCCGCGCCCGCGTCGAGCACCGCCGGCACCTCGACCCGCTCGTCGCGCACCCCCGCGCCCGGCCGCCGCGCGCGCTGCACACCCGTCTGATAGTCGCGCGCCGCGTCGTAATAGCCGAGCGTCACCGTTCGCGGCACCGTCTCGATCGCGGCGACCGCGCGCGTCCGCCGCGCGCCCTTGTCGCCGACCGCAAAACCGTCGTCCGCAACGTGCACGACAGTCGCCGCCGAGTCGCGCATCGCCAGCCCGTCGCCGACCGGTGCGAACCACGCCCCGCTCGCCTGCCCGAGCAGGTCCAGCACCGCGCGGACGCTCCCGCCGGACGCGGCGAACCCACCGACCGACAACGCCGCAGCCCCCGACACCTCCTCCGCCAGCTCGGCTGCGATCGTCGACACCAGCACCGCGCCCTGATCGGCGATCACCTCGAACGTCAGCGACGGGATCCGATTCCCGAAATCCGCGAGTTGCAGCATTTCGAACACCGCATACGCCGCGCCGCGATAGGCCGGCGTCGCGCCGCCTTCCGCCGACGCGATCAGCGGATCGACCGCCTGGTCCTCGCCGCCGAGATGCAGCCGGAACCCCGTTGCGGTCTTGAAATCGCCGCCCGCCCCGCGCAGCAATTTCCCCTCCGCCCAGATCCGCCCCACCCCCAGGATCGCGCGCGCCGACAGCAGCACCGCGAACGACGCCGCATAGGAATAGGTCGAGGTGCTCGGCTGCCCCTTGCCGCCCCGCGATGTCGACCGGCTCTCGATCAGGTCGGTCGCCCAGATCACCGTCCCCGCCACGCGCAGCGTGCCGAACAGCTTGGGGATCTGGTTCCCGTACGACGACGTCTGCACTGCCAGCTCGACCAGCCGCGGCCCCTCGCGCCGCTTGGGGGCGAACAGCGCGTGATCGACCGATTGCCCGATCAGCGCGCCGATCGCGCCGCCGATCGGTCCGCCCACCGCGGTGCCCACCGCCGTCAGGATCAAGGTCGCCATGTCACGTCTCCATCCGCCAGACACCGATCAACGGCCAGGGCGGCATCCCCGGCCGCTCCACCACGCGCCGCAACCCCGCATCCGCATGCACGAATCCGCCCGCGGTCCTGATCCCGAGATGAAACTGCCCCGGCCCGACCGCCATCAACAGCACGTCGCCGGCTTCCGCCCCGCTCACGACCCGCACCAGCATCCGGTCGAGCATCGCCACGTCGCCACCGCGCAGCGCATAACCGGTCGGCGCCACGCCGCGGTGGCCCCCCGCCTGCAACGCGACCGCCACCAGCCCGACGCAATCGAGCCCGTCCGCCCCCCGCCCATGCAACCGGAACCGCGTCCCCACCGCGCGCAGCGCCGCCGCCGCAACGACGCTCACGCGCCCGGATACCGTGTGAGCAGATCGATCCCCGGCAGATGCGGTTCGCCGCGAAAGTTCGCCGCGTTGCCGAACCGCGCGGCACAGGTGGCCAGACTCTTGTCGCACCCCTCGACCGTTTCGACCAACGCCCCCGCCTCGACCGCGAAAGTCGGTACGGCGCGCAACGTCACCGCCACGCCGTCAGCCGCCGCGATCGCGCTCTCCAGTCCGCCGTTCGCGCCGCCGAACCAGCGCACCAGCCCGCCGCCGAGCCCGGCCGTCGCAAGATCGAGCGTCACCATCGGCCCGACGCACGCCACCACCCGCGCGAACCTTCGCCGCCCCGCCATCGCAAGGCGCCACATCCAGCACCACCCACCCGCCAGCCTCGACCGCGAACGCGTTCGTCCCGACCCCGTCGACGCTCACCGAAACGCTGCCCGCCAACCCCGCCGCCACCGCGATCCCCATGAACGCCCG
>Ga0265798_10001845_pt1 | contig 32111 bp, 26 predicted proteins | sample P3T30metagenome_FD_192430 | JGI IMG/M metagenome (GOLD analysis project Ga0265798, IMG submission 192430) | Plant litter microbial communities from East Loma Ridge, Irvine, California - P3 T30 | ecosystem: Environmental > Terrestrial > Plant litter > Unclassified | place: USA: California... | reverse complement strand
ACCGCCTCCAGCGCCGCCAGATGGCGGTCGAGCAGCGAGCGGCCATCGAAATCGAGCAGCACTTTCGGGCCGTCATGCGTTTCCCCCAGCCGTCGACCGACCCCGGCCGCGAGCAGGATGGCGATCGGCGATGTTTCTGCGGCGGCGGCAGGGGGTTGGCTTGTTTGCATGGCCCGGCGTCTATAACGAGCCGGCTTGCCGCGGCCAAGCACATCGGGCCGGCCGCGACGCCTGCTCGATCACTGCCTGAACGATCATCGAAAGTCCCGTTTCATGAACGACCTCCCCGCCGATTTCATCACGCAGAGGCCCTCGCCATCGCGCGCAGCGCTGTTACGGCACGCGATCGAGCGACCCGACCTCGCCTTCCTGATGGAGGCGCATAGCGGCCTGTCCGCCAAGATCGCCGAGGAAGCCGGGTTCGGCGGGATCTGGGCATCGGGGCTCAGCATCTCCGCCAGCCTCGGCCTGCGCGACAGCAACGAGGCGTCGTGGACGCAGGTGCTCGACGTGCTGGAATACATGGCGGACGCCTGCGCGCTGCCGATCCTCGTCGACGGCGACACCGGCTACGGCAATTTCAACAATGTCCGGCGGCTGGTGCGCAAGCTCGGCGAGCGCAACATCGCCGGCGTCTGCATCGAGGACAAGCTGTTCCCGAAGACCAATTCGTTCATAGGCGAGGATCAGCCGCTGGCCGAGATCGGGGAATTCTGCGGCCGTATCACCGCCGGCAAGGACAGCCAGACCAGCGACGATTTCGTCATCGTCGCGCGGATCGAGGCGTTGATCTCGAGCCGACCCATGGAAGAAGCGCTGCGCCGGGCCGAGGCGTATCACGCGGCCGGTGCCGATGCGATCCTGATCCATTCGAAGAAGGCCGAGCCGACCGAGATCTTCGAATTCTGTCGTCGCTGGGGCAACCGCGCGCCGGTCGTGATCGTCCCGACCACCTATTATGCAACCCCCACGGACCTGTTCCGCGAGGCGGGCATCTCGACGGTGATCTGGGCGAACCACCTGATGCGCGCGTCGATCACGGCGATGCGTGAGACCGCGAGGACGATCCACGACGAACAGTCGCTGAGCAACGTCGAGGGCCGCGTGATCCCGGTCAAGGAGGTGTTCCGCCTGATGGGCAACGCCGAGCTCGAAGAGGCGGAGCGGCGCTATCTGCCCGAGACGCCGCGTCCGCGCGCGATCGTCCTAGCGGCGTCGGGCGGCGATCTCGGCGAACTGACACGCGACAAACCCAAATGCATGATCGACGTGCGCGGCCAGTCGCTGCTCGCGCGCCAAGTCGCGACGTTCGCCGACAGTGGTATCCGCGACGTGACGGTGGTGCGCGGCTTTGCCAAGGACGCGGTGGCGGTGAAGGGCATCCGCACCGTCGACAACGATCGCTTCGCCGAGACCGGCGAGGCGTATTCGCTGGCGCAGGCGGACGCGGCGCTGACCGGCGAGCTGGTGGTGTCGTACGGCGACGTACTGTTCCGCAACTACATCCTGGAAAGCCTGCTTTCGAGCAAGGCCGACATCGTGCTCGCGGTCGACGCCGCGCAGCGCAAGGACACGCGCGTACGCGATCTAGTGCTTGCCGATCATCCCTTCTCCGGCGGCTATCTCGACGATGCGCCCGCGCACATGATCCGGATGGGCAGCGATCTGGCGGCCGATGCGAGCGGCGAATGGGTGGGCCTCGCGCGCTTCAGCGCGACCGGCGCGACGTGGCTGCGCGAGGAGATCGCCGCGCTGTCCGCCGAGGGCTCGCTCGAAACCGCCGACCTGCCGCTGCTGCTCACCCGGATCGCCGCCAAGCACCCGGTGCGCGTCAAGTATTTCATGGGCCATTGGATGGACGTCAACACGCTCGCGGACGTCGCCGACGCACGCAACTTCACCTGATGATAACCGCGGACGCCTTCATGGCCGAGGCATCGGCTGCCGGGTTCGATTTCTACACCGGGGTGCCGTGCAGCTATCTGACGCCGCTGATCAACGGAGTGCTGTCCAATCGCGCGCTTCGCTATGTCGGCGCGGCGAGCGAGGGCGAGGCTGTCGCGATCGCCGCGGGCGCGTGGCTTGCCGGGCGCCGCACGGTGGCGATGTGCCAGAACTCCGGGCTCGGCAACATGGTCAATCCGCTGACCTCGCTCAACGCACCCTTCCGAATTCCGACCCTGCTGGTGACGACGTGGCGCGGCCGGCCGGGCGAACCCGACGAACCGCAGCATGTCGTGATGGGTGAGATCACACACGGCATGCTGAGCCTGATGGGGATCGAGCACCGACCGTTCCCGAATGTCGACGCCGCGATCGTGCCGTCGTTGCGCGAGGCGGTCACTGCGATGGACGCCACGTCTCAGCCTTTCGCGTTCGTCATGGCAAAAGGCGATGTCGCCGATACCGCGCTCGATCAGCGCCCACGTGATCTGCCTGCGCGAGGACGACTTGCGGATTACGCGACGCGCGGAGCGCGACCGACCCGTGTCGCGGCGCTCGAACGGTTCCTCGCGCTCACGGACGATTCGACCGCGGTGATCGCGACCACCGGCAAGTCGGGCCGCGAACTGTTCACGCTCGCGGACCGCGAGCAGCATCTGTATCAGGTCGGATCGATGGGTGGCGCGGCCGGCATGGCGCTTGGCGTCGCGCTCAATACCGCGAAGCGAGTCGTCGTCATCGACGGCGACGGTGCGGCGCTGATGAAACTCGGTACGCTGGCGACGATCGGCGCGGAGGTGCCAGCTAACCTGATCCACATCCTGCTCGACAACGGCGTACACGATTCGACGGGCGGGCAGGCGACGGTTTCGGCCTCGGTCGACTTCGCCGCGGTCGCGGTCGCCTGCGGCTATGGCTATGCCGCTTCGTGCGATGACCTCGACGGGTTCGAGCGGGCATGGGCCGAAGCCGCCACCGTCGGTCGTCCGGCGATGATCCATCTGCGGATCGCCGCCGGATCGATGGCGACGCTCGGTCGCCCGACCGTGACTCCAGAGGCGGTCGCGCGGCGGTTCAAGGCGTTCCTCGCGCGGTGAAGCGGTCCGCGATCCTGGCGGTCGTCATCGGGCTGATCCTCGGGGTCACGCTGATCGCCACGAACGATTTCGCGAAAATCCTGGACGCGTTGCGGCAGGCGGGATGGGGGATCGCGCTCGTCGTGCTGCTCCACCTGCCACAGACGTTCGCATCGGCGATCGGCTGGCAGGAACTGCTCGACCGGCGCGCGCCCGTGTCGCGCTTGTATGTCCTGCGCTGGATCCGCGAGTCGGTAAACGCGCTGCTACCGGTGGCACAGATCGGCGGCGATCTTGTACGCGCACGGTTGCTGGCGCGACGCGGACCACCGCTCGCGCCATCGCTGGCCTCGTCGATGGTCGATCTGTCGGTCGAGGGCGCGACTCAGGCGATCTTCACGATCCTGTGCGTCGCTCTGCTGATCGCCGGACCGCATGGCGGCGAGGCGATGACGCTCGCGATCGGCGTCACGGTGGCGAGCATCGCGATGGCCGTGGCGTTCGTCGTCGCGCAGCGCTTCGGCCTGTTCGTGCTGATCGAACGCGGCGTCGCCCGCTGGACCAAGGCAAGTGATCTCACCGGACTGAACGCCGCCGTGCTGGCGCTGTACCGGAACCCCGCCAGACTGTCGCGTTCGGCGGGCTGGCACCTGCTGTCGTGGCTGTTCGGCGGGATCGAGACCTGGGCCGGGCTGCACGTCCTCGGGGTGCACGCCTCGCTGCGGGAGGCGATGGTGATCGAGGGGCTGGGGCAGGCGGTGCGCGGCGTCGGCTTCCTCATTCCCGGCGCGCTCGGCGTGCAGGAGGGGGGCTATCTGCTGATCTGCGCGATGTTCGGCATCCCTCCGCAGCAGGCACTCGCGCTATCGTTGATCCGCCGTATTCGCGAACTCGCGCTGGGCTTGCCGGGGCTGGCCGTGTGGCACCGAATGGAAGCGCGACCGCCGGTCGGTGGCGTGCAGGAAGGACTATCGTGACGCCTCTATTGTTGACGCCCGGTCCGCTGACCACCGATCCCGCCGTGCGCCGGGCCATGCTAGACGACTGGGGCTCGCGCGATCCGGCGTTCATCGCGCTCACGGCGGAACTGCGGCGGCGGTTGCTCGACGTCGCGAACGGCGCGGCGACCCATGTCGCGGTGCCGATCCAGGGTAGTGGTACCTATACGCTGGAGGCGGCGGCCGGCACGTTGCTCGGCGCGGACGACCGCCTGCTGGTGCTGATCAACGGCGCGTATGGCGAGCGTATGGCGGCGATCGCGACACGGTTGGGGCGCGCCGTCGAGACGCTGCGCTGGGACGAGAACGAACCGGTCGACGCTACGGTCGTCGCGGCGCGGCTGGCGGCGGACCCGGCGATCACGCACGTCGCGCTCGTCCATGTCGAGACGACGACCGGGCTGCTCAATCCGCTTGAAGAGGTTGCCCGGGTGGTGGCCGACGCCGGTCGCCTGCTGATCGTCGATGCTATGGCGAGCTTCGGCGCGTTGTCGATCGACCTGTCCACGCTGCCGGTTGCCGCGATCCTCGCTTCCAGCAACAAGTGCCTCGAAGGGACGCCGGGCCTCGGCTTCGCGCTGGTCGACCGCGCGGTGTTGGAGGGGTGCGCTGGGCAGAGTGCGTCGATGAGCTTCGATCTCCACGCACAGTGGCGCGGGTTCGAAACGAATGGTCAGTGGCGCTTCACCCCGCCGGTGCAGGTCGTCGCGGCCCTCGTCGAAGCGCTCCGGCGGCTGGAGGCGGAGGGTGGCAGCACCGCCCGGCTTGCGCGCTATACGGGCAACCTCGCGACGCTGTTGCGCGGCACCGATGCCTTGGGCCTCGATCTTTATCTCGATCGACCGTTGCAGGCACCGATCATCGCCACGTTCCGATCGCCTGATCGTTTCGATTTCACGACCTTCTACGACGCGCTCGCCGCAGCCGGCTTCGTGATCTACCCGGGCAAGCTGACCAAAGCGGAGTCGTTCCGGATCGGCTGCATCGGCGCGATCGGTCCGACGGATTTCGACCGGTTGGTGACCGCAATGCGCCCCGCGCTAGCCGCGGCGACGCAAGGCTAGCAGCGCGATGATGATCGCCGCGCTGGGCGTGATGACCGCCGCGGCGATCGTCATCGGCCAGGCGAGGCCGAGCCAGATCAGCACCGGCACCAGGATCATCGCGTCGTCTGGATCGACGGTGACGCCCGCCGCCAGATCATAACCGCGGACATCGGCGAAGTTCAGGACATTGAGTTCGGCGAACAGCGTGCCGATGCCGACGCCTGCGAGGATACCGAGCCAGAGCGCGGCCGTACCGTGCGTGGCGGTCAATCCGATCCCCAGCCCGACGAACGTGGCGACGCTGGCGATGCAGTCGCTGGCGAGATCGTAGCGATAGCCCCACAAACTCATCTGTCCGGTCTGCCGTGCGAGTTCGCCATCGGCGCGATCGAGCAGCATCGACACGACGAACACGACCCCGCCGATCGCCATCCAGCCATATGTCCCGCCCGCGAAACACACAGCGGCGGCGATGCCCGACACCAGTCGCACCGTCGTGATCTGGTTGGGCGTGATCGCGGTCCGCGCGGCGATCCGGACGGCAGGCCGAACGATGCGGTGGATGATCGTATTGTGGCTCAAGCGGCAGCTCCGTATCGGCAAGGTAGAGCGGATGTCACGGCGCGGCGGTGGCTTGCAAGGCCGACATCGCCGAAACATCGCTTTGTATTCGCGAAAACGGTGGATTAGAACCGACCATGGCTTCTTCCGCGACCCCGCTGCTCGATACCGTTTCGACACCCACCGACCTCCGTAAGTTGCATCCGGACCAGCTTCGCCAGCTCGCCGACGAGCTGCGTACCGAGACGATTTCCGCGGTTGGCACCACCGGCGGGCATCTCGGTTCCGGCCTCGGCGTGGTCGAGCTGACCACCGCGATCCACTATGTCTTCGACACCCCGCGCGACCGATTGGTGTGGGACGTTGGTCACCAATGCTATCCGCACAAGATCCTCACCGGACGCCGCGACCGGATTCGCACGCTGCGCCAGGGCGGGGGGCTCAGTGGCTTCACCAAGCGAAGCGAGAGCGAATACGACCCGTTCGGCGCGGCGCATTCGTCGACGTCGATCTCGGCGGCGCTCGGCTTTGCTATCGCCAACAAGATCGCGGGGACGCCCGGCAAGGGCATCGCCGTCATCGGCGACGGCGCGATGTCCGCGGGTATGGCGTACGAGGCGATGAACAACGCCGCGCAGGCGGGCAATCGCCTGGTCGTGATCCTCAACGACAACGACATGTCGATCGCGCCACCGGTCGGCGGTCTCTCGGCCTATCTCAGCCGTATCGTGTCCAGTCGCGAGTTCCTCGGTTTCCGCGATCTGGCACGCAAACTCGCCAAGCGGTTGCCAAAGCCGATCGCGGACGGGATCCGCAAGACCGATGAACTCGCCCGCGGGATGACAATGGGCGGCACGCTGTTCGAGGAACTGGGCTTCTACTATGTCGGCCCGATCGACGGCCATAACCTCGAACACCTGATCCCGGTGCTCGAGAACGTCCGCGATGCGGAGGAGGGCCCGATCCTCGTTCACGTCGTCACCAAGAAGGGCAAGGGCTACGCACCCGCCGAAGCCGCCGCGGACAAGTATCACGGCGTCCAGAAGTTCGACGTGATCTCCGGCGTGCAGACCAAGGCGCCGCCGGGACCACCACAATACCAGAACGTGTTCGGCGCGCAGCTCGTCGCCGAGGCCGCGAAGGACCCGCGGATCTGCGCGATCACCGCGGCGATGCCGTCTGGCACCGGGCTCGATGCGTTCGCCAAGGCGTATCCCGACCGGTTCTTCGACGTCGGTATCGCCGAGCAGCACGGCGTCACCTTCGCGGCCGGCCTCGCCGCGCAGGGGATGCGGCCGTTCTGCGCGATCTACTCGACGTTCCTCCAGCGCGCATATGATCAGGTCGTCCACGATGTGGCGATCCAGAACCTGCCGGTGCGTTTCGCGATCGACCGCGCCGGCCTGGTCGGTGCGGATGGCGCGACTCATGCCGGGTCGTTCGACGTCACGTACCTCGCCACGCTGCCGAACTTCGTCGTGATGGCGGCGGCGGACGAGGCCGAACTCGTCCACATGACGCACACCGCGGCGCAGTACGACACCGGCCCGATCGCGGTGCGCTATCCGCGCGGCAACGGCACCGGCGTCGCGTTGCCCGAGACGCCCGAACTGCTGGAGATCGGTAAGGGCCGCGTCGTTCGCGAGGGCAAGACCGTCGCGATCCTGTCGCTCGGCACGCGTCTCGAGGAAGCGCTCAAGGCTGCCGAAATCCTCGAAGCCAAGGGGCTGAGCACCACGGTCGCAGATCTTCGTTTCGCCAAGCCGCTCGACGTCGACCTGATCCGCAAGCTGCTCACCACGCACGAAGTCGCTGTCACGATCGAGGAGAATTCGGTCGGCGGCTTCGGCGCGCACGTCCTGACGATGGCGTCGGACGAGGGGTTGCTGGACGGCGGTCTGACCGTGCGCACGTTGCGTCTGCCCGATGTCTTCCAGGATCAGGACAAGCCGGAACGCCAATATGCACAGGCCGGGCTCGACGCGACGGCGTTGGTCGACACCGTGCTGAAAGCCCTCAGGCATAATATCGCTGCTGCGGGCGTGTCCGCGTGAAGCGCGTCGCTGCGTTTGCATTGCTCATCCTGCTGGTAGGCGCTGCGCCGCCACCGGAGGGAGTCCTGACGGTGCACGTCAGCAATGTCCGCAACGCCAAGGGGCGCGTGCATGTCGACGTCTGCCCGCAAGCAAAATTCCTCAAGGAGGATTGCCCGTGGTCGGGGGTGGCACCCGCGCACGAGGGTATGACGACTGTGACCGTCCGCGGCTTGCCTGCCGGCTCTTACGCGGTGCAGGCGTTCCACGACGCGAACGCCAACGGCAAGGTCGACCGCGCGCTGTTCGGCATCCCCAAGGAAGGCGTCGGTTTTTCCAACGATGCGCCGATCCGGATGGCGCCGCCGAAATGGGCCGCTGCCGTCTTCGCGTTCGATGGCCGCGCGCAGACGATCGCACTGAAACTGCGGTACTTCCTCTGACGTGACGATATCCTCGACCCTGCGGATGCTGGTCCCGCGCCTCGTGTCGATCAGTATCCGCCGGCCCTGGCTGACGACTGCGCTCGGCCTGCTCACCGCGTTGCTCGCGCTGCTGTTCACCGCCACGCACTTCACGATGACGACGGATACCGGCGCGCTGATCTCGCCCGATGTCGACTGGCGGCGTCAGGAGCGCGCGATGAAGGACGCGTTCCCGCAGTTGCGCGACGCGATGCTGATCGTCGTCGATGGCCGGACGCCCGAACTCGCCGAGGATGGCGCGGCCCGGCTGTCGGCGAAGCTGGCGGCGGACCCGCGACATTTCCAGTTGGTGCGCCGACCCGATGGCGGCGACTTCTTTGCGCGCGAAGGCCTTTTGTTCGGCTCCCCCAACGATGTCCGCAAGGCGACCGCGGCGCTGATCGCGGCGCAACCGATGCTTGGGCCGCTTGCTGCAGATCCGTCGCTGCACGGTGTCGCAGGCGCGTTGTCGACGATGCTCGACGGGGTGGCGGCCGGCTCGGCGACGTTGGCGCAGATCGATCCGCCGATGCGCGCGCTCGCGCAGGCGACCGATCGCGTCCTCGCGGGCAAGCCGGCGTTCTTCTCCTGGCAGACGCTGTTCGCGGACGGCAGTTCAGCGCTCGCCGCACCGACCCGTCGGCTGATCCTGGTCAGGCCGGTGCTCGACTACGGCTCTCTGACCCCCGGCAAGGAGGCCGCCCGTGCCGTCGCCGCAGCCTCCGGCGCATTGCGGCTCGATGCAGCGCACGGTGTCGACGTCCGCCTGACCGGCGAGGTACCGCTGGCGGACGAGGAGTTCGCGACGCTGGAGGAGAATATCGGCGTCGTCGGGCTGGTGATGCTGGCGGCGATGCTGGTGACGCTCTGGCTCGCGACCCGTTCGGTTCGTCTGGTCGCCGCGATCGTCGCGACGATCGTCGTCGGTCTGGTCGTCACCACCGCGGTCGGGATGGCGGTGGTCGGTCGCCTGAACCTGATCTCGGTCGCGTTCATCCCGCTGTTCGTCGGTCTCGGCGTCGACTTCGGGATACAGCTTTGCGTGCGGTTCAACGCCGAGCGGGTCGACGGTGCCAGCCCTGCGGACGCTCTGCGCGGCGCGGCGACCGCGCTCGGCGCGCCATTGCTGCTCGCGGCCGGCGCGGTCTTCCTCGGTTTCGGTGCGTTCCTGCCGACCGCGTATATTGGGGTCGCCGAGCTGGGCGTGATCGCCGGGCTTGGCATGGTGATCGCGCTGGCGTTCAGCGTGACGTTGCTCCCCGCGCTGGTGCTGCTCCTGCGGCCGGGGACGCCGACCCGCGAGGTCGGGTTCGCCTGGGCTGCACCGATCGACCGCGCGCTCGAAACGCGGCGGCGGACGGTATTGTGGGCGTTCGGCGTGGCGATGCTGGCCAGTATCGCGCTGCTGCCGTTCGTCACCTTCGACTTTAATCCGCTCCATCTGCGCGATCCGAACGGTCCGGCGATGCGCACGCTCGCCGATCTGACCCGAGATCCAACGCGGACGCCCAACACGATCGATATCCTCGCCCCGGATCATGCGCGCGTGGTCGCACTGGCCCGTGAGCTGAGTCGCCTTCCCGAAGTGAAGCAGGTCATCTCGATCGACAGCTTCGTACCCCCCGATCAGCCGGTGAAGCTAGCGGCGATCGGCGATGCCAACGTCCTGCTCGACCTCACGCTCAACCCGTTCGATGTCGCCCCCCGCACCGATGATGCCACGCGCGTCGCTGCGTTACGGGCCGTGACCGCGAAACTGCGCCAGGCTGGCGATCGTTCGGGGCTGGCCGATGCATTCGATCGGCTTGCCGCCGCGCAGCCCACGGCACGCAACCGGGTGGACGACATGCTGTCGCAACCGCTCGCGGTCATGCTCGATCAGGCGCGTGCGGCGTTGCAGGCACAGGGCGTGACGCGCGCGACGCTGCCGCCAGCGCTGGTCCGCGACTGGCAGGCCCCGACCGGCCAGTACCGGGTTTCGGTGTTTCCCTCCGGCAATGCCAACGACAACCGCGTGATGGAGCGGTTTCGCACGGCGGTGACCGCGATCGCTCCCAACGCATCGGGGCTGCCGGTCGCGACCCAGGCGGCCGCGTTCACGATCGCCGGCGCGTTCGTGCAGGCCGGCTTGATCGCGCTCGTGCTGGTAAGCCTGCTGTTGTTCGCCGTGCTGCGCGATGCGAAGGAGGTGGCGTTCACGCTGGCGCCGGTGGTGCTGTCGATCTTCCTGACGCTCGGCACCTGCGTCGTGATCGGCCAGCCGATCAACTTCGCCAACATCATCGCCTTCCCGTTGCTGTTCGGCGTCGGTGTCGCGTTTCACATCTATTTCGTGATGGCATGGCGCGGCGGCGCGACCGATCTGCTGCAATCGAGCCTTGCGCGCGCGATCGTGTTCAGCGCGCTCGCCACCGGCACCGCGTTCGGCAGCCTGTGGCTGTCGCACCATCCGGGCACCGCCAGCATGGGCAAGATCCTGATGATCTCGCTCGCCTGGACGCTCGTCTGCGCGTTGATCTTTGAACCCGCCTTGCTGGGCCCGCCCCGCAAGGGAGAGGATTCCAAGGTTCCGTAATCTTGACGGAGGTCAGGGTAATGGCGTTGAGGACGGGTTCGGTGTTCGGGGATTCGCCTGAGACGCGGCTGGGTCGGTCAGCGGATCAGCAAGCTCTGGAGCAGATTCACGTTCCGATGGCGCTGGCGTCGCCGTCGGCAAAGAAATTGCCGCAGGATCGGCCAATGGGTCCGAAAGTTCGGGAGCATCCGACGCTGGTACCGTAGCGCCACTCGCCGGATCTGCCAGCGGGTCGTCCAGTTCGCCACCGGCTGCCTTCGCCCTGGTTCCCCGTAAGCGCTGGATCTCGGCTACCCGATTTTGCAGGTAAACCGATCGCAGCGTCGCATACGGATCGACCGCACCGGCGAACAATGCACGCAGATCGTCGTCCGCCTCCGCCCGCGTGTCCAGCCCGGTCAGGACAGCGCGCGGCGCCTGGTATTCGAGCCGGTCGAACGGCGATCCGACCGCCAGCGGCAGCACCAGTCCGTCAGCCTGTCCGCCGAGCAGGTCGCGCAATGTCGACGGCCCGACGAACGGCAGGAAGATATAGGGCCCCGGCTTCACCCCGTAGAGTGCCAGCGTATTGCCGAACCCGTTGGGCCGGTGTGGCAGCTTGATCGCCGGCAGCTTGGCGACATCGACCAGCCCGCCGATCCCGAGCGTCGAATTGAATACGAAGCGGCCCAACGTCTCGGCGGCCTTGCCGGGCTTCAGCTGGAGCAGGTAGTTCAGGAAGACGATCGGCTCGCCCAGGTTGTTGAAGACGTTGCGGATACCCGATCGCACAGGTTTGGGCACGACATGCTTGTATCCCATCGCCGCGGGACGGAAGAGCCGTCGATCGAAACCCTGCTGCGTGGCGAACATGCGGCGGTTGAAATGTTCGAGCGTATCCCCGCGCGCATGGCGAGGACGGGCGCGCGGTGCGGCGGTTGGAGGCGTAGCGGCGGGCGCCTCGCCAACCTGCGCTGGCGGAGGCGCAGGTTGGGGGAGGGGCGCTGCCTGCGAAACCCCGGCCAGCAGCAGCGCTCCGATGGCTGGGGTCACCTGGCGCTCTTCGCCGCGAGCTGGTCAAGATGGGTCACCAGCGCCTTGGCCCCGCCGCTCTGAAGGACGCTGGCGAAATCGGCGCGGCGCGTCGCAAGCTGGCTGATCGAATTGCGGTAGAAGACGTCGATGATCTTCCAGTTGCCGCCGCTCTGGCGCAGGCGATAGGACAAGGCGGTCGGGCTACCGGACTTGCTCGACAGCGTCGTACGGACCAGCCGGTCGCCACCGCGCGTGTCGACCTTGGGATCTATCGTGAAGGCCTGCCCGGACCAGCTGTCGAAGTTCTTGGCATATTGCGCGATCGTCATGCGGCGGAAGGCTGCGACGAGCGCGCTCTGATCCGCTGCGTTGGCCGTGGTCCAGCCCGCGCCGACCGAAAGCCGGGTCATCAACGGCAGGTCGAAGCTGCGATCGATGACCGGGCCGATCGCAGTAGCGCGGGCAGCCGCCGGCTTGCCGCTCTTCATGATGCCGAGCAGGCCGTCGTCGAGCGCCTTGACCGGCGCCTGAGCCGGATCGCCCGCCTGCGCCGATACCGGTGCTGCGCCAACCAGCGACGAAGGCAGCAGCACGGCCGAGTACAGCAGGATCTGGAGCGGGGATCGCATACGGGTTTCTCCGAAAAACTGATTGCATGACCGCATACCGACAGGCGCGTGCCAGGTCCAGAAAGCGAATAGGCGGCGGGATCCGGAGGCTCTTGGGGCCGAGCCGAAGTTTTGACCTTTCGCCATGGGGGCGCAATGGTTACCTATGGCGCGACATCCAGAGGCGGTTCGAAATCGGACGCCATGCCTCGGTGATGACGGAAAGGACATGGCGGTCTTGCAAACCACCGATGGGAACATCGATCGTTCCCCCGCTACAGTGACGACACCGCTTCAGGTGATCCTCGCCCAACCTCGTGGTTTTTGTGCCGGCGTGGTTCGCGCGATCGACATCGTCGAAAAGGCGATCGAGCGCTACTCGGCGCCTGTCTATGTCCGACATGAGATCGTTCACAACCGGCACGTCGTCGACAAGCTGCGCCGCAAGGGTGCGGTGTTCGTCGAGGATTTGACCGAGATCCCGCCCGGTGCTGTGACGATCTTCAGCGCACACGGCGTCGCGCGCAGCGTGCAGGAGGAAGCGCGCTTGCGCGAACTCCCCGTCCTCGACGCGACCTGCCCGCTGGTCACCAAGGTCCATATCCAGGGGCGCCGCTATGCGAAGTCGGGACGGACGATCGTGCTGATCGGCCATGCTGGCCATGTCGAGGTGATCGGCACGATGGGGCAGGTCGATGCGCCGATGCATCTGGTCTCGACCCCCGAGGAGGTCGAGGCGCTGTCGATCCCGGTCGACACGCCGATCGCCTACGTCACGCAAACGACGCTGAGCGTCGACGACACCCGCGGCGTCATCATGGCGCTGCATGCCCGGTTCGCCGATGTCGAGGGGCCGGACGTCTCGGAGATCTGCTATGCCACGCAGAACCGCCAGACCGCGGTACGTGATTTGGCGCGCGTCAGCGATCTGCTGATCGTCGTCGGCGCTGCCAACAGCTCGAATTCGAACCGCCTGCGAGAGATCGGTGCCGAGATGGGCATACCGAGCTATCTGGTCGATGACGGCGACGGGGTCGATCCGGCATGGCTCGACGGCGTCGCCGCGGTCGGTATCACCGCAGGCGCCTCGGCACCCGACGAACTCGTCGATTCGGTGATCGCCGCGTTGCGATTGTTGCGACCCGTGCGGGTTTCACAACTCGACGGCGTGGAGGAGAATGTCGAATTCAGCCTTCCCGCCGAACTCAGAATGCCCCGCGCCACCGTCGCGGCGGCCGAATAGGAACGAGCATGAGCCTTCCCCTCAGCCAGATCGCGCGCATCGGCGCCTACACCGTCAAACAGCATATCAAGGGCGGCAAATATCCGCTCGTCCTGATGCTCGAGCCGCTGCTTCGCTGTAACCTGGCGTGCGCAGGCTGCGGCAAGATCGACTATCCCGACGCGATCCTCAACCAGCGGTTGAGCTATGACGAGTGCATGGCGGCGATCGACGATTGCGGCGCGCCGGCAGTCTCGATTGCCGGCGGTGAGCCGCTGCTGCACCGCGACATGCCGAAGATCGTCAAGGGGTACATCGATCGGAAGAAGTTCGTCATCCTGTGCACCAACGCGTTGCTGATGAAGAAGAAGATCAACGATTATACGCCGTCGCCGTTCTTCACCTGGTCAATCCATCTCGATGGCGACCAGGCCGCACACGACAAGTCGGTCTGCCAGGACGGCGTGTACGACGTTGCCAAGGATGCGATCGCACTCGCCAAGGCAAAGGGCTTCCGCGTCCAGGTCAACTGCACCGTGTTCGACGGTGCCGATCCGGCACGCACCGCGGCGTTCTTCGACGATATGGAAGCAAACGGCGTCGAGATCACGATTTCGCCGGGCTATGCCTATGAGCGCGCACCCGACCAGGCGCATTTCCTCAACCGCGAGCGGACCAAGAACTTCTTCCGCGACGTGTTCTCGCGCGGCAATGGCGGCAAGGCATGGACCTTCACCAACTCGCCGCTGTTCCTCGACTTCCTAGCGGGCAACCAGACCTATGAATGCACGCCCTGGTCGATGCCGCTGCGCACCGTCTTTGGCTGGCAGAAGCCGTGCTACCTCGTCGGCGAAGGCTATGTGCCGACGTTCGCCGAGTTGATGGAAGGCACCGACTGGGACGAATACGGCGTCGGCAAATATGAGAAGTGCGCCGACTGCATGGTCCATTGCGGCTTCGAAGGCACGGCGGCGACCGATGCGATCCGTCATCCGCTCAAGCTCATGAAGGTGGCGATGAAGGGCGTTCGGACCGACGGACCGATGAAGCCCGATATCGACCTGTCGCACCAGCGTCCCGCTGCCGAGACCTATGCGTCACAGGTCGAGCGCGAACTCGCGCGGATCAAGGAAGCCGATCCCGTGGGTTTCAAGCGCGCGCAACGCGCCGCCTAACGCTCGGAACGCCCGCTCCGCGTCGATCCCGGTGCGGGTCAGCGCGGGGAGTTGGGCGGGATGCCGCGCGAGTGATTTCAGCACTGCGCCCAGTGCCATCCCGCCGTCCGGCCGCATGCCGACGAGCGCGGCGGGCGGCAGGGTCCGCCGCGCATCGTCGGACACCACGCGGATCGCCGCGAACGGCAGTCCCCGGTGGAGAGCCACGCGCGCGGCGACATGCGACTCCATGTCTACGGCCAGCGCACCGGTAGCGAGATGAAGGCTGTGTTTGTCGTCGCTTGTAGCTGCCGGACTGTCCTGTCCAGCGATCCCGCCAGTACGAGCTTGCGGAAGGGCGGCTCGTAGCCACGCGTTCAGACCCGCAGTGTGGGCATCGATCACCATATCGCCGATGTCGAGATCGGCTGCCAGCGCCCCGCACAGCCCGATCGACAGGATCGCGTTGGCCTCGCTACAGCGCTGTTCCAGCGCGTCCCCCAGCCGCTCGGCATCGCCGCCGCCGATCACCGGCACCAGCCCCGCCTTTGCGATCAGCCGCGCCTCGCGCTGTAGGCCGCACGCGGCCAGGATCACATCCCGTACCCGACGGCGCGCGTGTTCGATCGCTTGAGGTTGCGATACCGCGCCATCGCCCAAAGCGGGAAATACTTCGGATAGCCGTGGTAGCGCAGGTAGAACACGCGGGGAAATCCGCCCCCAGTATAATGTTCCTGCCCCCACAGACCGTCGGCATCCTGATGCGCCGCGAGCCACTTGATCCCCCGCTCGACCGCATCGCCGTCGACGCTCCCCGCCGCCATCAGCCCGAGCACCGCCCAGGCGGTCTGCGACGCGGTCGACGGCGCTGGCGTGTAGCCCGCATAATCCAGCGCATAGCTGTCGCAATCCTCGCCCCAGCCGCCATCGGTATTCTGAATGCGCTCGAGCCAAGTGACCGCCTTGGTGACCATCTGGTGTTCGGGTCCAAACCCTGCCGCGTTCAGCGCGCACAGCACCGACCAGGTGCCGTAGATGTAGTTGACGCCCCAGCGCCCGAACCAGCTGCCATCCGCCATCTGTTCGCGTTCCAGATAGGCGAGCGCGCGGACCATGCGGGGCCCGTCGCGTTCGCCAAGTTGCGCGAGCATCGACACGACGCGCGCGCTGACGTCCGCGGTCGGCGGGTCGAGCAATGCGCCGTGATCGGAGAAGGGCAGGTTGTTCAGGTAGTCGTAGCTGTTGTCCGCATCGAACGCGCCCCAGCCGCCGTTGCGGCTTTGCAGCCCGACGGTCCATTCGATGCCGCGTTCGATCGCGGTAGCGTACGCTACCCCGGCCTGCGCGCGATCCATCGCCATCACGACCACGGCGGTATCGTCGAGATCGGGATAATGATCGTTGTTGTACTGGAACGCCCAGCCGCCGGGCCGCACGTCGGGCTTTTCGTCCGCCCAGTCGCCCTTCACGTCGAGCACCTGGCGCGGCTTCAACCAGGCGAGCGCCCTCGTGGCCAGGTCATCGCAGCCCGCTTCCATCATCGCGTGTGCCGCGAGCGCGGTGTCCCACACCGGCGAGACGCAGGGCTGGCAATACGCCTCGTCCTCGCCGACGATGAGCAAATTTTCGATCGACTGCCGCGCGATCGCCCGCGCCGGATGATCCGCCGCATAGCCGAGTGCGTCGAACATCATCACGCTGTTCGCCATCGCCGGATAGATCGCGCCGAGCCCGTCCTCGCCGTTCAACCGCTCGGTGACGAACGCGACGCACGTCTCGATCGCACGCCGGCGCATCCGCTTGGGCCAGAGCCGGTCGCCGCCCTTCAGCACCCGGTCGAGCGCGTTGAACCCGGCCGTCCACAGCCACTTCGTATCCGCAGCCTTCGACCCGGGCCGAACCGCGGCGCCGGTGTAAAGTTCGTCGATCTTTACCCCCAGCGGATTGCGGGCGACCGGCTTCAGCGCGGCCAGCACGAGCAGGGGCACGACGACGGTGCGTGCCCAGTACGACATCTTGGACAAGTGGACCGGGAACCAGCGCGGCGTCAGGATCAGTTCGGGCGGCATCGTCGGCACGGTCGCCCACGGCCCCGCGGCGAACAGCGCAAGCTGGATCCGCGTAAAGACGTTGCTCGCCGCCGCACCGCCCTCAGCCATGATCGCGGTTCGTGCGCGCATCATATGTGACGCATCGGTCGTGTCACCGATCATTTTCAACGCATAATAAGCCTTCACGCTTGCGCTGACATCGAACGCGCCCTCGTGGAACAGGCCCCAGCCACCATGCGCCTCGGACTGGATGCGGCGGAGGTAGCGTCCGATCTTCGCTTCCAGATCCGCAGCGACGGGCTCGCCGAGATAATGCCGCAACAGGACGTATTCGGCCGGGATCGTCGCGTCTGCCTCGAGTTCGAAGACCCAGTGCCCGTCGTCGCGCTGCTGCGCGACCAAGGCGGCGGTAGCGCGGTCGACCGCGACTTCGACCGCGGCAAGCGAAGGGGGGGCGTGCATAGGATCGTTATCGGGCATGATCGCCCCTTACCAAATTGGCGGCGGTTTCGCCCGAGCGCAGCGCCCCTTCGATCGTCGAGGGAAGGCCGGTATCGGTCCAGTCGCCCGCAAGGAACAGGTTGCGCCAGCGGGTACGCGCAGGCGGGCGTTTGGCATTCTGCTCGGGCGTGGCGGCGAAGGTCGCCCGCTTCTCCTTGACGATCTGCCAACGCGGCATCGGCGCGTCGATCTTGAGCGCGGCGCAGATATCCGCCCAGAACGCCTGTGCTAGCGTCTCGCGGTCGCGGTCGACGAGATGATCAGCGGCGCTCACGGTCACCGAAAGTCGATCGTGAAACGCGAAGACCCATTCCGCCGTCCCGCCGAGCAGTCCCAGCGTCGCGGGCGCGCCGGTTGGGGCTGGAAACGCGAAATGCCCGTTGACGATCGCGCGGTGTTCGTCGGGCGCCTCGAGACCGGGAATCAGCGCGGTTGCGGTCCAGGCGGGCACGGCGAGGATCACCGCCTCGTCGTCTGCGATCTGCTCCGGTCCGTCGCCCCAGTCGAGGCTGGTCGCACGGTCGCCCTCGAAGCCGATCGCGCGAAGGCGGCGGCCGAGCGTCACCGGGCTTGCATGGCCCGCGAGCCACGCCAGCGCCGGATCGATGAACGCCGCGGAGAGGTTCGGCTCGGCGATGCACGGACGCATCGCCTTGCCACCTTTCGCGATCGTCTCGCGCAGGACCGCGCCTGCAAGCTTCGCCGAACTTTCGGCAGGTGCGGTGTTCAGCGCGGCGAGCAAAACGGGTTCGAGCAACCGGGCCCACACCGGACCATCGGTCGCGATCCGCGCGTCGATCCGCTCCTCCCGATCGCCGAGCAGACGGGCGAGCGGCAGATAGTAGCGCGCACGGCTGCCCGGCACGCGACGGCGTTTCGCCATCACCCACCAGGGCACCGGACCATCGTTGATCCGCACCGTCCAGCGTTCGTTCGTCGCAAGATCGCAAAATGCGAAATCGGCATGGTTCGGCCCGGCGAGGGGGGGCGTCGCGCAGATCGTCGCCCGGAAGCGGGTGACCGCAGTATTGCCCGACAGGACCAGATGATTGCCGTTGTCGATCGTCAGCCCGAGCTGCGGATCGTGATACGACCGGCAGCGTCCGCCCGCCTGCGCCGCGCCATCGACCACCCGGACGGCCAGCCCCGCCTCGCGCGCAGCGACTGCGGCGGCAAGCCCGGCCAGCCCCGCTCCGGCAATCGTCACGCGGGAAAAGCTCACCGTGTCAGGCTCAGGCGCAGTATCGTCCAGAGCAGTGCCAGCTTCGAGACGCGGACGCGGGTGCGCGGCGGCGCCCAGCCGACAACCTCCATCCGCGACAGCACCTTGGCATAGGCTGCTGCCATCAACCGCGGCGCGATCAGGTGTCCGCGCGGGCGCTTCGCCAGGATCGCGTTGGCCTGCGCATAATGGCCATGCGCTTCGGTCGCGAGTGCGCGGGCAACAGCGTCGATGCGCGGATCACCGATGACCTCGGCCGGTGCGGTGATCGGGATGCCCGCACCGCTGAGCAGTTCGAACGGCAGGTAGACCCGGCCGATTGCGGCATCCTCGTCGATGTCGCGCAGGATATTGGTCAGTTGCAGCGCGCGGCCAAGATGGAAGGCGAGCGCGATACCGGGCGCCGAGTCCATCCCGAAGATCCGCACGGACAACCGCCCGACCGCCGAGGCAACGCGGTCGCAATACAGGTCGAGCGTCGCGGCGGGGGGCCAGCGGATGTCGGCTGCGACGTCCATCCCCATACCATCGATAACCGCGTGCAAATCGGCGCGATCGAGATCGAAGCGGCGGACGGCCTCGGCGATGATGATCGCCTGTCCGGGGTCGCCACCAGCATAGAGCGCATCGATGTCGGTTCGCCACTGGTCGAGCTGCGCGGCGCGCTCCGCTGGTATGCCCTGCTGATCGTCGGCGATGTCGTCGACGATCCGGCAAAACGCGTAGATCGCATACATCGCCTCGCGCTCGGCCTTGGGCAGCACGCGCATGCCGGCATAGAAGGAACTGCCCGATACCTGGGCGCGGAGCGCGGCGGGTGTCGCATTGGGATTCATCGCGGACGTCCCCGTACAAGGCTGCCCAGCGCAGCACCCGCAGCGAGCCACGCCGCCTCCAGCTTGCCGTGATGGACGCGCTCGCTCAGCGGGTCGCGCGTCAGCAGGCGTTCGGTCAGGCTCTCGGCAAGTCTCTGGATGATCGCCACCTCGGCGGCAAGCCGGCGGTCGCGGATCATCGCGGAGAAACCGGCGCTCGTCGCAAGCAGGCCGCGCGTGCGTTCGGCGAGCGTGACGATCGTGGCCCTGAGCGCGGGCGATGCGGCCTCTGCTCCGAGATCCTCGACCCGCGCGCCGTGCGCGGCCAGCATGTCCGTGGGAAGATACACACGGTCGATCGCGCGGTAATCCTTCCCGCAATCCTGCAGATGGTTGATGATCTGCAACGCTGCGCACAGCGCATCCGACGCCGCCCAGGTCGCGCGATCCTCGCCGTGGACGTCGAGGACATAACGTCCCACCGGCATCGCCGAGACCCGGCAATAGGCGATGAGCGAGTCCCAGTCGGCATAGCGGCGTACCGTGACGTCGTGTTCGAACGCGTCGAGCAGGTCGTTGGCATGGCGCGCGTCCAGACGCCGTTCGGCCATCACCCGGTGCAGCATCAGCGCATGCGGTTCGTCGCCTTGGCCGGTCACGCCCAGCCGCATGGCGTGCAGTCGGGCTAGCTTGTCCGGGGCAGTAGCGGTCGGATGGTCGGCGATGTCGTCGGCGGCGCGCGCGAAGCGATAGAACGCCATGATCGGCGCGCGGTGCTCCCGCTTCAGGATTGCCGAGGCGACCGGGAAGTTCTCGCCCGTGTGATCCTTGCCGGACGCGAGGTCGGCGGTCTGCTGATCCGATGCCGTTGCCATCATTGCCGCGCAGCCTGCGCGCGCCCTTTCCACATGCCGCCACGGCCTCGCCCGTGCTGCCACGCGGATAGCAAGGTGCAGCCCGTGTAGAAAGCCGCAATGAGCGGGAGGCACGGCGACCATAACGGCGAGCGGTGGTAGAAGCGCAGCATCGGTAGGAACGACAGCGTCATCAGCAGCCATGCCGCTATCCCGAGCGCGCGGGCCGGCCCGTCGGCGAACAGAGCGAGCAGCGGCGGGGCGGCATAGACAAGCGCGAGGCCGATCACCGCGCCGATCAGCTTGAGCGGCGAATAGTCGAGCTGTGCGTAGGCGGACCGCGAGATCATCGCCGCGATCGGGCGGATGCCGTCATACGGGCGTATGCTGCGCGACCGCTCGGTCAGCCCCAGCCAGACCGGGCCCTGCGTCTTCATCAGCGCACCGAACGCGCAATCGTCGATCAGCGCACCGCGGATCGCTCCGATCCCATCTACTGATGCCAGAGCCTCGCGGCGCACCAGCATACATCCCCCCGCTGCCGCACCCGGCCCGCGCCCGTTCACGCGCGAAAACGGGTAGAGCATCTGGAAGAAGTACACGAATGCGGGGATCAATGCGTGTTCCGCCCAATGCGTGCAGCGCAGCTTCGCCATCAGCGAGACCAGGGCCAGATCATGGTGTTCAGCCCGGGCGACCAGCGACCGCAGCGTATCGGGGGCATGCGCGATATCCGCGTCGGTCAGCCAGAGATAGCGCGGTGATCCGGCGCTCGCGATACCCTGCGATACCGCCCACAGCTTGCCGGTCCAGTCCGCGGGCAGGGGTGTGCCCCGTACGATGGTCAGCCGATCGCCACCGGCGTCACGCGCGATGTCCGCCGTCCCGTCGCTGCTGCCGTCGTCGACCAGCACGATGCGGAAATCGCCGGGATAGTCCTGTGCGGCGAGGCTGCCGATCGCGCGCGCGATGACGTCGGCCTCGTCGCGCGCGGGCACGACCGCGACGACATCGGGCCATGAGGTGACATTGGGCGCGGGGGCAGGGGGTACGTCGCGCGTGTCGCGTTCACGGGCCAGCCAGAAGCCGCCATTGCCGAGCACCAGATACAGCCAGATCGCGATCGTCGATGCGGCAATGCCGATCACCCGATCATGCCCGCCTGCCGGAACCAGGCGATCGCATCGGCCAGCGCCTGCTCATGCGGCCGCGCGTGGTAGCCAAGCTCGCGCGTGGCTTTGGCGGAACTGTAGAACATCGTGTGCTTGGCCATCCGCAGTCCGTCGAGCGTCAGGAACGGGTCCTTGCCGGTGACCGCGGCCAGTCGTTCGTTGAGCCACGCCAACGGGAACAGCGGTGCGCGCGGCAGGCGGACCGTCGGTGCGCGACGACCGACCATCGTCGCGATCGCCCTGAGCATGTCCGCCAGCGCAACGTCCTGTCCACCAAGTACATAGCGCTCGCCGATCCGGCCCCGATCGAGCGCCAGCAGATGACCGCGCGCGACATCGTCGACGTGGACGAGGTTGAGGCCGCTGTCGACGAACGCCGGCATCTTGCCGTTTGCCGCTTCGACGATGATCCGCCCGGTCGGTGTCGGGCGCACGTCGCGCGGGCCGATCGGCGTCGAGGGATTGACGATCACCGCGGGCAGGCCCTGCTCGCGGACCATCGCCTCGACCAACCGTTCGGCGACCACCTTGCTGCGCTTGTACGCGCCGACGACGGTCTGTTCGGTGGCGGGTCGGGTTTCGTCGGCGGCCCCCGTGGGGTCGGGAAGCAGCGTCGCGACGCTGCTGGTATAGACGATGCGCTCTACTCCGGCTGCCAGCGCGGCCGCCATGACGTTAAGCGTGCTGGTGCGATTGTTGCGGACGATCTCTTCGGGATCGCGGGCCCAGATCCGGTAGTCGGCCGCGGTATGGATGACGTGGCTTACGCCCGCCATCGCCGCCGTCACGGCAGCCGCGTCGCGCAGATCCGCTTCGACAAGGGCGCCGGGGAAATCGACAAGGTTGGTCCGCGTGCTGGATGGTCGGACCAACCCCCGAACCGGCATGCCATGCGCCGCCGCCGCCCGGGCGATCGCGGATCCCACGAAACCGGCGACGCCGGTAATCAGGAGCGTCTCGCTGGAGCTGGTCACGGCATCGAACTCTCACCGAACATGGTTGTCCGAATGCCTTACGGCCATCGTCGCGCCGCGCAATCCCGACTTGCGCATCCGAGGATCGCTTCCGTCGCGATACCGGTCCATGCCGCCTCTTTTTCATGTTGCGCCGCTGGTTCGACCGGTGTGCCGTATCCGAGCGGCGGAAATAACGTTGCCACGGTCTGCCCGAGGGTCGGGAGTCATCATACCGCCTGACACCGCTCACCCTATCCACGGTCTCCATCATCTCGTGCGACGATCGCAGCGGCTTGGCTCAGTGCCGCTTGCTCGAAAAGCCGCCAATGCGTAGGCACATCTGCCCGGTTTCGCGATGAACGGCACTCGACGCGTCGTTGCGTGCATTTCGTCGGCGGCCAACACGATGTGTTCAGGTTTTTCGGTTTAGCAGGAGCAGGCTGCCGAAGAGCTATACGCAAGGACGATCGATGCACGCACCTCGGCTTTCCCATCTGTTTCTGTCCTGTATCGCCGCGACCGTCCTCGTCCCGGCACCGGCGGCCGCAAGCTCTCCGGACCTCATCGGGCTCGAGCACGCGCTGAGCAAGCTGATCGCGGAACGCTCCGGCGACTATGGCATCGCGGCGCTGGACCTTCGCGATGGCTCGACCGTTTCGATCAACGGCGATACCCCGTTTCCGATGGCGAGCACGGTCAAGCTCGCCATTGCAGCCGCCTATCTCGGCGAGGTCGATCAGGGACGACGCAGCCTCGGCGACATGATCGTTGGCCGGCCCGCGGCGAAGGTCATGGAGCTGATGATCATCCGCAGCGATAACCAGGCGACCGATCAGTTGCTGGCTGCGCTCGGCGGCCCCGGCGCGATCCAGCAGTGGCTGTCGTCGCAGAATATCACCGGTATCCGGATGGACCGGACCATAGCCCAGCTGCTGCGGGAGCGCGGCCACCTTGCCGACAGCCGGGATGTCGCCACGCCGGTCGCGATGGTCACGCTGTTGAACAAGATCGACAACGGTACCGTCCTGACGGCGCAAAGCCGCACGTTCCTGTTGGAGCTGATGAGCCGATGCGCGACGGGCACGCGCCGTATCCGCGCATTGCTCCCCGCCGGTACGCGCGTGGAGGACAAGACGGGCACGCTCGACGGTATCACGAACGACGTCGGGTTCATTACCATGCCCGACGGCCGACGCGTGGCCGTCGCGGTGTTCGCGCGCGGTGGACGCGATCGGCAGCCCGTCATCGCCCAGGTTGCGCGGGCGATCTATGACCGGTTTGCGGATAGCGTCCGCAACGCGGTCTCTATCTTCATGCAAATGCGGTAGTCGTCCGTTCCTTTGGTCGGTCGCTGTGTACCGGCGCAGGCTGACGACGCTGCGTTCTGATCATTGGTCGCCTGAATGTGCGGTTTGCGACGACACCGTCGCGTTCCAAACGGCTGGAGCAGTTGCGGATTACCGCCTATCGCGGACGGGAGAGTTCCCAATCGTCGCGGAGAGACCTGATGACCGAGACCGCCGAATACGTGCCGCCCAAGATTTGGACGTGGAACAAGGAGAGCGGAGGCCGGTTCGCCAGCATCAATCGTCCGACCGCGGGCGCGACGCATGACAAGCCACTCCCCATCGGCAAGCATCCGCTCCAGCTCTATTCGCTGGCAACGCCCAACGGCGTGAAGGTGACAGTGATGCTCGAGGAGCTGCTCGCTGCTGGGCACGTCGGCGCCGAATACGACGCGTGGCTGATCAGGATCATGGACGGCGACCAGTTCGGCAGCGGTTTCGTCGAGGCCAATCCCAATTCGAAGATACCGGCGCTGGTCGATCGCAGCGGCGCGACTCCGATCCGGGTCTTCGAGTCCGGTTCGATCCTGGTGTATCTGGCCGAGAAATTCGGCGCGTTCCTTCCCACCGATCCCGCCAAGCGCGCCGAAGTGCTGTCGTGGCTGTTCTGGCAGATGGGTGCGGGCCCGATGCTCGGTGGCGGGTTCGGGCATTTCTATGCCTATGCGCCCGTGAAGATTGAATATGCGATCGACCGCTTCGCGATGGAGGTGAAGCGCCAGCTCGACGTCCTAGACCGGCGCCTTGGCGAGAGCGAATATATCGGCGGAGACGAGTATTCGATCGCCGATATGGCGGTGTGGCCGTGGTACGGCGCGCTCGTGAGCGGTCAGGTCTACGAGGCTGCCGAGTTCCTTCAGGCGAACGACTACAAGAACGTCCTGCGCTGGACCGACGTGATCGGCGCGCGGCCTGCGGTGAAGCGCGGGCGGATGGTCAATCGGGTGGTCGGCGATCCTGCCAGCCAGCTCCACGAACGCCACGATGCGGGCGACTTCGATACGAGGACGCAGGACAAGCTCGACGCGACGGCGACGGAAGGCGAGACGCGCTAGGGTTAGAACTCACTGTTCATAGCCAGAAGATGACGGTGGCGGCGAGGGCGATGGCGGAGAAAAAGACCGTGGGGCGTCGGTCGTAGCGGGTCGCGACGGGGCGCCAGTCCTTCAGGCAAGCCGAGCCATGCGGTGTGCCTTTAGGTAGGTTGCGTCGAGCCTACCAGTTCGTAGACTATAATCCCTTGCGGCGATCTGCGTCGTTTCGGGTCTATCTGCCGAGGAGGGGCGTCGCGGTGACGCCATATCGGAGGTGTCTTCGATTGATCCCTCCTGCGTCCGGGCAGAGCATGCCTCCCAGCCGGCTCGACGAAGCCGGCACCACGACAAAGGAGGACATCATGTCTGCAGCTGCCGCACATCCGACCGTTCACGAAGTGAAGCATGCCGATCTCGCGAACAACACGTTCGACGGCAAGAAGCCCGATCTGTACATCAACACCGGCACCCTGGGCGGGAAGCACTTCCTGTTCACGGTCGAGAAGGCCGATGGCCGCCCGACCTTGATCGCCATCCACCTCTGACGCGTTCGCTGCTGGCCGGCCGTGCGGCGTGCCCGCACCGCCGGCCATGCGCGACCGCGCGACCGCGATCGGACGATAGCGTGCAGACCGAAGACATCCAGACCATTGGCCGCCCCCGGCTGAACACCGAAATCCGCGTCGGCGGGACCGCGCTGCTGCTCGGCGACCGCCATACGCTCGTCGCCCGCGACATGCCGCAGTCCGTTCTCGAACGCGCGCTGCGCCGGATGGATGGTACGACCACGCTCGACCGGATCGTCGCCGATGAGCCCGCTCTCCTGCGCGAGGTGGCCGACGATCTCGTCGCGTCGCTCGATGGGCTGGGCCTGCTCGACGACACCGCGCTGCCGCCGTTTCGCTCCGGGTCCGAAGTCATCCTGGAGCTCGAGGAACTGGTCGAGGCGCGCTGCGAGACGACGATCTACCGCAACCCGTTCTGGCAGACCTGCCTCGCCGCGAACGCGCCGGGCGACCTTCCGCAGCGGCTCGCGACCGGCATGGTGATCGAGAACTGGCATTTCCTGTTCCGCGAAAGCTATTTCGACGCGCCGGTGCTGTCTTATGTGCCCAACACCGCGGTCAGGCTGTTGCTGAACGAGTTCTTCTCCGAAGAATATGGCCATGACGAGATCCTGCTGCGATCGCTCACGCATGTCGGCCTGACCTATTCGGATATGCAGGACGCGATCCCGCTGCCCGAGACGATGGCGCTGTGCAACGCGCTTGCCTATTAGGCGCACAACGATCCGCTGTTCTTCTTTTCGACGCTCGGCCTGCTCGAAGGCCAGGGCATGAAGGAGGACAGTTTCATCGAGGCGTGTACCCGCGTCGGCATGGACGACGGCTTCGTCGGTCCGCTGCGCACGCATGCGAACATCAACATCGATGCGGGGCATGGCAACCTCACCCGGCTGATCTTCCAGCAGATCCCCGCGATCGCCGAGACCGACGTGCGCCGTCTGAAGGCGCAGATGCCGCTGTTCGTCGACCTGTACGACGCGTTCTACTCGGGCGTCTGGCGGCACTATACCGGCGATGCGCCTCTGCTCCGCCGCGTCTCCGATCTGTGAAAGGACGATAGCATGGAGGCCACCATAGCCGGGCTCAGCCAGCCCAAGTTTCGGCTCGGCGTCACCACGGATATCGAGCCGAACGAGGCCGTGATCCGCATCGGCAAGACCAGGTGCGCGTTCGCGTTCGAGACCGCGGAGGCGCCTGCCGTAGCTCGCCTGATCGGCCAGCTGGTGGGTGGCGGCGTGTCGATCGACGCGATGATCGCCGGCGTTCCCGAGATCGCCGACAAGGTACCGGCGCTACTCCAGGGGTTCGACGCGGTCCGGCTGTTGGTCGAATCCGAACCGCGCACGGAAGGGCTGGTCAGCGGCGCGCAGCTCTACCGCGAGATCCGCCGGATCGCCGAGCGCGTCACGCAGCGCGTCGCGCGGTCCGCGTTCCACACCGCGCTCGTCGAGCATCGCGCGACGCGCGAACAGCTGGTCGGGTATGCGCTCGAATATTTCTACATCGTCAAGGCGGCGCCGGGGCTGATCGGACCCGCGCTCGCGACCGCCAGGACTCCGCGGGAACGCGACCTGCTTCAGGGGTTCCTCAAATCCGAACTCGGCCATGACGCGTTCCTGGCGCGCGCGCTGGAGGCGGTCGGTCTCACGCCTGCAGAGCTGGAAGCGCATCAGCCGCTACCGACCACCTTTGCGCTATGTGCCGCGCTCGGCGTCTATGCGCGCCAGCACCCGTTGTCGTTCAAGGCCGTGCTGTTCCTGTTCGAGGTAGCGCAGGTGGCGTTCGTCGATGCGTTCGACGACCGCTGCCGCGAACTCGATCTGCCTGCCGCCTTCTACTTGCCGCTGCGCGATCATGCAGACCTCAACGCGGATTACGAGCATGCCGACATCTCGCGCGACCTGATGGCGCTCGAAGGCGTGGTCGACCGCGAGGCCGCGGTGGTGGTCAAGCGCAAAGTCGCGCTGATGATCGAGACGATGATCCTGCAGGAAGAGCAGATCCTGACGTTCTACGCCCAGCCCCGTGCGGCGATCGCGCGCATCTTCGAGGACGCCTGATGGATCTCTGGACCTTTCACCGTTACGCCGATCCGCGCCTGTGCGTCGACGCGATCGAGCACGCGCCCGATGCGTCCGCGATCGCGCTTACGCAGGGCGATGCGCGATATGTTATCGCGCTCGACGATCCCGCGTCGGCGACACGGATGGCGGCCGAACTGGCGACGCTGCGCGACGGCGGCGCCCCGCTCTGGGACCTGATGCGCGAAGCGGGCGCTGACGGCTGGGGCGCGCTGGGTGCGTTTCTCGATGGCCGCGCGCTGATCGGGGAGGGGCATGACGGGATTCGACAGACGCTGGCCGCGCGGATCGCCGCGATCGACGCATGTATCGACGGCACCATCGTCGCCATTCGGGCAGACCTGCCAGCCCACCGGCTCGACCGCCTCGTCGCACATGCGGCCGTGCTGAGGATCGAGTCGGACATGGCGCTCGCCACCGCGACATTGGGCACCACGGGCGACCCGTTCGACGCGGACGTCCAGCCCAATTTCCATCTCGGGCTGATCATCGCCGAGTTCGCCTATTTCCGAAACTCGGCGCCACTGACCCTGATCGCCGCCGGGGTGATGCTCGCGCGGATCGCGGGCGAGGACGCCGCACTGCCGGAGAGCGACGCGATCGTCGAGGCGCTGGCGCTCTACGATCCGCGCGATCTGGAGTCGCACCTCTGGCTGATCGCGCGCGCGCTGGCGGACTCGACCGGCGATACCGCGCTGCGCTTCGCCGTTCCGCCGATCCCCGATCTGCCGACGCTGTCGGGCCTCGAATTCATGCGGCGCGTCGAGATGCTGACCCGGAGCACGCTCGGGAAATGGGGCGAAAACCCGTATGTCACGATGCTCGACGCGCTCGGCGATCGCTGGTCGCCGCTGATCGCCGGGCCGTTCATCGAGCAATATCACGTGACCTGCCGTTTCGTGGAGATCATCGCGCCTAATCTCAGTCGCCGGCTAATGGCGCCGCTGCGCGCGATGATGTTCCGCTATTTCGGCGAGGAGGTCGGGCACGAGGCGCTCGAGAGCACGACCTGCGAGACGCTCGGCATCACCCAGGCCGCGCTCGATCGCGTGGTGCCGTTGCCGCTGCATTTCGCGTTCGTCGACCTGCTGACGCTCGTCGCGCATGTCGATCCGGTCACGTCCTGCGCGTCGGTCATGGTCATCGAGGGTGTGTTCGGCGAGCCGCCCAAGATGTCGCTCCGGCTCGCCTCGGTGGCGCGTACAAATCCTGCGTTCAGCGATCTGGCGGGCGATCATGACGAACTGAACGAGGATCTGAACCACAACAGCATCTCGCGCGACGCGTTCGAGCACATCGTCGCAATACCCCCTGCGACGCAGGCGCGCGTCATGCGCCGCATCCTGTTCCTGCTCGAACTCAACCACCGCGCCTGGGGCGGGATCGCCGACTTCTACGGATCGCAAACGTCGTTGCACCTGCAGGGTCCGCTCGGTCGCCCGCTGGCCCCCGGCGGTGGTTCGGCTTGAGGTGAGACGTCGGAGGGCTCAGTCTTTGCGACGCAGCACGGCAACGATCGGAAAATGGTCCGACGGATAGCGGTCGCCGGCGTGATCGGTCAGCACGGCGGCGCTGACCGGCGCGAAACCGCGTACCATGATGTAGTCGATCATTGCCTGGGGCTTGCCGGTGAAGTCGTGGAACGTGCCTTCAGGACCAGTTTTCGTCGGCGAGGTCGCCCAGACATCCGTTAGGACGGCCGCCAGCCGACGATGCGCTTCGCTGTCGGGCGTCGCGTTGAAATCCCCGGTGAGCACGATCGGCAGGCCCTTGGCGAGCATCGGTAGCCTGGCGGCGATCAGGTCTGCGGATCGACGACGGGCTTCCTCGTCTTCGACATCGCGGTTCGCGAAATGCGTGTCGATCATGAGAAACCTGTAGGGCTTCGTGCCGCGCGTCGCGAAGATGCCCCAGGTGACCATCCGTGGCAGCGTCGCACCCCATGCCATGCTGCCTGGCGCCTCCGGGGTTTCGGAAAGCCAGAAATCCCCCTGGCTGACGAGACGGAGATGATCGGTGCGGTAGAAGATCCCCATATGCTCTGTCGAATGCCCGCCGAAGCGGTCGCGGCCGAACCAGCGGAATTCGGGCAGCGCACGGACGACATCGCGGCCTTGCGACTGGAATAGCTCCTGTGTTCCGATCACGTCGGGATTGGCCGCGCGGACCGTCTTCACGAACACGTCGCGGCGCTTTGCCCATACGTTCGGACCATCGTCGGGGTTCGGATAGCGCACGTTGAACGTCATGACGCGCAGGTCCTGTGCGACCGCCGGCATTGCCTGGGCCAACGTCAGGGTAGCCAGGATCTTGAGGGAATAACGCTTCATCGAAAACCTGCTGCACGAAGAATGACGGGATGGTCCGATCGGATTCTGCCGCGCTAATCGGGGTTGATGTCCGTCTGATGACATCGACCGATGCGCACAATCGATGTCAGTTTCGATTGTGCGACCACGCCTAAAACGGCGTTACATATATTATACGATACGTCACATCGCCGTCATACGCTCGCACTAGGGGCGGCGCAGACCGAAGTTATTCCCCATTTTCAGGTGTTGCATGAACAGATTTGATCGTTCTGCCGTGGACGTGCGTGCCATGTTCGGCGTGCTCGCTTTACGCGGGAGTACCGCCTGTCTGGCGATCGCAATTGCCACGCTGGCCATGCCGTCTGCCGCCTATGCGAAGGGTGCCGACGCACCATCCGCGCAAGCCCAGGCGCAGGGTGTCGTCGTGGGTAAGTCCGACGAGGTCAAAAATGCCGCGGGTGAGGAGATCGTCGTCACGGGCCACGCCTCGAAGAAAGCGGAGATCGAGTCGACTGGTACGACCAGCGTGCTGTCGAGCGCCGACCTCCAGCGCCAACCCAATGTCAGCGTCGTCGATGCGATGGCACGACTGCCGGGTATTTCGGTCGCACCGACCGACTTTTTTGGCACGCCCTCGTCGGGCAATCACGGCGGCCTCGACGGCGCGGCGCGGGGTGGCGCGAGCTTCGTCTATCTTCGTGGGCTGAGCGGTTCGTACAACGTCAATCTCGTCAACGGCGCGAACGCGGCGCAGGGCATGCCGTATTCGCGCCAGATCCAGCTCGATCTGCTGCCGCCGGTCGGCATCGCCGCGGTCGTCGTCAACAAGACGTCGACGGCCGATATGGACGGCGACGCGATCGGTGGTACGATCGACTTCCGCACGCCGTCCGCGTTCGACTTCGACAAAAAGACGCATGTCGGTCTCTATCTGCACGGCGGCCTGAGCCAATACGCGCTCGACTATCACACGCCGGCCGGGACCGGGATGGTGCAGGCCGAAGTCTCGCACCGGTTCGGCAACGACGAGCAGTTCGGCGTCTACGCATCGGGCTACTACGGCAAGCGGTATTTCGCCTCGACGATGGTCGACTTCCAGGCAGGCCAATGGGAGTTCGCGGTCTCGCAAGGCGAGCAGGGCAGCAATCCCGATGGATTTGCCAAGAAGGACAATCTCCTGCTGACTAGCACCAATGCCCAGTTCAGCGAGGGCAATCAGGTGCGGTATGGCGGCGCGCTCGGGTTCGACTGGCATCTGGGCGCCACGAAGATCTACGCGCGCGGCACCTATGCGGTTTCGAACATTGAACAGAACATCTATCAGAAAAGCATCCAGGCCGACCGCTATTCGGCCGCGGTCGTCCGCCCCGATGGTCTTTACCAGAATGCCGAGAGCGATGGCGAATATCACGCCTGGTTCGAAACGGCGCCGGCGCAATCCACGCTCGCTTCCGGAGTCATCGGCGGTACGACCGATGCCGGTCGTCTGACGCTCGGCTACAGCGGCTTCTGGAGCTGGGGCAAGAGCGCGGCACCGGACCATTCGGAGGTGACCTACCAGACGTTCGCGGGCAACCAGTTGAACGGCCCCTTCGCGGTCTCCTATCGCAATGGCTATCCTCTGCCCCTGCTCAGCACCGCGCAGCTCGCCCGTTTCAACAACAATGCGCTGTACGGCGTCGAACAGGACAGCGGCGAGTTCACGAATTCGCGCAGCACCGCCTCCAAGCTCGGCGGACGCTTCGATGCGACCTACAAGATCGGGTCGTGGCTGGAATCGCTGACCGCCGGCGTCAAGGTCGTGCACAGTACGCGCGACAGCTTCTCGCGCGACTACAGCAATCTGAACTTCCTGCCCGCCGGCCAGGCACTGAACGCCAGCCCTTTCGCGCGCGGCGAGGAGTCGTCGATCGATCGGGAATACTACCCCTATACCTTCGTACGAGCAGATGGCGCCGCGCTTACCGCCGCCGCGCGCGACGCCGCAGCGGCCACGACGCTGTCGGCCAACGACTTCAATCGGAACACGCTGTCGGGGCATGAAAACGTCTATGCGGGGTACGCGCTCGCCAAGATCGTCAGCAACGCGCTCGAAATTCAGCCGGGCCTGCGGTTCGAGCATACGGATATCGACAACATCTTCTGGAATTCCGTCAGCGTCGACGGCACCTCGGGGTCCGCTCTACAGGAAGGCTTCAAGTCCAGCCGGACCCACTACGACATTCTCCTCCCGAGCCTTCACGCCAACTACCGTTCGGGCGAGGAGAACGTCATTCGCGGTGCGGTCTGGCGGAGCTATACGCGCCCGGCGTTCTTCCAGCTTGCCGGCGGGAGCCAGACGAGCGTCAACTCGGATGGCACGATCAGCGTGACCGAAGGTAACCCGGACCTGAAGGCCGTCAAATCCTGGAATTTCGATGCCAGCATCGAACACCAGCATCGCGGTTTCAGCGCCTCCGTCGCCGGCTATTACAAGGCGCTGAGCGACTATCTCTACGATCGGGGC
>Ga0265798_10001843_pt1 | contig 32134 bp, 24 predicted proteins | sample P3T30metagenome_FD_192430 | JGI IMG/M metagenome (GOLD analysis project Ga0265798, IMG submission 192430) | Plant litter microbial communities from East Loma Ridge, Irvine, California - P3 T30 | ecosystem: Environmental > Terrestrial > Plant litter > Unclassified | place: USA: California... | reverse complement strand
AGCGACATAAATTTAAAAAAAACGGCCCACATTTGCGGGGCCGGCGGCAGAACAAAGGTAGCTTTCCAAAACAGTAGCGCGAAACGAGTGGTTCAGCTCCGCGCGGCTGGCCGGGAACGCCCCGGCTAAGTCTGTATTGTGCGGGGTTAGCCGGGCGCCGGGCTACCTTGCTGGTGGGCTGGCCCGGTCAGTTGTCTTTTTTGCTTTTTGTGATGTCGTTTCGTTTTCCGTCTTCTGCACGGCGGCTGGTACTGCTAGGGGTGCTGGCCACCGGAGCCAGCACCCAAGCTACTGCTGCTAAAACCCTTACACCTCCTGCCCGCCGCCCGCGCCTGGGCAAGGTGCTGGGCGCGGATATCTCCTTTCTGCCCCAGCTCGAAGCGCGGGGCATTAAGTTTTCAGATAAAGGCGTGGAAAAGGACGCCATCCAGATTCTGAAAGACCACCACCTCAACTATATCCGGCTGCGGCTATTCAATAACCCCGCCGCTGACAGCGGCTACTCGCCCCAAAAGGGCTTTTGCGACCTGCCGCACACCCTGGCAATGGCCAGGCGCGTGAAAGCCGCCGGCCTTAAGTTGCTGCTTGATTTTCATTATTCCGACACCTGGGCCGACCCGCAGAAGCAGTTCAAGCCCCAGGCCTGGCTGGCCCTCCGCGGCCCCGCCCTGGCCCAGGCGGTGCACGACTACACCAAGGACGTGCTGCTGGCCCTGCAAGCCCAGGGCACGCCGCCCGACATGGTGCAGGTGGGCAACGAAATCAACCACGGCATGATTTGGCCCGATGCCAACGTACAGCTCTCCGACAGCCTCGCTCGCTACGACACCCTGGCCCAACTGGCGCAGGCCGGCTCCAGCGCCGTGCGCGAGGCCGCCCCGCAGGCGCTGGTGATGCTGCACATCGCCCTCGGCGGCCAGACGGTGCTTTCCAACAACTGGCTCGACCGCATGCAGGCGCACAAGGTTGACTTCGATGTCATTGGCGAGTCGTATTACCCCAAGTGGCACGGCACCATCCCCGACCTCCAGGCTAATCTTACCCAATTGGCCAAGCGCTACAAGCAGGATGTGGTGGTGGTCGAGTACTCGGAGCGCAAGCGCGAGGTCAACGACGTGGTATTCAACCTACCGGGCGGCAAGGGCCGGGGCAGCTTCATCTGGGAGCCGCTCAATACCTGGGAAGCCGTGTTCGACAAGCAAGGCCGCGCCAACGAGCTACTGCCGCTCTACGACGAGATTAGCCAGAAATATAAAGTCCAGTAACTTAGTCAGTACCTTAGCCCGCCCCTCCCCGCCGCCATGCCCTACAAAGAGCGCGACATTACCAAGCAATATTTTACCATCGGCGAGGTGGCCGAGCAGTTCGGCGTGGCCACCTCGCTCATCCGCTTCTGGGAAACGGAGTTTGACGAGTTGGCCCCGCGCAAGAGCAAGAAGGGCAACCGCCTCTTCACCCAGGCCGACGTCGATACGTTTCGCACTATCTACCATTTGGTGAAGGAGCGCGGCTACACCATTGCCGGCGCCCGCGAAATGCTCAAGCAGAAGGGCGGCCAGCTCAAGGATAAGATTGACGTAATTCAATCGCTGGAAAAAGTGCGCGGCTTCCTGGTCAACCTGAAAAAGGAGATTGACGCGGCCCAGAAAGCCGAGTAGCGCCCCATGTCCTCCTCCCCTCCTTCCGACGACCTCTACCACGAGTTGGCCCTGACGCTGCTGCCCGGCATCGGCCCGCAGCTCACCCGGCAATTGATGAGCTACGGCTCGTCGGCCAAAAACGTATTCCTGCTACCGCCCGGCAAGCTGCGCCGCATCCCCGGCGTGGGCGACGCCACGGTTAAAATCCTGACCGGCCCCGAGCGCGGCAAGGCGCTGGCCCAGGCCGAGGCCAGCCTGCGCAAGGCCGAGAAGGAGAGCGTGGAAATTCTGTTTTACACGAGCAAGAAATTCCCCAGCCGCCTCAAGCTCATCCCCGATGCGCCGGTGCTGCTCTACTACCAGGGCACGGCCGACCTCAACGCCCCCAAAATTCTCTCCCTCGTGGGCACGCGCCAGGCCACCGAGTACGGCCGCGAGCAAACCGAGCGCATTATCAAGGGCGTGCTGCCGCACCAGCCGCTCATTATCAGCGGGCTGGCCTACGGCATCGACATTATGGCGCACCGCGCCGCCTTGCAGGAGGGGCTGGCCACGGTGGGCGTGATGGCCACCGGGCTCGACATTATCTACCCCGCCGTGCACCGCAAAACGGCCGAGAAAATGCGCGAGCAGGGCGGCCTGCTCACCGAATTTCCCTTCGGCACCTCGCCCGACCGCTACAATTTTCCGCAGCGCAACCGCATCATCGCCGGCCTGGCCGATGGCACGGTGGTCGTCGAAGCAGCCGCCAAGGGCGGCGCGCTCATCACCGCCGAGCTGGCCCTGAGCTACGACCGCGACGTACTGGCCGTGCCCGGCAACCTGGGCTCGGCCGCCTCCGAAGGCTGCAATGCGCTCATCAAGAGCAATAAGGCCGCCCTCTACGCCGAGCCCAAGGACCTGGAGCAGTTGCTCAACTGGGACGCCGCCCTCTACCAGAGCGGTAAGTTTCAGGCGCCACCCAGCTACGCAGCCGATGATTTTTCGGTCGAGGAATTTGCCCTGATTACGGTACTCGCCACCGCCGCTGGCCGTGAGGAGCAGATGGACAACCTGGCCTGGAAGGCCCAGCAGCCCATTCACGCGGTGGCCTCGCTGCTGCTGGCACTCGAGTTTCGGGGCGTGGTGCGGGCCCTGCCGGGCAAGCGATTTGGGCTGGTGTGAGCAGTGGGCAAGCAAGACTACTACATTTTGTGATGACTACCAGCCGGTCATTCTTGCTTACGTTGCTGGCGAGCACTCTCGGGGCTGGCTACGCCTATCAGCGCGGGCAGGCGCGGCAGGCTATACTGCTAGCCCGTTTCGCCACCCTCGCCGCCGACCTGATGGCTAATAACCAGCGGGCCGCCCAAGCTACGGCCAACATGGTGCGCAGCATTAGTCGCGTTACTTACCTGAATTATCAGCAGGCCGCTGACCGGACAGTGTTGCGCCAAAGTGAGCAGGTTTTAGCCCGCACGCAGTCACTTACGGATACGTTGCGGGCGTTACGTAGTCGGCTCGGGGCACCTAGTAGCCAAGCGCCCGGCTTACCCAACCAGCCAGTCGGATTTTTTGCTAGCCTCAAAAACCGAGAAGCAGCGAATCAGCAGCTGGCCGCCCACATGGCCCGCTACGGCAACTTTATTCGGCGCTTCGATAGCTATAACGAGCTTGGAAGCCCGTTATCGACTGCCCTATTCGAGCAAGCTTACCAGCAAAATCTCCCCTCGGCGGTTGTGGCCGCCGCCGCTGCTGGCCTGGAAGCGCAAGTGCGCCAAGCGAGCGCCGCTGCCTTGCAAAATCAGGCGGAGAAGGTGGGCAGCAAATGTTTTTTTTGCTGGCGCTACGTGGCCCGCGCCGTGCCCGCCTCGACCACGGTCGCGCCGGGCGCATTTTACCAGGCCCGGTTATTTCTGGCGGAAACGCCGGCCGCCGATTACGGCGCGCTTACCATGACGGCCAATGGCCGAGCCCTGGCCGTGCAGCGCGAAGCCGGCGGCCTGGTAGCGCTGGCCGTGCCACCCCGCCAGCCTGGCCAGCCCGACACCGTACGGGCCACCTGGCGCGGCGTCATCCGCGCCCACGCATACCCGGCCGATACCACCTGGCAACTGGTAGTGCCATATCTCATTGTGCAGCACCCCACGCCATGAAGTACTTTCTATTGGCCGCGCTGGGGCTGCTTGGGGCTAGCGGTGGCAGCTGGTACTGGCAGCAGCGCCAGGAAACCCGGCTGCTGGCTGCGCTGGCGCCACTCACCCAAACGCTGGAAACCGCTAACACTCATGCGCGCCAAACGGCCATTCAAGCGCTCAAGCAGTTGGAAGAAGGGGTGGCCAAAAACCGTAATCAGCCTCGCGCGTTGGCTGTATTTGCCACTGCAACCCGCCTGCACGCCCAAGCCAATCAACTGCTGGATACGCTGCAAGCCCAGCGCGTCGCCTTACGGCGCACTACGGTGGGCCCGGGCGCGGCGGCAGCGCAACGGCTTCAACAGCAAACGGCTACTTATGCTAGGGCGCTGCGACAGCTTCCCCCGCCCAGTGCGCTCGGGCGGCCAGCCGTGCGCTGGGGTGAGGTGCCAGCGGCAGCAACGCTGGCTGACCTCGCGCACGTAGAGCATCAGATTTTAACCTCCGAAACTCAGGCTATTCAGCGATTGAGCCGCACGGTGGGCGCCCGCTCAATTACCTCCTGGCTGGTAGCCGTAGCCACGGCCGAGGCGGCCGCGGTAGCGCCCGGCACCACATATCGGGCGCACTTAACACTGTTAAAAATTCTGATTCCGCAATCGCTACGCATGTATTGCAACGGCCAGCCGGTGCCCGTCGGGCCCGATGGGGTGGGCCTGGTTCGCTTCCGCGCCCCGCGCCAGCCCGGCCCGGCTAGCTGGGTGGGAATGGTGCGAATAAACCAAAACGGCCGCGACACCACCTTTGTGGTGCGGGTGCCCTACCGCGTGGCCCGCCGCTAGCCCTGCCCATGCTGCTTTTCAACGGAGAACTCCTGGCCCCCGCCACTTTTCACCTGCCCCTGCCCAACCGCGGGCTGGCTTTCGGCGACGGCTTTTTTGAAACCCTGGTTTACCAGGCAAACCATCTGCGCCTGGCCGCCGACCACGCCGCCCGCATGCAACGGGCTGCCGCCGCGCTCTACCTCACGCTGCCCGCCCAGCTAGCCACCGCCGAGGCCCTGGAACACACCTTGGCCGGGCTCGCCGCCGCCAACAACCTCCCCGCCGCCCGCCTGCGCCTGCAACTCTGGCGCGCCGGCAGCGGCCGCTACACGCCCCCCACCGCCGCGGCCGAGTGGCTGGCCACCGCCGAGCCCTTCGCGCCGGATGACTCGCCGCTTCGGCTGGTCGATTTTGCCCGGGAAACGCAGTCTATGTATTCGCCGCTGAGCTTTTGCAAGGGGCCGCAGGCGTGGCTCTACGTACGCGCCGCCCACGAGCGCCAGCAGCGCGGGCTCGACGAGATTATCCTCTGCGATACGGCCGGGCATGTAGCGGAGGCCGGGGCAGCCGCTATTTTCTGGATAAAGGACAGCGTACTGTTTACCCCCGCGCTGGCCAGCGGCTGCGTGGCGGGTGTGCGCCGGGCGGCAGTGCTGCGCGCCGCCCGGATGGCCGGGCTGGCCTGCCAGGAAGGCTTGTTTTCACCAGCCGACTTGCTGGCCGCCGACGCGGCCTTTACGGCCAACGTGGTGGCCGTGCGCGTGGTGCAGCAATTGGGTGGCCAGCGGCTAGGGCCGCTACCTGACTCCTGGCAGGCGTTTTTACGCACCTTGTGAGTTACGACGCTATCCGCTTATCCTTATCAGGCAACGCACCGAGCCAGCCCATAGAGCACGGCGCCTACTCCACCCGCAGCCAGCGCCACCAGCAGCGTGGCCGCCAGGTACTGCCCGGCTAGCCCGGCTTGTTGCCGGCCCATGCGGTGCAGGCCCCGCGGGCGCCACAGGGCCCGCCATCCTTGGTGGCCGCGCGCACGCAGCCAGAGCCGCGCCCAGCCCAGCAGCAGCAGCGGATACAGTACCAGCCATGCCACCGTGCGGGCCAACCAGTAGCCCAGTGTCACTAGCCACCGGCCCACCACCTCCCCCACCAATTCAGCTACAAAACTTATCATATTACTCTGTAATAAAGCGCATGGGCACCAGCAGCGAATCCTGGGCGGCGGCTGAGCGCACGAAGCGCAACGCGCCCAATACGCGCAGCGCCTCGGCATCAAGGGCGCGCAGGGCGGCGGGCGGGTAGTCGGCCTCGGGGCGGGCCAGCTCGCGCCGCACAATGCGCGGGGGCTGCCGCACCGAGCCATTGGGCCGCACGCGCACACTCACCAGCAGGCGGCCAGTGGGCAGCAGGTCTTGCAGATGGTCGGAGGCCGGCCGGGCGGCGGCCGGGTACTGCGCCTGCTCCGATACAAACTTGAAAAACTGCTCGCGGCCGCTGGCCTGCCGGGCCGGGTCGGGCTCGTGCCAGAAGCGCGGCAGCACGGGCGAGGCCAGCTTGGGGGCCGCTGGCTCGGCGGGCGGTTGCGGGCGGCGGTGCGGCAGCATCGGGAAGCCGGGCGCTGCGTAGCCCTCCTGGGCGTGGGCCGACGCGGCGGCCAGCAGCAGCGCGCCAAGCAGCGCCCAGGTAGATTTTTTCATGCGGCAGCTCTCATGCGGCCAAGTTACAGCGCAACGGGTGCCCGGTGGCCGGGGCCACGTTAGCAGCGGGCGGGCTAGCCGGCAAAACCCCACGGCTTACTATTCCCCAAAGGGAGCCCAAGGCTACGCCGGCGGCTTTAGCAACAGTTCACGAGGCGGCAGCTGTCGGCGTCGGGGCGGGGCATCTGGCGCTGGCGGTCGGCGTGGTGGGCCTGCAGCTCATCCCAGCCCGCCTGGTGGGCTTGCAGGTCGGCTTCGGTGAGGCGGTGGCTGGCCAGGATATCGGCGTGCGACGCGGTGCCCAGCCGCAGGGCGTAGAGGGCGATGTAGGCGCGTTGTTGCACCGACAGGTCGGCGGTGAGGGCGGGGGGCTGTGACATGAAAAGTGGGCAGAAAAAAGGGCAGGGAGCGCAAGAGTTCTCAAACCTACGAATTTTGCGCCCCCCAGCGGATTCACTGCTAGGCTCCTATACGTCCAACGGCCCGGCTTTCTCTCCCAAGCAGCGGCTAGCCTTAGCGAAAACTGCCCGCCCCGCCCCTACACCGCTACCGGTGCCTTGATGGCCGGCCAGGGGTCATAATTTTCCAGCTTAAAATCGTCATACTGGAAGCTGAAAATATCCTGCACCCCCGGGTTGAGGCGCATGATAGGCAGCGGGCGCGGGGCGCGCTCCAATTGTTGGCGGGCCTGGTCGAGGTGGTTGCTGTAGAGGTGCGTGTCGCCGCCGGTCCAGATAAACTCGCCGGGTTGCAGGCCCGTTACCTGGGCCACCATCAGGGTGAGTAGCGCGTAGGAGGCGATGTTGAAGGGCACACCCAGAAAAACGTCGGCCGAGCGCTGGTAGAGCTGGCAGCTGAGGCGGCCATCGGCCACGTAAAACTGAAACAGCGCGTGGCAGGCGGGCAGCTTCATGGCTGGCAGGTCGGCCACGTTCCAGGCGCTCACCACCATGCGGCGCGAGTCGGGCTGCGTTTTTAACTGGCTGATAATCTGCGCAATCTGGTCGATGTGACCGCCGTGGCCGTCGGGCCAGCTACGCCACTGGTAGCCATAGACGGGGCCGAGGTTGCCGTTTTCATCGGCCCACTCGTCCCAGATTTTTACGCCGTTTTCCTTCAGGTACGCAATATTGGTATCGCCCTGCAAAAACCACAGCAACTCGTGGATAATGCTCTTGAGGTGCACCTTCTTGGTCGTCACGAGCGGAAAGCCTTCGGCCAGGTTGAAGCGCATCTGCGGGCCGAAGATGGACAGCGTACCCGTGCCCGTGCGGTCGGTTTTGAGGGTGCCGTGGTCGAGGATTTCGCGAAGCAGAGCTTGGTATTGGCGCATGGGGCAGCTTTTGATAACGGTCGGCAAAGGTACCCCCATGACAGAAAAAAGCCGCCTGACTGGGCGGCTTCACTGGCCATTTGGAATATCCTTCAGCTTCTTACCAAAAAATTACTTTCAGGTAACTAGCAATTTACAAACCCTTTACTTTAGCTTCTGCTCCAGTAAGGCCACTACTTCCTTGTTGCCGCTCTCCTTGGCCATCGCCAGGGCGTCTTTGCCGTCGTCGTCTTTGGGTTTGGCATCGGCACCGCTGGCCAGCAGCAGTTCCACCAGCGCCTTGTGGCCCTTGCCAGCGGCGGCCATCAGGGCGGTGGCCTTGAAGCCGTCGAGCTGGTTGACCTGGGCTTTGTGCTTGAGCAGCAGCTTCACCAGGTCGAGGCTGCCATTGGCAGCGGCGGTAATGAGGTAGGTAGTGGGGAAGCCCGGCACCACCTCAATAGCGGCGTTGGGGTTGGCCCCAGCCGTGAGCAGCGTTTCGGCGGCGGCGGCATTATTTTTCAGAATGGCTGTCGCCAGCTCCTTACTCGGGGCCTGGGCATGGGTGGTAATGGCAAAGCAGAAAAAGGCAGCAATGAGGAGTATAGCTCTTTTCATTTTATAAGAATAAGTCAATTCGGGGGCGAAGTTAAGCACAACCCCAGCCTTACTAGCAACTGCTAGTTGTCATTTCAGCTACCAAAAAAAAGCCGCCCAATTGGGCGGCTTTTTTTGCGAACCAACTAACTGTTAGCTAGATTCCTAGCTAGGCACCAAATTTTTCAGGCGGCGCCCCAGCAGCAGCAGGCCTGCCACCACGCCTACGTAGTGCAGAGAGGCTCCCAGCCAGTGGCCTACCTCATAGGCCAGGCTAGGCGTGGCAACGATAGCTAAAGGCGTCATCACTAGTACTTACAGCGACTTTACAGCACTCGTTTTCGCGGCGGCCGTAGCGGAAGCGCTGGCTTTGGCAGCGGCCATCTTGGCCTTGCAGCAGGCGGGCATGCCGGCGGTGCTGGTGCCGGCCATACCTTTCTCGCACTTGGCGGCGGCGGCGGCGGTGCAGTGGTCGTTTTTCTTGCCTTTGGCAGGCTTGTCGCCATCGTGGGCAAAGGCGGTAGCGGCCGAAGCCAGCAGAGCGAGGGCGAGCAGGGACTTTTTCATGGGCAAAAGCAGAAACAAAAGCTAAAAAGTACGGGTTGAAGACAGTTGTGACGCCTAAGATACAGCCTTTTTACTAAGGCTGACGCGGGCGGCCGGGCGGTTGAAACACCCCCGGCGCGCCCGGCCGGGGTATTTCCGGGCCGGGCTACGCGGGCTCCTACGGCCGCGCTTTTGTTTTCTATGCCGCTTCGCCGAACTGCCTACCTCACCCTGCTGGTGCTGGCCCTCCTCACGGGGGTAGCCGGCTACTTTGCCGCCCAGCTGCGCTTTAATTACAATTTCAACGACTTTTACCCCGCCGGCGACCCCGACCTGGACTACTACCAGGGCTACACCGCACGCTTCGGCAACGACAACGATTACCTGCTGCTGGCCCTGGAGGCCGGACCGGGCCAAACGGCGTTTTCGCCGGCTTTCCTCACGCAGGTCGATAGCCTCACGCGGCTGGCCGGGCGCCAGCGCGACGTGCGCCACGTCACCTCGCCCACCACGCTCAGCCAGACCGTGGTGGAGGGCCTCGGGGCCTATACCCTGCCCTACCTGCACCCGGCCGAGTACCGCGCCGACCCCGGCCGCCGCGCCGCCGACTCGACCCTGATTTATAAAACGCCGGGCCTGGTGGGCAACGTCTTCAGCCCCGACGGCCGTGCCGTGGCGCTGGTCATCCAAACCACGCCCGACCTCAAGAAGCCGCCCGGCGACTCGCTGCTTACCGAGTTGCGCGCCGGCCTGGCGCGGGCGGGCCTGCCCGAGGCGCGGGCCCACTTTGCGGGCCGCGCCGTGGCGCAGTCGGTATTTGTGGACAGGCTGAAATGGGAGATGGTGATTTTCATGTCGCTGTCTTTCGTCTTAGTAATGGGGCTGTTGTGGGTCACGTTCCGTACCTGGTGGGGCGTGGTGCTGCCGCTGGTGGTGGTGCTGGGCGCCATCGTGTGGGGCCTGGGCGTGATGGGCGCCTGCGGCATCAGCATCGACCTGATGACGGCCCTGCTGCCGCTCATGCTCTTCGTGGTGGGCATGTCGGATACCATCCACATTATCAGCCGCTACGTGAGCGAGCTGGGCTACGGCGCGGGCAAAAAGCACGCCCTGCGCACCACCATCAAGGAGTCGGGCTTCGGCTCGGGGCTGTCGGCGCTCACCACGAGCATCGGCTTTTTTACCCTGATGACGAGCACCATCCGGCCCATTCACAATTTCGGGCTATTTACGGGCATTGCCGTTATTCTGGCTTTCTTCCTGAGCTTCACGCTGTTGCCGGCCATGCTGGTGCTGCTCAATAAGCCCGCCCTGCGCGAGCCGCGCAAGCACGGCCACGACTGGGACGGCGTGCTCGGCCGCCTCTTTATGGGCGTGCTGCGGCGGCGGCGGCTGGTGTTTGTGCTGAGCGGGCTCGTGCTGGCGGCCAGCATCGGGCTGGCTACGCGGGTGCGCATCAACTCTTCCTTGCTCGATGACTTGTCGAAAAACGACCCGGTGCGCCAGGATTTTGCGTTCTTCAACACCCACTTTGCCGGCGTGCGGCCCTTCGAGCTGGAGCTGAAGCCGGCCGGCGGCCGCACCATATTCGACCCCGCCGTGCTGGCCCAGACCGAGAAAATCGAGCACTATCTGGCCGCCACTTACGGCCTGAAATTCTCGGCCTCGCCGGCCACGCTCGTGCGCACCGCCCACCAGGCGCTGAATGGCGGCGGGCTGGCCGAGTACCGCCTGCCGCCCGACTCGGCCGGGCTGGCCCGGCTGCGCGGGCCGCTGCGGCAGTTTCGCAAGCGGCCCGAGTTTCGGGCACTGGCCCTGCCCGACGGCAGCGCCGGCCGCCTCACCGGCCGCATGGTGGACGTGGGCAGCCGGCAGGCTGATGTGCTCAACCGCGACCTGCGGCACTTTCTGCGCACCGGCATCGACACCACCGTGCTGCGCACGCGCCTCACCGGCTCATCCAACCTCATCGATAAGAACAACGAGAATCTGACCCTGAACATGATTCAAGGCATGGCCATCGACATTGCGATGGTCACGATTATCGTGCTGCTGCTCTTCAAATCAGTGCGCATGACGCTGGTCGTGCTCGTGCCCAACCTGCTGCCCATTCTCATCGTGGCGGGCGTGATGGGGCTGGCCGGCGTGAGCATGAAGGTGAGCACGAGCATCATCTTCACCATCGCCTTCGGAATCGCGGTAGATGATACCATTCACTTCATCAGCAAGTTGCGCCTCACCATGGGCCACGAGCCTAACCTATTTAAGGCCGTGCGGCGCACCTACATTCTGGCCGGGCAGGCGGTTATCGTCACGTCGCTCATCCTGGTGGGCGGCTTCGGCACGCTGCTCTTTTCGTCGTTCGACGGCACCTTTTACGTGGGTCTGCTCATCGGCCTCACCTTGCTTTTCGGCGTGGTGGCCGAACTCACGCTGCTACCGCTGCTGATACTGGGTATCTACGGGCGCAAGCGTAAGAAGGCCAGCCCGGTAGCAGCAGTAGTGAGCGGGCAGCAGTAGCCGGCTGGGCTACTTCACTGCCCCGCCGGCTTGTAAGAATACCGCTGAAAATAGCTGCTTAACAAAGGCGGCAGCATGGTGCGCTGGCACCATGCTGCCGCCTTTCTCCTTTCAAATAATTAGCAACGCTGCCAAAGCTAAAATCCCACGCAGCGCATTAGCTTTGTAACTCAAAGTTCTTTTAACCGCTTTCGTCATGGACTTCTTCGTCGCCCCCGGCTCCATCGTGCGCCGCATCTGGGGCACCTCCGATACGGTGCTGTTCATCTTCGCCGGGGCTGCTGCCGAGTTTGCGCTCAACAAGGCGGTGGACTGGCTCTACTTCACCGGGCGGCTGCCGGCCGACCCGCTGGGCCGCCTGTTTTCGACCGTGGACTACGCCCGTCGCATCGTGTTTGCCGACCGGGCGGGAGCCGAAAAGGCCATCGACACCATCGCCGCCATCCACGGCGCGGTGGAGGCCAGCCGGGGCCAGCGCATCCCCGACTGGGCGTATCGCGACGTGCTGTACCTGCTCATTGCCTACTCCATTCGGGCGTTTGAGGTGCTGGAGCGGCCCCTCACCCCGGCCGAGTGCGCGGAGATAACCGACGTTTTTTGCCGGGTGGGCCGGCGCATGGGCATCCCCGATTTGCCTACCTCCTACCCCGCCTGGCAGGCCGACCGCGCCCGGCACCTGGCCGCCGACCTGGCCGCCAGCGCCTGCACCACCGACCTCTACCGCCAGTACCGCAAGCACCTGGGCGGCCCCCGCTACGGGCTGCTGCGCGGCGTGCAGGGGATGGTGGTGCCGCCCACCGTGGCCCGGCAGCTGGGCCTGGGCAGCGGCGCGTGGCTGCGGCCCGCGCTGGAATTCTATCGCCGCACCAAGCAGTTTTCGCTGAGCCAGTGGCTAAAAAACACGATGCTACCCGCCGAATACGAAGCCCGCATCCGGGCGCTCGATGAGGTGCCGGCGGCCTACGCACGAGCGTAGATAGGCCTTCAAAAGGATAAGCAACCAGCCCTCAAACCCGTCTGTCATGCTGACGAAGGAAGCATCTTCTTAGGGTCGCCCAACTAGTTCTGGCGCGATAAGATGCTTCCTTCGTCAGCATGACAGACGAGGAGAAAGCTGCCACAATAGCTCAGACAGCTTCTCAAAACCACTCTAAATAACCTATTCCATGCCTGCCTACCGCACCCAGTACCTGCTGCTCGCCATTCTCCTGCTGCTACTGGAAATTGTTATTGGCGCCCACGTACACGACCGGTTTATCCGGCCCTACGCAGGCGATTTTCTAGTTACCATTTTTCTCTACTGCCTGGTGCAAAGCGCGGTGCGGCAGCCAGTGGTGCCGGTACTGGCGGCCGTACTGCTCTTTTCTTATTTAATAGAAATTTCGCAGCATTTTCATCTGGTGACGCGGCTGGGGCTGGGGCACTCGCACCTGGCGCGCCTCGTGCTGGGCAGCTCGTTTTCGTGGGTCGATATGCTGGCCTACACGCTAGGCGCGCTGCTGGTGCTGGCTACTGAGCACCGCCGGGCAGCGGGGCGCCTGAGCGTAGGCTAAGGCGGGCATCGCCCTAGCCTACGCTCAGGCCCTTACTTGCCAGCCAGGAACTTGGCCAGGTAAGGCGCGGTGCGGCTGGCCTGGGCCCGCGCTACCTCGCCGGGTGGGCCGGCGGCTACTACGCGGCCGCCTTCATCGCCCGCCCCGGGGCCGATGTCGATAACCCAGTCGGAGCCGGCAACCACGCGCATATCGTGCTCCACCACCAGCACGGAGTGGCCGCCTTCGACGAGGCCGTTGAGCTGGGTGAGGAGCTTCTCGACGTCGGCCGGGTGCAGGCCGGTGGTGGGCTCGTCGAGCACGTAGAGCGTGTGGGCGCGGGCCTGGCGCTGGAGCTCAGTGGCGAGCTTGATGCGCTGGGCCTCGCCCCCGCTCAGCTCGGTGGCCGACTGGCCGAGGCGCAGGTAGCCCAGCCCCACTTCGCGCAGCACGGTGAGGGCGCGGCGCACGCTGGGCTCCTCGGCGAAGAAAGCCCAGGCCTCGTCCACGGTGAGGCGCAGCACGTCGGCGATATTCTTGCCCTGGTGGGTGATTTCGAGGGTTTTGGCGTTGTAGCGGGCGCCGTGGCAGGTGGGGCACGGCGAGTACACGCTGGGCAAAAACAGTAATTCGACCATCACGAAGCCCTCGCCCTGGCAGGTTTCGCAGCGGCCCTTGGCCACGTTGAAGGAGAAGCGACCGGCGTCGTAGCGGCGCTTGCGGGCCTCGGGCGTGGCCGCGAAGAGCTTGCGCACGTGGTCAAACAGGCCAGTGTACGTGGCCATGTTGGAGCGCGGCGTGCGGCCGATGGGCTGCTGGTCGACGCGCACGAGACGCTTGACGAGGTCGAGCCCGGCCGTGATTTTACCCTGCAAGACTTCGCCCTGGTCGGCTAGCTCCAGCGCTTCTTCGGCGCCTTCGCTGACTTCGGCTTCGTCGGTTTTCAGGCCCAGCGCCTCGCTCAACAGCTCTACCAGTACCTGGCTGATGAGCGTCGATTTGCCGGAGCCCGACACGCCCGTGACGGTCGTGAACACGCCCAGCGGAAACTCGGCGGCCAGGTGGCGCAGGTTGTGGCGGGTGGCGCCAGTCAGCTTGAGCCAGCCCACGGGTGCACGCGGCGGGCGCGGGGCCGGGGCTTTGTTCTCCAGCAAAAATTGGCGGGTTTGGGAATTTTCGACGGCGGCCAGGCCGGCGGGCGGGCCGCTGTAGAGGACCTGCCCGCCCTGCTCGCCGGCGGCGGGGCCGACATCCACGAGCCAGTCGGCCTGGCGCACTACGTCGAGGTTGTGCTCGACTACGAAGAGCGAGTTGCCGGCTTTTTTGAGAGTCGCCAGGGCTTTTAGCAGCGCCTGGGTATCGGAGGGGTGCAGGCCGGCCGAGGGCTCATCGAGCACGTACACCACGCCGAACAAATTGGAATACAGCTGGGTAGCCAGGCGCAGGCGTTGCAATTCGCCGGGCGAGAGCGTGGGCGTGCTGCGCTCCAGGGCCAGGTAGCCCAGGCCCAGGTCGAGGAGCACGGCCAACCGGGCGCACAGGTCCTGGGTGATGCGGCGGGTTACTTCGGCCTGGGCTTCGTCGTGGGCGGGCGCGCCGGCTTTGCCTTCGGCGAAGGGACGCAGGCGGCTGGCTACCTGCTGCAAGGGCAGGCGCGCCATATCGGCAATGTCGAGGCCGGCGAAGGTAACGCTCAGCGACTCGGGACGCAGGCGCTTGCCGTGGCAGAGCGGGCATTCCTGGCTGAGCATATACTGGAGCACGCGCTTTTTCATGAGCGCGCTCTGGGTGTTGGCGAAGGTGTGCAGCACATGCCGCCGCACCCCGGTGAAGGTACCCATGTAATTGGGCGGCTCCTTTCTTTTAAGCGCCCGCTGGGTTTCCTGGGGCGAGTAGCCGGGGTACACGGGCACCACGGGCTGCTCGTCGGTGAAGAGAATCCAGTCGCGGTCCTTTTGGGGCAAGTCACGCCAGGGACGGTCTACGTCGTAGCCCAGCGTGACGAGGATATCGCGTTGATTCTGACCGCCCCAGGCCTGGGGCCAGGCCGCAATGGCCCGCTCGCGGATGGTGAGCGAGGGGTCGGGCACCATCGATTCTTCGGTCACTTCATACACCCGGCCCAGGCCGTGGCAGCGTGGGCAGGCGCCTTCGGGGGTGTTGGCCGAAAAGCCTTCGGCGTAGATAATGCCCTGGCCCTCGGGGTAGTCGCCGGCCCGCGAGTAAAGCATCCGCACTAGGTTGGAGAGCGTGGTGACGGAGCCCACCGACGAGCGCGTGGTGGGCGCGCCGCGCTGCTGCTGCAAGGCCACGGCCGGCGGCAGCCCGTCGATGCTATCGACTTCGGGTACAGATAATTGGTGGAAAAGCCGGCGCGCGTAGGGCGATACCGATTCGAGGTAGCGGCGCTGGGCCTCGGCGTAGAGCGTGCCAAAAGCCAGGCTCGATTTGCCCGAGCCCGATACGCCGGTGAAGACCACCAGGGCATCGCGGGGGATGTCCACGTCCACGTTTTGCAGGTTGTGCTCGCGGGCGCCGCGCACCCGCACAAAACCCGTGAAGCCAGCCGGGTCAGAAGAGTTAGTTGCCATAAAATCCAACGGCACGCCACCTGGCGGCCGGCCTTGGATACGGAATAAGCAGGGCAAGCATCCGAAGGCGGCGGCGCAAAAAGCTGTACTTAGGAAAGGTGAACCGCGCTAATTAGCTGAAATTATTCATTATACTTAATCAATTTTCAACTGGTTAGCTCCGCCCGCTTTTCTAGTGTTTGCAGCCCCGCGAGCGCCTGCTCTACGGCCTGGCGCAGGGCCGAGTAGTCGCCGGCCGGCACCAATGTGAGGCCGGGCCGGGGCCCGAGGCCACAGGCCGCGGTGGCCACCACCGGGATACCGGCGGCCAGCGCCCGCAGCAGCAGCCGGGGCTGATGCTCCACGTAGGCCGGGTATACCACCAGCCCCACGCCGGCCAGCGGGTCGGGGCCGGCGGGCGTGGTAGTTACGTCCTGCCAGAAGCCGGCGTGCTCAATGGCGCGGCCGGCCACTACCAGCGGCAGGTGCAGCTCCTGGGCCAGCCGGCGCATTTCGTGGGCTCCTTTGCGGGCCAGCGCCGAGGCCGGGAACAGGATGCGCGTACCCGGCACCGGGCGCGGGGCCGGGGCGGGCGCAGCCCATTTCAGCAACAGCGCTTTATTGCTGAACAGCCGGGCCAGCTCGTGGTGGGGCGTGAGCAGGCGGCGGGCCTGGGTGAGGGCGCAGCTCTCGGCCTCGACAAACGCGGCCTCGGCCCGAAAGTCGTGCAGCGTGGGGCTGGCCGGGTACCGGGCGTGGGCCGCGTCGAGGCGGGTGTGCAGCACTTCGGCGGGCAGGCGCGTCAGCAGCACATCGAAGGTGCGGCCGCCCAGCACCCCAGCCTGCCACAAAAAGGGCAGCAGCGTTTGGGCTACTACCAGGTGCGTGCTGTCGGGCCGCAGGTGGCGGGCAGCGGCGGCGGCCACCTGCGCATCACCGCGCAGCGATTGGGCAAACACGTTGCGGCCCAGCCGGCTGGCCAGCCGCTGGCTTAGCTGCCGCCGCCAGGCCGCCCCGCGCAGGATTATGGCCTGGGGTAAGGCAGCCAAAGCAGTTGCTGGCTGTCTGGCCGGCGGCATTACTAGTACATCAGCAGGGCCGGCCGTGGCTTGCACGTACTGCGCAAACTCGGGCCAGCCGGCATCGAGCACGAACGTGGTGCGCGTGGCAGCGGGCCGCGCTGGCACCTGGCCAGGGTGCCGGAAGCAGCCCAGGTTGCCGCACGAGTAGCAGTCGTGCAGCGCCGAGGCCGGGCGCGGGCTTTCGACCGGGCCGGACGGACTATCGGGGGCCGGTTTTTCGCCCCGAAAACTTACTACTAGCTGGTCGGCGGTGAGCGTCACGTCGAGGCGAAAGGCGATGGGTGCTTGAAAGCGCAGGTCGAGGTAGTTCCACTTCACAGTGGCGTCGCGGTCCTGCTCGGCCAGTGAGCCCTTGATAACCTGCGTGTGCCGGTGCCGCTCCACGATGGGGAAGCCCGCCCGCAGGGCCGCATCGTACAGGGCATTAGACAATTGGCACAAGCCGCCGGCCACGGTAGGCACCACGCAGCCCTCCCTTATTTCGCGGCCCAGCACGTAGCCCCGGCCAAAATTAGGGTTGCCCACCTGCCGCCAGAAGCTGAACGTAGCCCCGGCCGGCACCACGAGGCCGTGCAGGCGGCGGGCGGCGCGGCGCAGGTTTTCGACCTTGCCGGCCGTGAGCAGCCAGTTGGCGGCGTTGTCGTCGGGGTTCCACAAGTCACTGGCCGAGGTGGCCAGTATGGGCGCACCGGCCAACTGCGAACCAGCCCCAAAGCGCGGCAGCGGCCGCCGCCAGTTCTGGAGCTGCCGCCAGCCAGTGAGCAGCAGCACTTTCAGGCGAAACGTGGTGGCGCGGGCCCAGGTGTGGCGTTCGGAAAGGCTGGCCGAAGGGTGCATGAAGGGGCGGGTGCTAGCGCCCGCAAGGTACTAGCGGCGAGGCCACTTCACCGCCGGGAGAGGGCGGTCTTTTTGAGCAGTTTGGTTGGTGAGTGGCGTAATACCTTGCGGCCTTTAAAAAGAACGTTATGCTGAGCTTGCCGAAGCATCTCTACCACGCCGCTAGGGTGTCGTGCAGTAGAGATACTTCGGCAAGCTCAGCATAACGTGTTCCTTAAAGGAGTATCACGCGTTGTTGAGTTGAAAATACAGGACAGCCGACCCAGCTTCTGCGCTTCAACTTGTCCAGAAATATTTTGCTAATTTTTGCCAAATAATTTAGCAATTTCAAATTCTACTCTTCACCTTTGCTAAACGAAACGCCCGCTTTTCACCCCCTCGCCATGTCCGACCTCACCTATGCCTACGCCCAGCCCTCGGCCCTCACGCACGCCCCGGAGGGCGCGGCGCTGCAACTGGCCGCCTACGCCGAGAACGCGCCCGCCAGCGGGGCGGCCTGCTTTTTTCAGGGCCGGCTGCGCGACTCCTGGCTGGCCGCCCGCGGGCTAACCACATTAGCCAAAGTGGTGGCCTCGCGCTTTGTGCCGCAGAGCGCCGCCCTGCGCGACCCCATCGTGACGGCCGGCGCGGGGCTGCTGCGCTTCGAGGCGTTTTCGTCGTGCAACGGCGTGTACGCCCGCCTCGACCTGGGGCCGGCCGCGCTGGACGGCGAGTTTTTGAGCAGCGGCACCACCAACGTCGATTTCAACGAGCCGATGGTGAACGCCCTGAGCCGCGTGGCCCGCGCCGAGCCGGTGCGCCTCACCGTGGGCCAGCAGGAAGTGACGCTGGAGCGCGCCGCCGGCAAGGTCACCGAGCGCAAGGTGACGCTGCCCGAGCGCTGGATAAAGGGCCTCACCGCCGTGCAGGGCTACCTGGCTCTGATGGAGGAAAAAATGAGCCTCACCCGCGTGCAGGCCACGCAGCTGGTGCAAAGCATTCCGGCGGGCACCGCCAAGGGGGACTATTTTCTGGTACTGCGCGGGCCGCGGCCCAGCTTTGCGCCGGTGGGCAGCGCGGGCGCGGTGCGGGTGGGCGGCGTGCACCGGCTGCGGCTGCTCGACGGCCTGCTGCCGCTCTGCGAAAGCCTGCGGGTGTTTGCCACGCCCGACGGGCAGGCCAGCGCCTTCGTGCTGGCGCTGGGCGGCGGGCAGGAGTTCGTGCTGGCTTTGTCGGCGGCCGTGAACCGGGGCTTTTCGGGTGAGGGCAACCAGCTCGATACGCTGCTCGAAGACCTGCCCGCCGAGTGGCTGGCGGGGGCCAACAACCTGTTTCGGGGCAACGAGACGTTCAACCCCACACTCTTTGCGATGGCGCACGACCTGGCGCCCGGCACCGTGGACCGGCTCTGCGCCAGCCTCTCGGCAATGGGGTTGCTGGGCTTCGACCTAGCCGAAAACCACTACTTCTACCGCCGCCTGCCCTTCAAAACCGACCGCATTCTCAAGCTCAACCCGCGCCTCAAAAACGCCCGCGCCCTGCTCGACTCGGCCGACGATGTGCAGCTGGTGGGCGTGGGCGCCGGGGGCCGCACCGAGGCCCGCGTGCGCGGCACCGACGTGTGGCACACCGTGCTGGTGGGCGGCGCGGAGCCGCCGCGCTGCACCTGCCAGTGGTTTACGAGCCACCAGGGCCAGCGCGGGCCGTGCAAGCACATTCTGGCGGCGCAGCTGCGGTTTGGGTAGGGTGGCGCACTCGTCTTAGCACCTTTCAGTAGCTTCTTACTCAATCATATGTCCACTGCCAGCGAAACGTTTGAGCACATCGTGCGCCACCAAAGCCTAGCCGAGCTAGTGCCTTTTCTGCTGCACTTGGCGCCGGCTGATAATGTACCGGTGCGCCAAAAGCTGCTCCGCCTAAAGGTGGAGCTTACGGCGAGCCGCGAGGTGCTGCTCGCCTCCGGCAAAACTGAAGTGGTAGTGCCGATTACCCTGCCCCAGAGCGAGATGCTCTACATTGCGGGCCTGGCCACTTACTCGCGCACCGAAGCGCTGGGGCGGGGCTTTGAGGGCCAGTGGGCCAATAAATGGCCCCCGGCGGCCGCGGCGGCGCAGTCAGCTTTTTTAACCGTGCTGACGCACGCCCGGCCCCTCTGGCTCACGGACTGGCTGCTGGGCTTGGCGCACCAGGCCGACTGGGAGCAGCGTTCGGCCCCGTACTGGCTGCTGCACGAGCTGCTCAACCGGGGCCTGATAGCTTATGAGCCGTGGCTGTTTGCGCAGGCCGCCGCGCATTTGCTCACCACTTATAACGAGCAGGATACCGCTGAAGCGCCGGAGCCGGAAAACTACGAGCAGGACTTTTTACAGCGCTTGCAGGCCGAATTTCCCCGGCTACGCCGCGACTTGCTGCTGTTTTTTGAGCACGACACACCCGCTTCGTCGGCTTATTTTTACGGCGATAAAAACGGCGAGTCGTTCACCTGGCAAGAACCGTTGCGCCACCTCGTGGCCAGCGGCCACCTCGACCGCGCCGACATCCTCACGCGCTGCCTGCTGGCCCTGCGCCGCGACTTCCGCCGGCCACTGCTCACCTGGTTGCGCGAGCTTTTCCTAAACTTAAAACCCACCTTTACCGAGCGCCTGGCCCGCCAGCAGGAGCTGACCGAGCTGCTGGCCCACGCGCAGCCGCTAGTCGTCAACTTTGCGCTGGAGCAGCTGAAGGACTTACTGCCGGAGCCAGGTTTCGACCTGGCTCCCTTGCTGCTTTCGGCCGAGGGCCTGGTCACGCGGCCCGACCTCAAAACCGGCCTGCGCACCCTGGTTACGGGCCTGGCGCGGCTGCCCTACCACGCCGCAGCCCACGCCCCGGCCATTGCCCACCTGCTGGCCGGCGCCCTCGCCCACCCCGATGCCGCCGTGCAGGAGCGCGCCGCCAACGGGCTCGCCGAGCTGCTGGGTGCCCCCAAGCCCCGGCTCTCCCCGGCCGAAACCACGGCAACGCTCGCCGCCCTGGCCCCGCAAGCCGAGCTGCTGGGCGCCGCCGCCCGCGCCGCCCTCGCGCCCTGGCTGGCTACGCCCCAACTACCCGTTGCTGAGCCGGTAGCTTATGCGCCGCACGCGCAGTTTGTGCCCGACCTTTCGCCCGCCACGGCTATCGTGCCGGTGGCCGATTGGCACGAGCTGCTGTTTCTCACCGGGCAGGTGCTTCAGCACGACGAGCCGGCCGCCCGGGAGCGCTGGCTCGATGGCCTGCTGCGGCTGCACGGGCAGCTGCCGGCGGGCTACACCGCGCAATTGCAGCCCTACCTGGGGCAGGCATTCCCCCAGCTCAAAAAAGCCAGCCCCGCCGAGGCCAGCGCCTTGCTAACCAGCTCTCTCGCCCTGCACGGCCACGACGGGCTGCTACTGGCGCTGCTGCTCGGCTGGGCCGGGAGCTTTGCCACCCCGCGCGTGGCTGGCGTGCAGGTAAGCCGGGGCCACGGCGCACCCCTGCTGGCGCTGGAGCAGCAGCGCTACCTGCTGGCCGAAACCCGGCTGCGCGCCCGCGTGGCTTTGCCCCTGCTAAGCACGCCCACGCACCAGCCGCACTGGGTAGCCCCGAGCATGTTGGCAAGCCGGCTACTCGCTTATCAGGCGGCCGCCACCGTGCCTGAAGCGACCGACCTGGCCGTAGCGCTGGCCCGCAGCGCCCACGCGCACCCGGCCGAGGCGGCCGAGGCGCTACGCCTCCTGCCTCAGGTGGCCGATGCGGGCCTGCGCGAGCTGCTGACGTGGTTTTTTGGCCCACCAAGCCAGCCGCTACCGGCGCTGACCTTGGCGGTGGGCCGGGCGCCGGCTACGCTCGATACGGCCCTTACCGCCGCGCTGCCCGAGCTGTGGGCCGTAGCCGCCCGCACCAAAGCGCCCGCCGGCACCTTCCCCACCCTGGCGGCTAGCCTGGGCTACGACCACGCCGGCCTCACGCGGCCGCTGCCTACTTCGTGCGAAGCCGTACCGCGCGAAAACCGCTACCCCGACCCCACCCAGCCCGGGCAGGAGGCCGTTTACCACTTCGTGGAGCTGAGCTGGCGCAGCGGCGCGGCCACCCCGGCCCCCTCGCCGCTGCTGCTGTATGCGCCGCCCGTGGGTGAGAGCCGACACAGCTCCTGGGAAGATAACTGGCTATTGGTGTCGGATTTACCCCACCTTTTTTCGCTGCTGCCCAACTACCCCGCGCCCCTCTACGCCCACGTGCTGCGCCACGCCGCCTGGGCCGATAACCTCGAAAGCAGTGAGCGCGACCTGCTCCTTCGGGCGCTCACCGCGCTGCTTGGCCCCGGCCCGGCGCTGGAAGCAGCCGCCACCGCAGTACTAGCCAGCGGCCTCATCCACCACTCGCCGCCGGGCCGCAGCCTGGCCCAGGAGGTGCTGCTCCAGGCCATCGCACACGGCCGGCTGCACCCCGCCGCGCTAGGCCAGATTCTGGGGCAGCAGCTGGCCACCGGCTACGCCCCGGCCGCACGGTTGGCTGACAACCTACTGCCACTCAAGGGTATCAACGCCCTCACCGACGACGCCCTTTGCCAAATTCTGGCGGCGCTCTTGCCTGCGCTACCGGCCGCGCCGCCGCGCAACACCCGCAAGCTGCTCGACGCCTACGCCGACCTGCTGGCCCGCACCCGCCAGCCCCTGCCGGCCGCCGTACGCCCACACTTACTCGCCTGGCAAAAAACGGCCAGCCTCAAAGCCGCAGCAAAAACGCTGCTGGCCCTCCCCTAACAAGCTTGTCCCTCGCTACCAGTGCCACTGCCGGGGCAGGCGGGGATTCTTCCTGAAATACCTCTTGCAAGCTGCTTTTTAGCGCCTCTTCCCATGTCTGATTCCGTTGTTGAAACCTTCGACCAACTCGTGCGCCACCGGCCCATGCCGGAGCTAATCGACTTTCTGCTGCACCTCGACAAACCCGGCCAGGTGGCGGTGCGGCTCCAAACCAAGGCGCTGTACAAGGAGCTGAACAACTGGCGCAATGCGAGCACAGAGGCGCAGAAGCTGCGCAACCGCACCACGGCGCTCTTCCTGGCCGGGCTGGCTACCTACTCCAAGCAGGAGGCAATGGGGCGCAGCTTTGAGCTGCCCTGGGGCATCGACCTCGACAATGCCAAGGACAAGCGTGGCTATAAGGAGCACTTTATGAAGGTGGTGAACCACGCCCGGCCTACCTGGCTCACCGACTGGCTGGTCCGCCTCACCCGCGACAACCCGTGGGGCCTGACTTATAGCCTCATGCGCGAGCTGGAGGCCGCTAACCTCGTCACCTACGACCCCGGGCTGGCTGCCCAGCTCCTCGGCAACCGCCTCAACCGCTACAACCGCACCGACAAGGAGCGCGGCCAAAGCCTGGCCACTTACGTGCTCACGCAGCTGCAAACCGATGCCACCCTGCTGGCCCGCGACCTGCCGCTGCTCTTCGACTACGACACGCCGGCCGACTCGGCCTCCATCTACCTCGATAAAAACCGGGAGCCCATTACCTGGCTCACCCTATTGCCGCAGCTGGTGGCCTCGGGCCACCTGGAGCGCGCCGACCTACTCACGCGCTGCCTGCTGGCCCTGCGCCGCGACTTTCGCCGACCCCTGCTCACCTGGTTTAAAAACCTGTTTCTCAGCTTTAGCCCCACCCCCGCCGAGCGCCTGGCCCGCCAAAGCGAGCTGACCGAGCTGCTGGCCCACCCGCTACCGCTGGTCGTCAACTTCGCCCTCGACCAACTCAAGGACCTCTGGGCCGAGCCCGCCTTCGAGCCCGAGTTGCTGCTGCGCTACGCCGACGGCCTGCTCACGCGGCAAGACCTCAAAACCGGCTTCAAAACCCTGCTCACGGGTTTTGGTAAGCTTTTGAAAGTCAGCCCTGCCCTCGCGCCCACACTGGCCCCGCTCTACGCCGCCGCCCTGGCCCAGGCCGATGCCACCGTGCAGGAGCGCGCCGCCAAGGGCCTCGCCGAGCTGCTCACCGCCAAGAAGCCCCTGCTCTCGCCCGCCGAGCTGGCCGACGCGGCGGCGACCATCCCCCCGTACGCCGATTTACTGGCCCCGCCCGCCCGCGCCGTGCTGGCCCCGTGGCTGGCTACCAGTACCGGCCCAGCCAATCAGGATGCCGTCAATTACGAGCCCGTAAACACCTTCACTCCAGATATTTCGCCCGCTACGACCATCGCGCCGGTGGCCGACTGGCACGAGCTGCTCTTCCTCACCGGGCAGGTGCTGCGCTACGACGACCCGGCCGCCTTCGAGCGCTGGGTGGATGGGCTGCTGCGGCTGCGCGGCCAGTTTCCGGCGGGCTACGCCCAGCAGCTGCGGCCCTACCTCCAACAGGCTTTTCCGTGGGAATTGCAGGACCAGCCGGAGGCGCAGCAGGCCCTCACCCTGCTCCACTATCAGTTTGGCGGCAGCCACGCGGGCCAGCCCGATTTTATCAGGGCCCTGCTGGCGAGCTGGTTTGCTGATTTTGCGCAGCCCCGGCTGCCCAAGGTTACGCTGAGTGAGCAGCCGCACAACCACCCCGACCCGCTGCTGGCCCTGGAGCGCCAGCGCCTGGCCGTGGCCGAAACCCGCCTGCACCCGGCCAGCCCCTACGCGGCGCTGCCGCTGCTCAGCACCCCCAGCCACGCCCCGCACTGGGTGGCGCCCACCGCTTTAGTGCAGCGGCTGTTGGCCCACGAAGCCGCCAGCCTCGTCCCCGACCCCGCCGACCTGGTGCTGGCCCTGGCGCGCACCGCCTTTGCCGCCACCGCCGATGCCGCCGAAGCGCGGTTGCTACTGCCGCAGCTCGGCCACGCGGGGTTGCGCGAGCTGCTGGCCTGGTTTCTGTCGGCCACGGCGCCGGCCGAGGCGCTGCCTGCCTTCGGGCCGAGCGTGCAGTCCATCGTGAAGAGCCTAGCCGACCGCCTGGGCAAGCTGCTGCCCTTCCGCTACCACGGGCTGCCCGTGCCGCTCGCCGACGCCCTGCCCTGGCTGTGGGCCGTGGCCGCCCGCACCCGCCACCCCACCGCCGAGCTGCCCGCCCTGCGCCCGCTGGCCGACTACCCCGGCGTGGCCGCGCCCTGGCAGCCGGGCTGGCAGTTCGAGCCCAAGTCGCGCACCGATAAGTACCCCTGGAACAAGCAGCAGCCCGAAGTCACCACCACCTGGACCGAGCTGACCGTGCCCACCGAGCACCCCGGCCAGCGCCCACCCTCGCCGCTGGCGCTGTACGCGCTGCACGCCCGCCTGCCCCAGAACAAGCAATATTACCTGTGGTCACTGCCCGTCAGCCTGCCCTTTTTGCTGACTTTTTTCCCCAACAACCCCGCCCCGCTGCACTGGCACCTGCTGCGCACCGCCTGCCGCACCGACGGCACGGGCTCCGAAGCGCGCGGCGTGGTGGAGCGGGTACTTGCCACCCTGCTGGCCCCCGGCCCGGCCCTGGCCGAGAGCACCACCGTGCTGCTGGCCGTGGGCCTCACCCACGCCGCGCCCACCTGCCGGGCACTGGCCCTCGAAGTGCTGCTGGCCGCCGTGGCCCAGCGCCGCCTGGTGCCCGGCCCCCTGGGCACGGCGCTCGGCCGGCTGCTGGGCGCGGGCTTCGTGCCCGTGCAGCGCCTCGCCGACGGCCTGGCCGAGCTGCGCGCCATCGACCCCGCCACCGACGACGCCCTCACCCAAACCCTGGCGGCCCTGCTGCCTGCGCTGCCCGCCGAGCCGCCCCGCAACACGCGCAAGCTGCTCGACGCCTACGCCGACCTGCTGGGCCGCACCCGCCAGCCAGTGCCCGTCCCGGCGCAAGCCCGCCTGCGCGAGTGGCAGGCCAGCGCCAGCCTCAAAAAAACCATTGCCGGCCTACTGGCCTAAGCTGCCGGCCGGGTACTCCGTATTAATAGCCTACTCTTGTTCCGTTTATGACTACTTCCAGCGAGACCTTCGAACAGCTCATCCGGCACCGCACCACCCAGGAGTTGCTGCCGTTTTTACTAGCGCTTGACAGGAAGGACGTGGTGGCCGTGCGGCAGCAAACCCTGCGCCTCAAGAAGGAGTTGGAAGAATATAGTCAGCACGAAGTGCAGCCTGGCAAGCTCGCATGGAGCTGCCTGATGACGCCCGAGCAGCACAAAATGCTCTTTCTGTCGGGCCTGGCTACCTACTCGCGCAAGGAGGCGCTGGGGCGGGGCTTCGACATCCGCTGGCGGCTCGATTGGGACAGCCCCGGCAACCCCACGGCCGCTAAGTCAATGGCCCTGAAGGTACTCGAACACACCCGGCCCGACTGGCTGGCCGAGTGGCTCACCCGCCGCACCCGGGCCAACCTCTGGACCGCCCCGTCCTACCACGTGCTGCGCACGCTGGAAGCGCGCGGCCTGCTGACTCACGAGCCCTGGCTCTTTGCGCAGTCGGTGGCGCACCTGCCCAGCCAGTACAACTGGCGGCGCAACCAGGTGAAAGACGGCAACATCGCGCACTACGACCAGCTCATCCTCAGCGACCTGCAAGCCGATGCCACCCTGCTGGCCCGCGACCTGCCGCTGCTCTTCGACTACGATACCATGGCCGACTCGGCCTCTACATACACGTACACGGGTCAGGCGCGCACGCCCGTGTGGTGGCTCACGCTGCTGCCGCAGCTGGTGGCCGCGGGCCACCTGGAGCGGGCCGACCTACTCACGCGCTGCCTGCTGGCCCTGCGCCGCGACTTTCGCCGGCCCCTGCTCACCTGGTTTAAAAACCTGTTCCTCAGCTTTAGCCCCACCCCCGCCGAGCGCCTGGCCCGCCAAGGCGAGCTCACCGAGCTGCTGGCCCACCCGCTGCCGCTGGTCGTCAACTTTGCCCTCGACCAACTCAAGGACCTCTGGGCCGACCCCGCCTTCGAGCCCGAGCTGCTGCTGCTGCACGCCGAGGGCCTGATGACCCGGCCCGACCTCAAAACCGGCCTCAAAACCCTGCTCGGCGGCTTTAGCAAGCTCCTGAAAACGACGCCGGCCCTGGCCCCCGCACTGGCCCGGCTCCACCTGGCCGCGCTGGCCCACGCCGACAGCGCTGTGCAGGAGCGCGCCGCCAAGGGCCTCGCCGAACTGCTCACCGCCAAAAAGCCCCTGCTCTCGCCCGCCGAAACGGTCGAGCTAACCGCCAACACCCCCGCTTACGCCGACCTGCTGGCCCCGGCTGCCCGCGCCGTGCTGGCTCCCTGGCTGGCCCCGGCCGAAGCTGCTGCCCCAGCCACGGAGGCGCCGGCCAGCTACGCCCCCCAGGTAGATTTTACGCCTGACCTTTCCGCCGCTACGGCCATTGCGCCGGTGGCCGACTGGCACGAATTGCTTTTTCTCACCGGGCAGGTGCTCCAGCACGACGACCCGCTGGCCGTGGAGCGCTGGCTGGCGGGCCTGCTGCGGCTGCGCCCCGAGTTTCCGGCCGGTTATGCCGAGTTGTTGCAACCTTATGTAGTCCGGGTAATGCCCGGGGTGGATGGCTCGGCGGCCGAGCTGGCGGCCCTCCTTACCCAAGATGCGGCTAACGGCCACACCGGCCATATAGCCTTGGTGCAGATGCTATTGCTTAGCTGGGCCAATGGCTTTGCCGAGCCCTTTGTGGCCCGTGCGGTCGTCGCCAATACCTTCTCCGTACCCGACCCGCTGGTGGCGGTGGCCCAGCAGCGCCTGGCCTTTGCCGAGGCGCTGCTGATAGCCGGGCACGACTTACCGCTGCTCAGCACGCCCACCCACGCGCCGTACTGGGTGGCCCCCACTACGCTGGTCGAGCGCCTGCTGGCCTACCAGGCCGCCCGGCAGGAACCCAATCCCACCGACCTGGCCGTGGCGCTGGCCCGCACCGCCTGGCACTCGGCCGAGGCCACTGCCGCTACCACGCGCCTGCCCCAGCTTCAACTCGCTAGCTTGCAGACTCTACTAGCCTGGTTGCTAGCCCCGGCCAATGAGCCGCTCCCCACGCTGCCAGCGCCACCAGCCGCCGCGCCGGGCGCGCTGGCCGAGGCGCTGCCCTGGCTGTGGGCCGTGGCTGCCCGCACCCGGCAGCCGGCGGGCCACTTCCCCACACTGGCTAGCCTCACGCCCCGCGAGTGCCCCAACGTGGCGCAGCCCTGGCAGCCGGTGTGGGAGTTTCAGCCCAAGTCGAATAGCTACGTGGAGGAGTGGAAACCCGGCAAGCCCACCGTCACCGAGCACTGGTTAGACTTACTCGTGCACCCCAAAGCCACGCTTTCGGCCGCCCCGAGCGACTTGCTGCTCTACTCCTTACACGGCAAGCTCAAAAATACCGGCCAGCCCTACCAGTGGCGCCGCCTCCAGGCCCTGGCGGCTGATTATCCGTTTCTGCTGGCCCTGCTGCCGCAGTACCCCGCCCCACTCTACTGGCACACGCTGGCCCTGGCCGCCACCCGCGACACCGTGGACTCGTCCAACCGCGAGGTGCTGGTGCAGGCCATGCGCAGCCTGCTAGGTGATGGCGCCGCCTTCGACGAGCCCGCTACCCTGCTGCTGGCCATCGGCCTCACCTACAACGCCCCCGCCTGCCGGGCGCTGGCCTTCGAAGCGCTGCTGGCTGCCAGCGCCACCGGCCGCCTGGTGCCCGCTGCCCTGGGCACCGTGCTGGGCCAACTGCTGGCCGCGGGCTTCGTACCCGTGCAGCGCCTCACCGATGGCCTGGCCGAAATCCGCGCCAGCAGCCCCGCCGCCGACGCGGCCCTGCACCAGCTCCTCGACGCGCTGCTGCCTACGCTTCCCCCCGAGCCCCCGCGCAATACCCGCAAGCTGCTCGATGCCTACGCCGACCTGCGGAGCCGCACCGGCCAGCCCGTGCCGACACCCGTACGGGCCCGCCTACGCGAGTGGCAAGCCAGCGCCAGCCTCAAGAAGGCAGCGGCGGCCGTGCTGGCCGATTAACTAATTCAGCATCAAACAACCTTCTAAACACCAAGCATATGGCCCTGCTCACCATTCTCGACGAAACGGCCAGCGGCAGTATCCTGCGCCGCCTGGAATTGGAAATTGCCCAGGAAATGCTCACCGTGCGCGCGCTCATTGCCCAGCGCGTGCACGACGAAGTGGCCGCCTACAACGCCCAGCAGGACGGCCTATTCCAGGGCCTGGTGCAGCCCACCGAGTCCGAGCGCGTGCTCAATGGCTACCGCCTGCGCACCCGCAAGCGCATCGACGCCGAGCAGCAGGTGTACCGCGCCCTCGAAGCTTTCCAGAACAACGGCTTTTTCCTGCTCGTGAACGACCGCCAGGCCGAAACGCTGGACGAGGAAATCTGGCTCGGCGCGGGCGCCACGGCCAGCTTCGTTAGGCTCACGCCGCTGGTCGGCGGCTGATTGCTAGCTGGTTGACTAATGCTATTCTTTCAATAATCTGCCTCATGGCCCTTCCCCTGCTGCCTCCCCTCGCCGATACCACGCCCATCTCCGATGCAGATGTGGCCACGGCGGCCACCCTGCTCCGCGCCCTGCTGCGCGAGAGCACCCGCGCCGTGCCGGACGCCTGGACTATTAGCCTGGACCTAGCAGCTTTGCGGACCTACCAGCAGCTTGCCGGACTGGCCACTGCCGAGCGCCTGGCCCTGGCGGAGCAGGCGGTGGCCCAGTTCAAGGCGCGGGCACCCGCCAAAACCCGTCGTTATGCTGACCGCGACCTGTCGTGCCGGCTGGAAGCGCGCCTGCTAGAACACCTGCTGACTACCTCCCCCGGCTTTCGGGCCGCTGATTATATTACACTTTTATTCAGCTACTTACCCGCCGAAGCCGAGAGCGCTGACTGGCATGCCTTTTCCCTCCCCGTGGAGCTTACCCTGCGCCAGCTGGGCCAGCAGCTAGGCCCCACCGGCCCCGCCCCCGACGTGCGCGCCGCCCTGAGCCAGCTGCTCCACGAGCCCGCCTTCCGGGCTACGCCCAGCTACGCGCTACGCCCGGCGCTTCAGCAGCTTAGCGCCCTGATAGACAAGGGTATTCCGCGTCGGCAGAAAGGCATATTTTCGGCGGGCGACAGCTTTGGACAGCTCCTAATTGCCTTCGCCGATACCTCGGCCGCCGCGCCTTACTTTCCCCTGTTTGGGCTGTGGGCCCAAGCCACGGGCAGCAAGCCAACCCAGCATTTTCGCAAGCAGGCGGGCCAGCTGCTAGCGACCATCGGGCCGGCCGTTGCGGAAACTCAGTTGTTGGAATGGCTGGATTTTTTGCAGCGTAAAGAGCACGATACGCACGCGTACCAAGTAACCTACGGCCCTCACGCATACAACCTGACCGACGAAACCTACCTGGCCCCGGCCAACCTCACGGTGGCCAAGGGCCTGGTGTGGTCGCTGCTGGGCCAGGGCCAGCCCTCGGCGGCCCTGCTGCAAGCCCTGGCCGACCTAGCGGCCAAGTGCTACCGCAAAAACCCCGGCGTGGGCCCGTGGTGCGCCATGCTGGGCAATGCCTGCGTGTTCACGCTGGCGCATAGTGGCTTGCCGGGCGCGGCGCACCTCTCGCGGCTGCGCGCCAAGGCCACCAACCGCAACATCCAGGTGCTGCTGGATAAGCGCCTCGCCGAGCTAGCCACCGCGCTCTCCCTCACCCCGGCCGACCTCGACGACCTCTCCATCCCTACCCACGGCCTGGGGGCGGGGCAGGCGCGCTACGCCTTCCCGGGCTACGCCGCGCACCTCACCCTGAGCAGCCCCACCAAGGCCGCGCTGCACTGGTTCATGGCCGATGGTACGCCGCTAAAAACTGTGCCCACCGCCCTCAAGAAAGCGCAGCCCGCCGAAGTAAAAGCGGTGCAACAAACCCTGCTGCTCGTGCAGCAAACGCTGCTAACCCAGCGCGACCGCCTGGAGCGCGCCTACCTCGCCGACCGCCGCTGGAGCTATGAGCGCCTCCGCGACTGCTACCTGCACCACGCCCTGGTGGCCCCCCTGGCGCAGGGCCTCATCTGGCGCTTTAGCCTGCCCACCGGGGCCACCCACGATGCCCTGTGGCTGCACGGCGCCTGGCACGATGCGGCCGGGCAGCCCCTGCCCGACCTGGCCACCGCCACGCAGGTGCAGCTGTGGCACCCGGTGCTGGTGCCCCCCGCCGAAGTGCTGGCCTGGCGCCACCTGCTGGCGCAGCACCAGTTGCAGCAGCCCTTCAAGCAGGCGTACCGCGAGGTGTACCTGCTCACGCCGCCCGAGGAGCGTACCCGCACCTACAGCAACCGCATGGCCGCCCACATTCTCAAACAGCACCAAATCAGCGCCCTGGCCAAGCAGCGCGGCTGGGCCTACGACCTGATGGGCGGCTTCGACAACAACTCCAATGGCACGGCCCTCAACTTGCCAGCGTACCAGCTGCGCGCCGAGTTTTGGCTGACGGACGTGGCCGCCGAAGAGACCACCTCGGGCATCTACCGCTACATAGCCACCGACCAGGTGCGCTTTACCCGGCACCGCGAGGCCGTGCCCCTGCCCGAGGTACCGCCGGTAGTTTTCTCCGAGGTGATGCGCGATGTAGACCTGTTTGTGAGCGTGGCCAGCGTGGGCAACGACCCCAATTGGCGCGACAGCGGCGCGCCGCGCGACTACCACACCTACTGGGAAAGCTACAGCTTCGGCGAGCTGGGCGAGATGGCCAAAACCCGTAAGCTGGCCCTGGAGCGCCTCGTGCCCCGCCTAAAAATCGGCCAGGTAAGCGAAATCCGCGATAAGTTTCTCGTAGTAAAAGGCAAGCGCCGCACCTATAAAATCCACCTCGGCAGCGGCAATATCCTGATGGAGCCCAACGACCAGTACCTCTGCATCGTGCCCGACCGCTCGCCCCAAAACCTCACGGCCGACAACGTGTTTCTGCCCTTCGAGGGCGACGCCGTACTCTCCATCATCCTCAGCAAAGCCCTGCTGCTGATGGACGACGACAAGATTACCGACGAGACCATCTTGCTTCAGCTAGGCTAGCTGGCCGGGTCGAAAACCACTTCTAACAAACGCTTTTCTCCGGTGAGGATGATTCTACTAAGCCTGCTGTTCTTCAACGCCCTCTGTTTCCTGCTGTTTTTCCTGGATAAACGCAAAGCCCAGCGAGGCCAGCGGCGCATCTCCGAAAAAACGCTGCACCTGGCTACCCTGGCGGGGGCGGCCCCGGGTGCGTGGGCAGCTATTTTTTTGTTGCATCACAAGAACCGCAAAGCAGCCTTCTGGGGCGTGACGCTGCTGCTTACGCTGGTGCAGGGCGCGGCTTTGTATTTTCTTATGTCACCAAACTTTCGCGCACCAAGCTAGCGGGTTACTGGTTTTACTGGCGCGAGTTTAGCGTAGCGTAACTCGCGCCAGTAAAACCAGTAATAGATTGTGCAGTTTTTATCGCTTGCCAAAATTACACTGATAGCACAGTGGCTGAATATTATCAATTGCGTCTCCTCCACCTTTATTAAGCGGAATAACGTGGTCTTTCGTCCACACGTACTTGTAGCGTTTATCGGCCCTGGCTGGGATATCCAACCACTTTCTTTTACAGTGAGGACAAGCGTCAAATTCGCTTAGCTTACTTCTCCATTACGAAGCAGTATGCTGCCCATCTGCGTTACGCTTACGCTCCGTATAATGCTTGGCTCGTTCTTGCCGGCAGGTTTTACAATAACGGTACTGCTTAGCTGAGCTAGCCGAAACCCAGCAACCCCAATTACTCGATTCGCATTTAGCACACACTGCTTCCAATGAATTTTATTACACTTGGGCGTATGCAGTGCTTAGCCTATTTCCACCCAGCCGCCGCCATCGCGCACCCGTTCCAGCAAAGCGGCATGATGCGGGGCGCGCTGCAAAATCAACTCATTGCCCAGCAGCACTAGTTGCTGGCGCGCCCGCGTCACGGCCACGTTGAGCTTGCGGTCGACCTGGCCGGTTTCGTCGGG
>Ga0265798_10001842_pt1 | contig 32144 bp, 23 predicted proteins | sample P3T30metagenome_FD_192430 | JGI IMG/M metagenome (GOLD analysis project Ga0265798, IMG submission 192430) | Plant litter microbial communities from East Loma Ridge, Irvine, California - P3 T30 | ecosystem: Environmental > Terrestrial > Plant litter > Unclassified | place: USA: California... | reverse complement strand
CGCGGTCGATCTTGAGCACCGAGATCGGGAAGCGCTTGAGGTAGGCCAGCGACGAGTAGCCGGTGCCGAAATCGTCGATCGCGATGCGCGCGTGGCGCTCCACCATCTGGGCCAGGACATTCTCGGCATGCGCCGGGTCGACCATCAGCGTGCCTTCGGTAATCTCGAGCACCAGCTGGCGTCCGTCCAGGCCGGACAGCGCCAGCGCGTCGTCCAGCACCGTCAGGAAGCGGTCGCTGCGGAACTGACGCGGGCTGATGTTCACCGAGATGTACAGCTCGCGCTCGGCCACTTCCTGGAACTGCTTGACCTGCATGCAGGCCGCCTTGAGGGCCCAGGCTCCCAGCAGGTTGATCAGGCCGTTGTTCTCGGCGATCGGGATGAAGCGCGCCGGCGGCACCATGCCGAGGGTCGGATGCTTCCAGCGCATCAGCGTCTCGAAACCCTCGATGATGCGGGTCCGGGCATTGACGATCGGCTGGTAGTACAGCAGGAATTCGCCTTCGCGCACGGCCTTGAACATCGCTGCCTCGAGCGAGATGTCGTGCTCGGGCGGGCCCTGGTCGCTGGGGCTGTAGACCACGGCGCGGCCCTTGCCGGTCTCCTTGGCGCGCGACAGTGCGGCATCGGCCAGCGCCACCAGCCGCACTTCGTCCTCGGCGTGGTCCGGGTATACCGTGATGCCGATCGAGGCGCCCAGGTAGATGGTGTGGCCGCCCGCCTCGAACGGCGACTGCAGGGTGGCCAGCAGGCGCCCGGTGACGAGCTTGATCTGGGCCTCGCTGAAGGTCCCCGGCAGCACCGCCACGAATTCGTCCCCGCCGACCCGCGCCAGCGTGTCGCTGTCGCGCAGGGTGCGGCGCAGGCGGCCGGCTGCCATCTGCAGCACGGTGTCGCCCAGCGGGTGGCCCAGGCCGTCGTTGACCTTCTTGAAGCCGTCCAGTCCGATCGCAGCGACCGCGAAACCGTGGCCCGAGCGGCGCGCGTTGGCGATCACCATGCGGATGCGGTCGGCCAGCAGGATGCGGTTGGGCAGTTCGGTGAGCGCGTCGTGGGTCGCCATGTGGCGCAGCCGCTCCTCGGTCGCGTGCTGGACCGACATGTCACGCCCGATGACCAGCAGCGGGGCGCTGTCGCCGGTCGCCAGCCGCGCGATGCGCAGCTCGAACCAGATGTCCCGTTCGCCGCTGCGAAAACGCGTCTCGACCAGGATCGCATCGTTGCTGGTGATGGCGCTGAGCAGCGCATTGCGCAGCGCCGGCTGGTCGATCTCGTGCACCAGCGCCACCAGCGAGCAGCCAGGTTCGTATCCGCACAGGCGCTGGGCGCGCGAGCCGGCCGCGTAGATCGCGCCGTCGGGCGCCACCCGGAACACGGCGTCGCCCGCCGTTTCCAGCAAGCCGTCGAGCAGCGCCGCGGGCAGGGCGGCGGCGCCTGCCGGCTGGGACGTGTACACGGCGGATGAACTGGTGTGCATGTTATCTAGGGAACTTTCGTATCGCGGCGTGTGCAGGTCATGCCAATGTCACATGTGAACCATGCGAGTCTAACAAACCAGAGGCAACTTTAGCACTGAAAAATTCCGTCAGGCATTAAACAGCACAACTTCGGGCACGATTTCACCGGTTCTTGCGTCTGCACAGTCTGCTGGGAGAGCGGCCGGGCGGCGCCGACCTGCCGCGTTGAATCGAGATTGCCCCTGTCGAGCCATTGTCGCTGATTCTTGCTTGAGAGGAAATAACAAAGCGTCAATCTGGTGTCGCATTGCAACATTTAACAATTGGCGATCCCGGTGGGGGCGCCAGCGCCGCCGCCGGTATCGTCCTGCGAGGCTGGCGGCGGGCCGCTCTGGCGAACTTTCCGATGTCAAGAAGACCAATTATTTGTCAGGGAGGGCGGGACAAACGGCCGCATGACTGGGATAATGCTCGTTGTCACGTTGTACTCACGCCTCATGCACGCTTCACAGAGAAACAAGTTGAATCCCATTATGAAACAAGATCCGCGCTTCCCGAACCTCTACATCCTCGACCACCCGCTGATCCAGCACAAGCTGTCGCATATGCGCGAGCACGACACTTCGACCCGTACCTTCCGCGAGCTGCTGCGCGAGATCACGCTGCTGATGGGATACGAGATCACGCGCGACCTGCCGCTGACCACCCGCGAGATCAAGACCCCGCTGGTCACGATCGACGCGCCGGTCATCGCGGGCAAGAAGCTCGCCGTGGTGCCGATCCTGCGCGCCGGCATCGGCATGAGCGACGGGCTGCTGGAACTGGTGCCGTCGGCGCGCGTCGGCCATATCGGCGTGTTCCGCGATCCGGAGACCCACGAGCCGGTTGAATACATGGTGCGCCTGCCCGACACCACTGAGCGCACCTTCATCCTGTGCGATCCGATGGTTGCCACCGGCAACTCGGCAGTGCACGCGATCGATGTGCTGAAAAAGCGCGGCGTGCCGGATGAGCAGATCCTGTTCCTGGCGCTGGTCGCCGCCCCCGAAGGCGTCAAGGTGTTCATGGATGCGCACCCGAACGTCAAGCTGTACGTCGCTTCGCTCGATTCCCACCTGGATGAAGATGCCTACATCATCCCGGGCCTGGGCGACGCGGGCGACCGCATCTTCGGCACCAAGTAAGCAGGCGTGGCGATGGTGCAGCCAGTCGACCAGCAGTTCTTCGCGCGTCTTGCCGAGCTCAACGAGAAGTTCGCGGCGCGCCTGCCGTCCACGCTCGACCGTCTCGCGAGCCTGTCGCAGGAACTCGCCGCCGCCAACGGCGCCTCGTTTGACCCGGCGGCGCCGGCGGGGGAACTGCAAGCCATGCTGCATACGCTGGCCGGCTCGGCGGCAACCTTCGGCTTTCGCGGCCTGGGCCATCACGCGCGCCTGCTCGAGCAGCGGTTGCGCGTGCTGCGCGCCTTCGATGCAGTTGCCGCCAGCGAGTGGCAAGCCTGGCGCGCCGAGCTGGACGAGTATATCGGCGCCGCGCGGCGCGATCCCAAAGCGCTCACTTAACTTGCGAGTTACGCAAGCTGCATGCGCAAGCTTTCAGCAGAGCAGAATTTGATTCAGCGCAAACATTTGGGATGTCGTTGCGCCTATATTTTGCTACATACCTTGTAAAGAACGTGCGGCCGTAATTAGTGACTATAGGAATCGTTTTAGCTGAACGTATTTTTATTTAACGAATAGAGTGCGCTCGGGGTTTATTTGGGTATAATGCGGGATCGTTGGGTTCGAGCTAGTAGTGCAGTCTGTCTGTCATTTCTTTCTTGCTTCTTCAAACGATCTGAAACGGGCGCAAGCCCAACTAACCGAAATAGGAAATTGTAATGGCAACTGGCATCGTTAAATGGTTCAATGACTCGAAGGGCTTCGGCTTCATCACCCCTGATGAAGGCGGCGAAGATCTGTTCGCGCACTTCTCGGCTATCCAGAGCAACGGCTTCAAGTCGCTGCAGGAGAACCAGCGCGTTTCGTTCGACGTGACCACCGGCCCTAAGGGCAAGCAAGCCTCGAACATCCAGCCTCTGTAATAGCCTAAGGGCGTTACGAGACAAGAATCCCCGGAATTGCCGGGGATTTTTTTCGTCCGTCACTTTCATGCGCCTGCCGGGCGCACCCTCAGCGGTCCTGCCAATACCCTGGCGACGCATAGCTGCGGCGCAAGAAGTCCACGAACGCGCGGATCCGCAGCGGCAGGTGGCGGCGTTGGGCGAACACGGCGTGCACATCGTTGCCCGGCGCGGCAAATTCATCGAGCACCGTCGCCAGTTCGCCGCTGGCGATCTGGCTGCCCACTTCCCACATCGAACGCCAGGCAAGGCCCTTGCCGGCCAGCGCCCACGCGTGCAGCACGGCGCCGTCGTTGCACACCATATTGCCGCCTACCTTCAGCGTCACCGGCTTGCCCTGATCGAGGAAGGTCCAGCCGCGCTGGCTGCCTTCGCTGCTGATCGCCAGGCAGTTGTGGCGCGCGAGGTCAGCCAGGGTGCCGGGCCGGCCATGGCGCTTGAGGTAGGCGGGCGAAGCCACCAGCACGCGCCGGTTGTCGGCCAGCTTGACGCCGACCAGGCTCGAGTCGCCCAGGCTGGCAATCCTGATCGCCACATCGACCCCTTCGCCGACCAGGTCGACCACGCGGTCGTTCAGGTTCAGGTTGACCGTGACCTCGCGGTGTTCGGCCAGGAAGGAGGGGAGCAATGGCGCCACATGCTGGCGCCCGAAGCCGGCGGGCGCCGACACCGTGAGGTGGCCCGAGGCGCGCAGGCTGCGCTCCGAGACCGCCGCCTCGGCATCGCCCACGTCGCCCAGGATGCGCTGGCAATCCTCGAGAAACGCCGCGCCCTCATCGGTCAATACCAGCTTGCGGGTTGTGCGCTGTAATAGCTTGACGCCCAGGCGGGCTTCGAGCGCATCGAGCCGGCGCCCGATCATGGCCGGCGCGATGCCCTCGGCACGGGCCGCGGCCGACAGGCTGCCGCGCGCCACGACCTCGATGAAAGTTGACATCTGGGTGAATTTACCCATCGCACATCTCCATTTTTACTTTTTATTTGATACAAAAACACACGGATGATGTGAGAATTTGTATGGTTTAGCGATATCCAGGTGAATATACTGGATGACAAGACAAACGCCAAGCGCGGTCCAGGCCGGCGCGCGGCGCACGCATTCTTCATCATTTCCAGGAGCCGATATGTCCCTCACCATCCCCGCAGGCATGCAGATCACCGGCGCGCTCAAGCCCGGTTACGAACGGATCCTGGTCCCGGAAGCACTTGCGCTGATAGCGCAGCTGTCGCGCGCATTCGAACCGCGCCGCCAGGAGTTGCTGGCGGTGCGCGCCGAGCGCGCGCGCCGCCTGGATGCGGGCGAACGTCCCGACTTCCTGGCCGAGACCGCGCAGGTGCGCGATGGCGACTGGCGCATCGCGCCGCTCCCGCAGGCGCTGCTGTGTCGCCGGGTCGAGATCACCGGCCCGGTCGAGCGCAAGATGGTCATCAATGCGCTCAATTCCGGCGCTGACAGCTATATGACCGACTTCGAGGATTCAAATACGCCCAACTGGGACAACCAGATCAGCGGCCAGATCAATCTGTACGACGCCGTCCGCAAGACCATCTCGCTCGAGCAGAACGGCAAGTCGTATCAATTGAACGAGCAGGTAGCGACCCTGCTGGTGCGCCCGCGCGGCTGGCACCTGGACGAAAAGCACGTGCTGGTCGACGGCCGGCGCGTCTCCGGCGGCATCTTTGATTTCGCGCTGTTCATATTCCATAACGCCAAAGAGCTGCTGGCGCGCGGCGCCGGTCCGTATTTCTATCTGCCCAAGCTCGAATCGCACCTCGAGGCGCGCCTGTGGAACGATATCTTCGTGATGACCCAGGATGCGCTCGGGCTGCCGCAGGGGACGATCAAGGCGACCGTGCTGATCGAGACCATCCTGGCCGCGTTCGAGATGGACGAAATCCTGTACGAGCTGCGCGAGCACAGCGCCGGCCTGAATGCCGGCCGCTGGGATTACATCTTCTCGTGCATCAAGAAGTTCAAGCTCGATCTCGACTTCTGCCTGGCCGACCGCCCCAAGGTGACGATGACGGCGCCGTTCATGCGCGCCTACGCGCTGTTGCTGCTCAAGACCTGCCACCGGCGCGGCGCCCCGGCGATCGGCGGCATGTCGGCGCTGATTCCGATCAAGAACGATCCCGAGAAAAACGAGATCGCCATGGGTGGTGTGCGCAGCGACAAGGCGCGCGACGCCAGCGATGGCTACGACGGCGGCTGGGTCGCGCACCCGGGGCTGGTGGGCCTGGCGATGGAAGAGTTCACCAGGGTGCTGGGCGAGCGGCCGAACCAGTTCGACAAGGAGCGTCCGGATGTGGACGTCACGGCAGCGCAGCTGCTTGATTTCAAGCCCGAAGCACCGATCACCGAAGCCGGCCTGCGCTACAACATCAATGTCGGCATCCATTACCTGGGCGCCTGGCTGGCCGGCAATGGCTGTGTGCCGATTCACAACCTGATGGAAGACGCCGCGACCGCCGAGATCAGCCGCTCGCAGGTGTGGCAATGGATCCGTACGCCAAAGGGCGTGCTGGACGATGGCCGCAAGGTCACCGCCGACATGGTGCGCGCCATGATCCCCGAAGAGCTGGAAAAAGTGAAGCAGGTGGCGGCCGACGGCACGCATGCCAATTACGAGCGGGCGGCCGTGATCTTCGAAGAGATGTCGACGTCGGAGACGTTTGCGGAGTTTTTGACCTTGCCGCTGTACGAAGAAATTTGAATATTGACGACCGCGAATGCCGATCGTGGGGTGGACGGCTCCGCCGTCCACGCGTTCAACAGGCGTCAGCGGGCCGCAGACCAGTCTGATCGACGTTCCTTGGACGCGTGGACGGGAAACTGAACTGACCCCACGGTATTCGAAAGTCCGTTCGCCCTGAAATACTCGGCTAAAACGTATTCTTCCACTCACGCAGTGCCGCAAAGGTCGCCACCCGCGTCGCACCCGGCTGCAACCTGCCAGCCTCGACCAGACTCTGCACGATGCGCGGCTCGCCATAGCGTAAAAACGGATTGGTCGCCTTTTCGAGTCCGATCGTCGAGGGAATGGTCGGCTGATCTGCCGCCCGCCTGGCGCCATCGCTCTTTGCACGCGCCGCGAGTACCGCATTGTCCGGCTCGACCGCCTGGGCAAAGCGCAGGTTCGACAGCGTATACTCGTGTGCGCAATACACCAGCGTCTCGTCCGGCAACTGGGCCAGCTGCTGCAGCGAATCGGCCATCTGCGCCGGCGTCCCTTCGAACAACCGCCCGCAGCCGGCGCCAAACAGCGTGTCGCCACAGAACAGCCACTCAGCCCCGGCATCGCGCCGCACATAGGCGATATGCCCCAGCGTATGCCCCGGCACATCCAGCACCTCGAGCGCGAGATCGATCCCCGGCACGGTGATCCGGTCGCCCTGTCCCAGCGGCTCGGTCACCGCGTCGATGTCGTCGCTGCGTGGCCCGAATACCGGCACCGACCACTCGTCGAGCAGGGCCGGAACACCCCCGATATGGTCAGCATGATGATGGGTGAGTAGAATGGCAGTCAGGCGCAGCTTGTGCGCGGCGAGGGCGGCGCGGATCGGGGCGGCTTCGCCCGGGTCGACGACGGCGGCATTGACGCCGTCGTGAATGAGCCAGAGATAATTGTCTTTAAAGGCAAGGGCCGTCAGTACGGACAGGTCCTTGCGTGGTGGAGTCGTCATGGTCAACCGTGGTCTTGAAGAGGTGGCATGGATAGCGCATCCGAAAAATCCATTATAGCGCTCGACAACTGGCTGCAATCGCCGGCAGGCGCCTACGTGCGCGCGTTCGAGCAAGCCTGCCTCGACGAACTCACGGTGGATATCTTCGGCTTCAATGCCGTCCAGATCGGCGTGCCGCAGCTCGACGCGCTGGCCGCCAGCCGCATGCCCAATACATGGCAGGCGGCGACGCGCGCCTCGCATGCCGACGAACTGGCGTTCGCGGCCGGGGGCAAGCAGATTGCGGTCGCGGTCGATTTCGAGGAGCTGCCGTTCGCGACCTCCAGCATCGACCTGGTGGTCCTGCCGCATGTCCTCGAGTTCGCCGCCGAGCCGCACCAGGTCTTGCGTGAAGTCGAACGGGTGTTGATTCCAGAAGGGCAGGTGATCATCTGCGGCTTCAATCCGGCCAGCCTGTGGGGCTTGCGCCAGGGCGTGCACCGGGTCACGCGCAGCGACTACCTGCCCGAGTCGGGTGAATTCATCTCTATGCCGCGTCTCAAAGACTGGCTAAAATTACTGAACCTGGGCGTGACACGCAGCCACTTTGGCTGCTACGCCCCTCCGTGCCGCACGGCCCACTGGCTCAGCCGCTTCTCGATGATGGAATCGGCAGGCGGCCGCTGGTGGCCCTATCTCGGCGCGGTCTACGTGGTGCATGCGATCAAGCGGGTCAAAGGCATGCACATCATCGGTCCCGCATGGAACAAGAAAGCGAGCAAGCGACCGGCGGCAGTGCCGGCAGCGAACAGGAATGAGCGAACAACAAGTGAATGAAGCAACCTCGACCCAGGTCGAGATCTTTACCGACGGCGCCTGCAAGGGCAATCCCGGCACCGGCGGCTGGGGCGCCTTGCTGGTCTCGAACGGCCACGAAAAGGAAATCTTTGGCGGCGAGCCGAACACCACCAATAACCGCATGGAATTGCGCGCCGTGATCGAGGCGCTGACCGTGCTGAACCGCCCGTGCAAGATCGTGCTGCACACCGACAGCCAGTACGTCCAGAAGGGGATCTCGGAATGGATCCACGGCTGGAAGGCGCGCGGCTGGAAGACGGCGGCCAAGGAACCGGTCAAGAACGACGACCTGTGGAAGGCGCTCGACCTGGCGCAGCAGCAGCACGCCGTCGAATGGCGCTGGGTGCGCGGCCATAATGGCCATCCGGGCAACGAGCGGGCCGACGTGCTGGCCAATCGCGGCGCCGCCTCGGTCAGGCGCTGATGCCCGGCACATTTCTTACCCGTACCGGTTTGCTATACTGCGGTCCGCTTTCATTATTTTGTAGAACACCATGCGCCAGATCGTCCTCGATACCGAAACCACCGGCCTGAATCCACGCACGGGCGACCGCGTCATCGAGGTCGGCTGCGTCGAAATCTTCAACCGCAAACTGACCGGGAATAATTTTCACCGCTATATCAATCCCGAGCGTGAATCGGATGAAGCGGCGCTGGCAGTCCACGGCTTGACGACCGAGTTCTTGCGTGACAAACCGAAGTTCCAGGAGATCGCGCAGGAACTGGCCGAGTTCGTGCAGGGCGCCGAAGTCATCATCCATAACGCGCCGTTCGACCTGGGCTTCCTGAATCACGAATTCGTGCGCCTTGGCATGCGGCCCTTCGTCGAGCATTGCAGCGGCGTGATCGATACGCTGGTGAATGCGAAGGAACTGCATCCGGGCAAGCGCAATTCGCTGGATGCCTTGTGCGACCGCTACGAAGTCTCGAACGCCCACCGCAAGCTGCACGGCGCATTGCTTGACTCGGAGCTGCTGGCCGATGTCTACCTGGCGATGACGCGCGGCCAGAACTCGTTGACGATGGATGTCGAAGTCGAGACCACGCATGTCGGCGATGCGCTCGAGATCGTGCCATTGGGCGAGATCATCGTGGTGGCCGCCAGCGCTGATGAACTGGCCGCGCACGACGCGGTGCTGGTCGGCCTCGACAAAGGCGTCAAAGGCAATTGCGTCTGGCGGAATTACGCTCCGCAGGGGTGACGCAGCAACAATCCTGTGGCATAATACGCCTCGCTTCGGGAGGTTAGCTCAGGGGTAGAGCACTGCATTCACACTGCAGGGGTCGCAAGTTCGAAACTTGCACTTCCCACCAGGATTCCACAAGGCCAGCAGCAATGCTGGCCTTTGTCGTTTGCGGAGCGCGCGGAGGTTGCACCGGCTGGTTGTTCGCTGCAATGGGAGCAGCTGCCGATTCATGTGGCTAAGCCGATTGCCATTTGGAATAATTCAACATCTGTGGCATAATACGGCCTCGTTGGGAGGTTAGCTCAGGGGTAGAGCACTGCATTCACACTGCAGGGGTCGCAAGTTCGAAACTTGCACTTCCCACCAACAGGATTCTGATAAAACGCTCGCTTTCATGCGGGCGTTTTGCATTTCTGGCTGATGCGGGGCACGCAGTGACACACTGCTGTAATAATTGCTTTATAGAATCAGGCGATCGTCAGATTCGAGAAGCCCATGCTAGCCGCACCTACCATCACCGAGTCCGCGCTGGCCACGGCCGTCTTCGCCAAGACAGACAAGGGGCGGGCCGAAGTCGCCCAGCGCGGCGCGCGCCTGAGCAGCAAGCAGCGTAGCGTGCTGATCATGCTGGACGGCCGCAAGCCGGCGCAATTCCTGACCTCGCTCGTCCCCGTCGCACAGCTCGCGACGATTCTCGACGAGCTCGCTGCAATGGACATGATCGTGACCATTGCCGCGGCAGCCGCTGCGCGCCCTGCGCCAGCAATGCCACCGCCTGCTCCGGCCGCTGCCGCGCCAGCGCACGTGCCAGCTCACGCGCCGCCAGCCGACCCAGCCCGCCTGGTCTCAGCCAAGTCCATCCTGATCCGCAGCGCCGAATCCTGCCTCGGCCCGATCGCCGCCGACCTGATCCGTCAAATCGCCGCTGCAGCCGACGAACACCAGCTGCAGCGCGCCATCGGTCACTGGCATATGGCGATGCGTGACTCCAAATTCGGCCGCGACGTTGCCGATGCCCACCTGGAACAGGTCAAGGCGAGTCTGCTAGCGCCTGCTTGAGGTCCGGGGTGATCGTCCACGCATACAAGGTCTTGTCACGCACCCGCACGATCTGTTCAGGCGGCCACTGCGCACCCATATGAAAATCATGCGAGACCACGCGCGCGCCGACCCGCAACTGGCGCCACAGGCGCGGCATCAGCTTGAGGTTGACCTCGAACAGCAGGTACAGCATGACCACGGTGGCTGGGCTGAAATCGGTCTGGAACAGGTCGGCCTGGCGAAAGCGCACCCGGTCCTGCACGCCGGCGCGGCGCGCGTTCGCGTTGGCCTCCGAGATCCGCTCCGGATCGAGGTCGATCCCGACGCCGCGCGCGCCATGGTGGCGGGCCGCCGAGACCACGATGCGGCCATCGCCGCAGCCGAGGTCATAGACCACATCGTTCTTGCCGACCCTGGCCATGGCCAGCATCCGCTCGACGATGTCCTGGGGCGTGGTCACATACGGCACTTTTGGCAGCGGCCGTTCGGCGCGCGCATTGGGTATCAGGCCAGGCGCCAGCGCCAGGCCGGCAGCTGCCGTGGCGCCATGCAGCAGGGTGCGGCGCGTAAACAGGGGACGGTCGCCGGCGGGCGGGATGAATCGGTGTTCTTGATCACGGTCAGGCAAAGTCGGTATTCCTCGGTTCGTGGCCGGACCGAGGCAAGACATCCTGCCAGCGGGGTCCTCAGGCCGTCGCGCCCGGCAGCACCAGGTCGAGCTCGAGCGCGCCTTCCGGCTGCCGCATGCCCGCCACGATATAGCCGCGGTTGCGGCCCGCTTCCTTGCCCTTGTACAGGGCGCGGTCGGCCAGTGCGATCGCCTGTTCCCAATCGATCTGGTGGGCGTTGCCCGGCTCGTCGTGCAGATCGAACGGCAGCGACACTGCACCGGCGGTGGCGCTGATGCGCACCTCGGTGCCGTCGTCCAGCCGCACCGGACTGGCCGCGAGTGCTTCCAGGATGCGCCGTACCAGCACCGGCTGCTGGCTCGGCGTCACGCCCTGCGAATATACCAAAAATTCTTCACCGCCCCAGCGCAGCACCATGTCCGATTCGCGCATCGCAGCACGCAGGCGCTTGCCGACTTCGACCAGCACGGCGTCGCCGGCGGTGTGGCCGTATTCGTCGTTGATGCGCTTGAAGTGATCGATATCGAGCAAGGTGAAGCAGTCGGCCGCGTCCCGGCGCGCCGCGATTTCGCCAGTGCGGGTGCGCATGCGGTCCTGGAACGAGCGCCGGTTGTGCAGGCCAGTGAGCGGGTCATGGGCCGAGCAATAGGCGAGCTCATCGTTGAGCGCCACCAGGCGGCGTCCGGCGCGTTCCGATCTGCGGTACATCCACAGCACGCCCGCAAGCATCAGCAATGTCAGCGACGTGCCCAGCGAGGCGGCGGTCTGGAGCAGGTGGCGCTCGCGCAGTTCGGCGTCCTTGAGCGCATTGTCGCTGCGCAGGGTCTCGATCTGGGCGGCCCGCTCGCGCGCCTTGTACTGTTCCTGGAATGCGGCAATGGCCTTGTTGCGCTCGTCCAGCGCCAGCTTGCTGGCGACCTCTTCGCGTTCGCGGGCGCTGGCCAGCGCCTCGCGGAAGTACCCGGCGCGCTCCAGCGCATGGCTTTTTTCGGCCAGCAGCTGCGCCACCTTGGCCAACGCGCCCGCCTTGCGCATATTCGCGATCACGGCATCGATATGGCCCATGCCTTCCCGCTGGCGGCCCTGGCCGTACAAGGCGAAGCCCAGGTTGGCGGTGGCGATCTGCACGCTGATCTGGTCGGCGCTGGTGCGGGCGCCCGGCAGCGCCGCGCGCGCCGCCGCTTCCGCCTCGCGATAGCGCTGCGCCTTGAGGTGTACGTCGGCGATATTGCCCAACACATTGGCTTCGATCGATCCCAGGCCGTGCTTGCGCGCCAGTTCGAGCGAGCGCTCGAAGGCGGCCAGGGCGGGGTCGAGTTCTCCGCGCGCCACCAGCGCCTGGCCCTCGTAGAAGGACGCGGCGGCATCGTTGCGCGGCTTGAGGCGCTGCTTCAGGCCGCGGAGCGCGCCCAGGGTCTCGAGCGCACGCGCCGGCTCGCGCAGGTTGACATACATGCGCACCAGAGAGAGCAGCACGTCGGGCTCGCGCGGCGTCCACATGCCAGGATGTCGTCGCAGCAGGTCGAGCGCTTCCTGGAAGTGCGGCAGCGCGCGGTCGTACTGGCCGACCGCGCTGTAGGCGCTGCCCAGCAGCGCTTCGAGGCCGGCGTCGAACTCGGGACTACCCAGGTCGCGATAGCGGGCGCGCAGGGTTTCCAGCTGGCCCAGGGCGGCGGCGGGGTCGTTGTCGCTGATCAGGCTCTGGGCCCGGCCCAGGCTGGCGAGCGCCAGGTTGTGGCGGTCGCCCGCGGTATCGGCCAGCGCGATGATCTGTTCATTGGTGTCGTGCACGCCGCGCAGGTCGGCATGGTCAGCATGCACACGCCGCAACAGGCGCAGGTACTGGAGGCGCACCGCATAGGGCGCGCCGGCGATCAGGCCGGGCCCTTCCTGCACCAGCATGGTGCGCGCCTGGGGTGGGCTTTGCTCCGCCACGGTAGCGATCTCGGCCAGCCGGCGCTCGGCATCCAGCGCTGCCCGCGCCAGTGGCGCCTGCAGCAGCGCACCGACGAGGGCAGCGGCGACCAGGCTGGCATGCACGCCGCGCACCCGCACGCGCGCAGCCGCCGTGCGGGGCGTCATGGTCCAGGGAGAGGAAGAAGTGGGCAGGGGCATGGTGGCCGAATCGGCGTCCGGGAAAAAGAGTAAGGCAATCCAGAAGAAAGAGATGCAATCCATTATCAAGTCTTGATTTTGGGAAATCAAGCTATGCGGTGTGGAGCGAACCATTTACGCAACGCCGGTGGAAATTTGCTTCCAGGCACATAAATTGCAGAAGAATCGTGAGTTTGCTTTGATTCACAACAGCATTCTGGTTATATTTGCACGTCTGCAAAATCTTGACGGCTTGCAGGTGTAACAACAGCGGTTTCATGTCAGGTACGCCGGCCTCACAGGCGGGATCTCGAGACAGTGTTCACATGACCTGTGGACATGACGCAATGACAAGACGCGGGACCACACCATTATTTGATTGGAGAACACGTAGTGAGTATTTTTAGAACCAAGAACCTGGATGCCATGCTGGCGGCCAGCGCCAAACCCGGCGGACTCAAGAAGGTGCTCGGCCCGACCGACCTGATCCTCCTGGGCATTGGCGCCATCGTCGGCACGGGCATTTTCGTGCTCACCGGCACGGGCGCCGTCACGGCCGGCCCCGCACTGACGCTCTCCTTCGCTATCGCCGCACTGGCCTGCTGCTTCGCCGCCCTGTGCTATGCCGAATTCGCCTCGACCGTCCCGGTCGCCGGTTCCATCTATACCTATAGCTATGCCACCCTGGGCGAATTCGTCGCCTGGATGATCGGCTGGGACTTGCTGCTCGAGTATGGGCTCGCCACCTCGACCGTCGCAGTCGGCTGGTCGGGCTATTTCCAGTCGCTGTTGTCGGGCTTCGGTTACGTGTTGCCGGAGGCGCTGACCGCAGCGCCTGGCGCCCGTCCTGGCGTTGACACCCTGTTCAACCTGCCGGCCTTCCTGATCATGATCGCGCTGACCGGTCTGCTGTCGCTCGGCATGCGCGAATCGGCGCGCCTGAACAACGTCATGGTCGTGATCAAGATCGGTGTCGTGCTGCTGTTCATCGCGGTCGGCGTCGGCCACGTCAAGCCGGATAACTGGGAGCCGTTCATGCCTTACGGTATGGGTGGCGTGATGAGTGCCGCGGCACTGGTGTTCTTCGCCTTCATCGGCTTCGACGCGGTGACCTCGGCGGCCGAAGAAGTCAAGAACCCGGCGCGTGACCTGCCGATCGGGATCATCGGTTCGCTGGTGATCTGCACCATCCTGTACGTCGTCGTCGCCGCGATCATGACCGGCATCGTGCCGCACCTGGACTTCAAGGGCGTCGACCACCCGGTCTCGCTGGCGCTGCAGGTGGCGGGCGAGGACTGGGTCGCCGGCTTCGTCGACCTGGCCGCGATCCTGGGCATGAGCACCGTGATCCTGGTGATGGCCTATGGCCAGACGCGCATCCTGTTCGCCATGTCGCGCGACGGCCTGCTGCCGGCCAAGCTGTCGAAAGTGCATCCAAAGTACGGCACCCCGTTCTTCGCTACCTGGCTGGTGGGCATCATCTTCGGCCTGATCGCCGCCGTGGTGCCGCTGACCGTGCTGGCTGAACTGGTCAATATCGGTACCCTGGCTGCGTTCACGCTGGTCTCGGTCGCCGTGATCGTGCTGCGCAAGAAGCGTCCCGACCTGCCGCGCGCGTTCCGCTGCCCTGGCGTGCCGATCATCCCGGGCCTGGCGATCGTGTTCTGCCTGACCCTGATGTCGTTCCTGTCGTGGCATACCTGGGTCGCGTTCGCGGTCTGGCTGGCAATCGGCGCAGCCGTGTACTTCGGCTATGCGCGCCAGCGTTCGCTGCTCAACAAGCAGTAATCGTCGTTCCTGCGCGGCGGGCCAGCCCGGCCTGCCGCGCCGCCCACTGGCCGGCCCTTCGCGCCGCATGTTACTCTGCCATCGATGACGCAGCTTTCCTGCGTTCCTGACGTGGAGATTCCCATGAGCGCCATTGTGCTCGGCCAGGGCGATGCCCTTCTGATCGTCGACCTGCAGGTCGACTTCCTTCCCGGCGGCAGCCTCGGCGTGCCGCATGGCGACGCCGTGATCGCACCGATCAACCGCCTCATCGCGCTGTATGGCGCACACCGGTTGCCGGTAATCGCTTCGCGCGACTGGCACCCCGCACTGCATTGTTCCTTCGCCGCCCAGGGCGGGCCGTGGCCGCCCCATTGCGTGGCCGGCACCATCGGCGCCAGCTTCTCGGCGCAGCTCGACCTTCCCGACGATGCGATCGTCGTCTCCAAGGCTGACACGGTCGACGTCGATGCCTATTCCGCCTTCAACGGCACCGGCCTGGCCGACGACTTGCGCGCGCGCGGCGTCCGGCGTCTGGCCGTGTGCGGGCTGGCCACCGATTACTGCGTGCTCAATACCGTGCTTGACGCCCTGAAGGCGGAGTTCGAGGTACTGATCGTGGCCGAGGCGGCGCGCGCGGTCGACGTGGCGGCGGGCGATGGCGAGCGCGCCATGACGCGCATGCTGCTGGCCGGCGCCGCGCCGGTGCGCCTGTCCTCGAGCGGCCTGGTGGCCGACCTCGAGCTCGGCGCGCTTGCCTGAATAAAAGGCGCCGGCATCCGTCGTGTGCGGGTGCTGGCGCACGGTCGTCCCTCCTTTCCCGTCGTACTGTGGCCTGTCTCGCCCGCCGGAGCGCCGCGCGGGCCTGTCCAGCGAACGAAAGGAAAGCGCATGAGCACCACTGTCGGAGACTTCATTCTTGAGCGCCTGCACGCATGGGGCGTGCACCGCATGTACGGCTATCCGGGCGACGGCATCAATGGCATCCTGGCTGCATTCGGGCGCCAGGACGCGATCGAATTCATCCAGTGCCGGCACGAAGAGATGTCGGCCTTCATGGCCACCGGCCATGCCAAATACACCGATGAAGTCGGGGTCTGCCTGGCGACTTCCGGCCCCGGCGCCATCCACCTGCTCAACGGTCTGTACGACGCCAAGCTCGATCACCAGCCGGTGGTCGCCATCGTCGGCCAGCAGCAGCGCTCCGCGATGGGCGCCAACTACCAGCAGGAAGTCGACCTGGTCACGCTGTTCAAGGATGTGGCGGGCGAATTCGTGCAAGAGGCGAGGACGCCCGGACAGGTGCGCCACCTGATCGACCGCGCCATGCGCATCGCCCAGGCGCGCCGCTGCGTGACCTGCGTGATCGTGCCCAACGACTTGCAGGAAGAAGACGCGGTCCCGCATCCGCCGCGTGAACACGGTTATACGTTCTCGGGCGTCGGTGCGGCGCAGGAAGCGCCGGTGCCGCCACAGGATGCACTGCAGGCTGCCGCCGACATCCTCAATGGCGGCGGCAAGGTCGCCATCCTGGCCGGCGCCGGCGCCCATGGCGCGCTCGATGAACTGGTCGAGGTGGCCGAGCTGCTCGGCGCCGGCATCGCCAAGGCGCTATTGGGCAAGGCCGTGGTGCCGGACGACCTGCCGTTCTGCACCGGCACGATCGGCATGATCGGGACCCAGGCCAGCGACCAGATGATGGAGGAGTGCGACACGCTGCTGATGGTCGGTTCGAGCTTCCCGTACGCCGAATTCCTGCCGAAGGAAGGCCAGGCGCGCGCGGTGCAGATCGATATCGACGCCACCATGCTCGGCCTGCGCTATCCGATGGACGTGAACCTGGCGGGCGACGCCGCCGCGACCTTGCGCGCCTTGACTCCGCTGCTGCAGCGAAAAGCCGATCGCGCCTGGCGTGGCCGGATTGAAGCATATGTGCGCGAAAGCTGGCGCGTGCTGGACGAGCGCGCGCGCCTGCCGGGTAAGCCCATCAATCCGCAGCGCGCCTTCAGCGAATTGTCGCCGCGCCTGCCAGACGATGTGATCCTGGCGGGCGACTCCGGTTCGGTCTCGGCCTGGTATGCGCTGCACCTGCGCCTGCGGCGCGGCATGATGGGATCGCTGTCGGGCGGCCTGGCGACCATGGGCTCGGCAGTGCCATACGCGATGGCGGCCAAGATGGCGCATCCGGGGCGGCCGGTGATCGCGCTGGCCGGCGATGGTGCGATGCAAATGAACGGCCTGAACGGTCTGATTACGATCGCTCGGCACTGGCGCGACTGGCCCAATCCGACGCTGGTGGTGCTGGTGCTGAACAACCGCGACCTGAACTTCGTGACCTGGGAACAGCGCGGCATGCAGGGCGAGCCGAAATATGAGCCCTCGCAGCAGCTGCCCGACTTTTCCTATGCCGAGTATGCGCGCATGCTGGGCCTGGAGGGCGTGCGGGTCGAGGATCCCGAGCAGCTGGGCGCGGCCTGGGACCAGGCGCTGGCGGCCGGCCGTCCCTTCGTGCTCGAGGTGCTGGCCGATCCGAACATTCCGCCGTTTCCGCCGCATATCGTCGACGAGCAGGCCGAGCAGGTTCAGGAGGCGATCGGCAAGGGCGACCAGGAAGCGGCGGAGGTCGAACGCGGCATGGGGCAGCAGGGCGGGTTGTAGTGACGGGAAGGCAACAAAATATTGCGCTGCGGGATATAATTTTGTAATCCCTTTCTTACATTCAAGCAGCGCGCCTACCGATGTCGGCAACATGGATCAGCTTGGATAATGTAGGTATTCGTCCATAGGACAGACTTTACTATTCGAGACATGACACCAATGCTGTTAGCCGACGCCCCAGGCATCCAGGCCGCACCCCAGTACACCGCACTGGGGGCGAAGAACCTGTATTTTTCGCTGTACGCCGATCCGTCGGCCAGCCCGGAACAGGCCCGCAGTTTCGTGGCTGGCCAGATCGCGCTTGCGCGCGAACTGCCATCCGACCTGCCGTCCAGCATCGACCAGCTGCAAGCCTGGATCGAAGAACGCACCGAGATCGTCGGCCAGCAGTACCGCGACTACCTGGCCGCGCGCAAGAACGGCGCGCCGCGCCGCTATTTCTCGTGCCGCGCGCACGCCCTGTACTTCATCAAGGGTGTGGCGCCGACCAAGCTGGTCGACGGCGCCTGGCTGTATGGCCTGACGCGCCAGTGGGAAGACGTGGCCTTCCACCCGCTCATCAAGACCTATCTGGAAGAGCTGGGCGATGGCCTGCCGGACAAGAACCACGTCACCCTGTACCGCAAGCTGCTGGCCACCCATGGCTGCGAGAGCTGGGAAGACCTGGGCGACGACCATTTCCTGCAAGGCGCGCTGCAACTGGCGCTGGGTCACCACGCCGAGCACTTCCTGCCGGAGGTGATCGGCTACAACCTGGGCTACGAGCAGCTGCCGCTGCACCTGCTGATTACGTCCTACGAGCTCAATGAGCTGGGCATCGACCCGTATTATTTCACCCTGCACGTCACGGTCGATAACGCCGCCAGCGGCCATGCGCGCAAGGCGGTGCAGGCGGTGCACGACCTGATGCCGCGCGTCGGCGGGCGTGACGCCTTCTGGCAGCGCGTGGTCGACGGCTATCGCCTGAACGAACTGGGCGCCAGCACCACGTCGGTGATCGGCGAGTTCGACCTGCAGTCCGAACTGGTCGGCATCCTGGCCGCCAAGAGCGTCGTCGGCAAAAACATGCACTCGGATTACTGCCGCGTGGCCGGCCGCTCGGTCAACGACTGGCTGACCGATCCGGCGCAGATTCCGGCCTTCCTGGCCGCGCTCGAGGGCGCCGGCTGGATCAAACGCGGCGAAGAAGTCGAGCATAGCCGCTTCTGGCGCCTGGTTGAAGGCGAGCGCGCCGAGATGTTCGGTGTCTTCAACGCCTACGAACTGCAGGTGCTGCGCGACTGGATCACATCCACCGCTGACGGCAAGCCGGCAAGCGCCCAGCGCGTGCTGACCGCGCGCGCGCGCCAGCGCACCCTCGACCAGCTGGGACAGGGCGCGGAGCAGGGCCAGGCCTTCCCGGTGCGCGGCCTGATCCGCCGTCACCAGAACATGAACGACGCCGACACCGGCAACGAGCTGCGCCTGCTGGAGCAGAAGGTGGCCGCCGCCAACGGCAAGCAGGAAGCGATGCAGATGCTGGGACGCCTGCTGTCGCCTGAAGTGCATCACACGGCGGTGGGCCTGATGGCCACCCGCATGTACACGCAGCTGTTCGACGCCTGACCCGGTTGCACGGGCGGCAAGCGGCCGGTACGCGATAGAGAGCGTGTGCCGGCCGTAGTTACAAGCAAAATTATGATTACAAGGGAAACACACGTGCACATCCTCGAACAACGCTTCCTGCGCGGACCGAACGTCCACGCCGACTCGCCATGCCTGCTGTCGGTGGTCGACCTGCAGGATTTATATGGCAAGTCGACCAAGGACCTGCCTGGCTTCAATCACGCGCTGCTCGAATTGCTGCCGTCGCTGCGCGGCGAGCGCCTGCCGGACGGCCAGCCGGGCGGCTTCGCCCAGCGCCTGGCCGAAGGGACGTACCTCGGCCGCGTGATCGAGCACGTGACCCTCGAACTGCAAACCATCGCCGGCGCGCCGGCGACCTACGGGCGTACGCGCCCGGTAGGCGGCCATCCGGGGCAGTTCCGCATCGTCTGCGCCTACAGCTGCGAGAAGCTGGCCGAACCCGCGTTCGACCTGGCGCTCGACCTGGTCGGCGCGCTGGCCCGCGGCGAAGGCTTCGATCTGCCACCACGCGAGGCAGAACTGCGCGAGATCGCCGGGCGTTACGCAATCGGCACCAGCACCGCCTCGGTACTGGCGGCGGCGCAGGAGCGCGGCATCCCGGTGCAGCGCATCACCGAGGACGCCAATCTGTTCCTGCTGGGTTGGGGCGTCAAGCAAAAGCGTCTGCAGGCGACGACCACTGGCGACACCAGCTTCATCGCGGTAAAGATCGCCAGCGACAAGCAGTTGACCAAGGCCTTGCTCAAGGAAGCCGGCGTGCCGGTGCCCGATGGCGACGTGGTCACCACCGTGGAATCGGCGCAGCGCGTGGCGCGCCGCCTGGGCGGCCCGGTGACCCTGAAACCGCTGGATGGCAACCAGGGCAAGGGCGTGACGGTCGACTGCACGACCCCGGACGACGTCGCGCGCGCCTTCGACTTCGCGCGCCAGTACGGCCGCCGCATCATCGTCGAGCGCCATGTGGAAGGCTGCGACTACCGCGTGCTGGTGGCCGGCGGCCGGGTGGCGGCGGCTTCGCGCCGCCGCCCGGCCCACGTGCTGGGCGACGGCGTGCGCACCATCCGCGAACTGGTCGAGATCGAGAACGCCAACCCGGCGCGCGGCGCCGGCCACGCCACCATCCTGACCCGCCTGGCGCTGGACGAGCACGCGGCCGACATGCTGTCGCGCCAGGGCTTCGAATTCGACAGCGTGCTGCCCGTCGGCGTGGCCGCCGAGTTGCGCGGCAACGCCAACCTGTCGACCGGCGGCACCGCCGAAGACGTGACCGATCTGCTGCCCGACTCGACCCGCCTGCTGTGCGTGCGCGCCGCGGCCAAGATCGGCCTGGACGTGGCCGGCATCGACATCGTATGTCAGGACATCGCGCTGCCGCTGGCGGCCCAGCGAGGCGCCGTCATCGAAGTCAATGCGGCGCCGGGCATCCGCATGCACGAATACCCGAGCGCCGGCAGTCCGCGCAATGCGGGCGAGGCGATCGTGGATGGCCTGCTGGGCGCATCCGACGGCCGCATTCCCGTGATCGCCCTGACCGGCACCAACGGCAAGACCACCACCACCTTGCTGGTCGCGCACGCGGCGCGCATGGCCGGCAAGGTGACCGGCGTGACCACGACCGAGGGCGTGTTCATCGACGGCAAGCAGGTCGTCAAGGGGGATTGCACCGGCTACTGGTCGGCGCGCACGGTGCTGGGCGCGCCGGAAGTCGAGATCGCGGTACTGGAAACCGCGCGCGGCGGCATCCTGAAACGCGGCCTGGCGTTCGACCGCTGCGACGTGGCGGTCGTGCTGAACATCGCGGCCGACCATCTTGGGCTGGACGGCGTCGACACGGTCGAAGACCTGGCGCAGGTCAAAGCGGTGGTGGCGCAATCGGCCTCGAAGGCGGTGGTGCTCAATGCCGAGGATGCGCTGTGCGTGCAGATGGCGCGTCGTGTGAAGCCGGGCGCCGAAGTGCTGTTCTTCTCGATGGACGCCGATAACCCGGTGATCCTGAAGCACCTGGAAGACGGCGGCCGCGGCGCCTACCTGCAGGATGGCGCGGTGGTGGTCGCCGACGGCAACATCCAGCAAGCCGTGATCAAGATTGAAAGCATGCCGGTGGCCTTCGGCGGCCTGGCGCGCTTCAACATCGCCAATGCGCTGGCCGCGGCGGCGGCGTTGATGGCGGCCGATTTCAGCAACCTGCAGATCGCTGCAGGATTGTCGACTTTCGTCTCGAACGGCCGCACCAATCCGCTGCGCACGAATATGTTCGACGTGCGCGGCGTGACGGTGATCGTCGACTACGCCCACAATCCTGCCGCCTACGCCGCCATGGCCGACATGGCCCGGGGCATGCTCCCCGGCCAGCTGGTGGGCATCGTCACCGCCCCGGGCGACCGTCGTGACACCGACCTGCGCGAAGTCGGCAAGGTCTGCGGCGCGCGCTTCGACGAACTGGTGGTCTACGAATCGCAAAGCCGCGGCCGCGCCGTGGGCGAAGCGGTGGACCTGATCCTGGGCGGCGCCGAGGAGTCAGTCGGCATGACCGACACGCTGCACCGCGAGCTGGAAGTCGGCAAGGCGATCCGCCTGGGCCTGAGCCTGTGCCAGCCGGGCGACGTCCTGGTCTTCGCCTGCGGCTCGTCGCTGCAAGTGTTCGTCGACGCCATCCGCGTCACGGACCCCGAAAGCGCCGACCTGATCGCCGCCCAAACTGCCTAATCCTCTCGAATGAGGGTCAGAGTAGAATTGTTGAGCAATTGCCCAAATTCGCACCGCTTTTAATGAGGGTCAGAGTCGAATTATTGGCCAATTGCTCAACAGATAATTAGGGTCGGAGTCGCGTTAGCGGCTCATCCGCAAAAGTTGTCAAACAATTCGACTCTGACCCTGATTAATTTTGTTGGTCCAAGGCTCTTTTATGGAGCAGCTACCTGTTGGCTTGTCGGACGACTCTTAATCCATTTCTGTAATCCCCAACGGTAATAACGTCAGGCAAGTTTTGGCCCTTGAATTAATGAGGGTCAGAGTCGAATTATTGGGCAATTGCTCAGAATTCGCGGAAAATTAAATAGGGTCGGAGTCGAATTGTTGGCCAATTGCGTGTCGGATAATTAGGGTCAGAGTCGAATTAGCGGCTCAGCAGTAAAAGTTGTCAAACAATTCGACTCTGACCCTATTTAAAGATTTGGGTGGGGGAAATTGAAACGGCCCGTGTGGGCCGTTTGTTGTTAGATGGCGGCTGCCTCGATGCGGCGGGCCAGGTCGGGGCGGGTGGGGCGCAGGGCTTCGGTCAGTTCGGAGATCGATGAACCGCAGCCGAATACCAGCACATCCCCGGGCCGGCACATCGACAGGCCCAGGCGGATCGCGCGGTGCACGTCCAGCTCCACCTGCAGCTGTTCGTTGCCGATCTTGCCCAGCTTGGCGCCGCGCGTCAGCAGGGTGGCGGTGTCGCCTTCCGGCCGGCCGCGGTTCTCGGATTCGTAGATCACCAATTCGTCGAAGCCGGCAGCGCAGGTGCGGCCGATGTCGACCAGGTCGGCGTCGCGGCGGTCGCCCGGGGCGGCCACGACGCCAACCAGGCGGCCCGGCGTCATCGCGCGCGCCATGTCGGCCAGGGCCGCGTAGGCCGCGCAGTTGTGGGCGTAGTCGACCACCACCGTTACCCCGTCCACGTCGAACAGGTTCGAGCGCAGCGGATTATGCTTGCTGTCCGAGACGAAGCTGCGCAGGCCGTCGCCGATCTCGTACTGCGAAAAGCCGCACGCGGTCAATGCGGCGCACGCCGCCATGGCGTTGGCGATGTTGTAGCGCGCGCGGCCGCCCAGCGACACCGGCATCTCGCGCACATCCAGCAGCGCTTCGTGGCGTATGCCACTGGCCAGCACGATGGTCGAATCCTGCAGATAGACCGCGCGGCCGCCGTGCTCCACGTGGCGCAGCAGCACCGGGTCCTCGGCGTCGAGCGCAAAATAGATGACTTCCACGCCGTCCGCCAGGTCGGCGGCCATGTTGACACAGTAACTGTCCTCGGCATTGAGCACCACCGCGCGCGAGGCGCGTTTGGCGACGACTGCCTTCACCCGCGCCAGGTCGTCCAGCGTATCGACACCATCGAGCCCCAGATGGTCGGCCGAGACGTTCAGCACCACCGACACGTCACAGCGGTCATAGGCCAGGCCGCGCTTGAGGATGCCGCCGCGCGCCGTTTCCAGCACGGCGAAGTCGACGTCCGGTGCGCTCAGAACGCTGCGCGCGGAATGGTAGCCGGTGCAGTCGCCCTCGTAGGCCAGGTGGCCGTTGAGGTACACGCCGCTGGTGGTGGTCACGCCCGTGCGCAGGCCGGCCAGGCGCACCGTGTGCTCGATCAGCAGGCTGGTCGTGGTCTTGCCGTTGGTGCCGGTCACGGCCACCACCGGGATCCGCCCGTTGCAGCCGCCGAACAGCGCTTCGACGATCGCGTCGCCAGCGTCGCGCGGCGTGCCCCGGCTCGGGTACTGGTGCATGCGGATGCCCGGCGCGGCATTGACTTCGATGATACCGCCGCGCTGCGCGCGCAGCGGCTGGGCGATGTCGTCGCAGATGATGTCGATGCCTGCCACGTCCAGGCCGATCGTGCGCGCGGCGCGGATGCAGATGTCGCGCGTTTCTTCCGGCAGCAGGTCGGTCACGTCTTCGGCGGTGCCGCCGGTCGACAGGTTGGCGTTGCCGCGCAGGTCGGCCTGTACGCCGGAAGCCAGCACCGTATCGAGGTCATAGCCTTGTCTGGCCAGCGTCTCGGTGGCCAGGGCGTCGAGCGGGATCCTGGTCAGAATATTGGTATGGCCATCGCCGCGCGCCGGATTGCGGTTCTCGATCTCCACCAGTTCGCGGATGGTCGAGCGCCCGTCGCCCGTGACGTTCGGCGGCCGGCGCCACGACGCGGCCGCAATCTTGCCACCCGTGACCAGCACGCGGTAGTCGCGTCCGCGCAGATATTCTTCGACGATCACGCGCCGGCCGTGCTTGCGCGCGAACTCGAACGCGCGCGCCACCGCGTCGGGCGTCGCGCAATCGACGGTCACGCCCTTGCCCTGATTGGCGTCCAGCGGCTTGACCGCCACCGGCCGGCCGAGCCGGCGCGCCACGCGCTGGGCCGCTTCCACGGTCGTGACGACGTCGCCCTGCGGCACCGGCACGCCAGCCCCGTCGAGCAGCGCCTTGGTGAGCTGCTTGTCGCTCGCGATGCCCACCGCGATCGAATTGGTGGCGCCGGTAATGGTCGCCTGCAGCCGCTTCTGGCGGCTGCCCCAGCCCAGCTGGAACAGGTTGGCCGATTCGGTCAGGCGCAGCGCCGGGATGCCGCGCCGCTGGGCCGCCGAGACCACGGCGCCGGTACTGGTGCCGATCGCGTATTCCTCGGCGCATTCACGCAATGCGGCGATGGCCGCATCCAGGTCGAATTCCTGCGACTGCGCCAGCGCGTCCAGCAGCGCGATCGCGCTGCGCAGCGCTTCCTCGGCCACCTGCTCGACCGCATAACCGCATACGATACGGCGACGCTGTTCCTGGCCCAGCACAGGCAGGGTGGCGCTATGGCTGCCGGCAACGCCGGCCAGGCGCTGCAATTCCATGACGACCGGTTCGAGCCCGTCGACCAGCAACGCATCGTCGGCCAGGCGCACCGCGGCTTCAGCCCGCAGCGCAGGCAACAGCGCCAGCAGGCGCGCCGCAAAGCCGTGGGCCTTGGCGCCGGCGTTGTCGACCACCGCCATCAGGCAGGGGCTGTCAGCATAGACATTAGGACCGCGCAGCAGTCGTTTTTCCTTGATTCTCATGACATTGGGGTCCGTTTGGTGACGATTTCCAGGAAGTTCAGCAATTGCGGTGGCAGGCGTTTGCCGCTCTGGTCTTCGGTGCATGGCAGGCAGTATCGGGTTCCGGCCGGCAGCAGGTGCAGGCGTACATCGATCAGCTCGGGCGTGGTGCGGTCCTTGATCTCGGCCACGTTGGTGCTCATCGAGCGCCCGTCGACCACGGTCACCGCGCCTTCACCCAGCACCTCGATGCCGACGCCGCGCTCGATCACCAGCGCCGTATCTTCATCGATGCCGATGCCTTGCAGGTAGGGGTTCTGGGCCACGATCGACAGCAGGCGCGAAAGCCGCTGGCGTTCCGAGAAATGCTGGTCCACCACCACCCGGTGCAGGAAGCCGAGGCCCGCGCCCAGGCTCACCGAGCCTTTCTCGGGCAGCAGTTCGACGCGGCCCTGGGCCAGCATGTGCCCCGACATGGCCGAGGCGCCGGCGCTGGTGCCGCCGATCGTGGCGCCGCGTACCTTGAGCGCCGTGTGCATCTCGGCGTCCATGGCGGTGCCGCCGATCAGCGCCAGCAGGCGCTTCTGGTCGCCGCCGGTCATGAAGATGCCGTCGGCTTCGGCCACCAGGCGCACGAATTCTTCACTGTTGGCGTCTTCGCGGCTGGTGATTTCGAGGTGGGCGCGGTTCTTCACGCCCAGGGTGCCGAATGCGTCGTCGTAGATCTTCCACATCTCGTCGGCGACCTGGCTGGCTGCCGTGATGACCATGATGCGTCCCTCGGGCCCGCCCGACAGTTCGACGAAGCGCGACAGGATTGCCATGTCGTGGCTGCGGTCTTCATGGCCGCCGATAATGACCAGGTGGCCGTTCTTCTGTTTTTTTTGTTCGCTCATCGTTGTACCATTCTGGAGTAGGGCATATCGCTATTGCTGCAGGCGCCGGCGTCAGTGCGGCTGACGGCGATCAGGCCGATGTCGACTTCGGAAGGGAACAGGTCGACGCCGCGCTGCAAGGCCCGGTCGAGCGGCATGCCGTCTTCGATCCAGCCGTACACGGTGCGCGCCAGCAGATGGCGCACGATCTGTTCGCCGATACCGCTGGCCGCGACCGCGCCGGCCGGGCCGGCATAGAAGCCGCTGCCGATGATCGGGGTGTCGCCCACGCGGCCCAGCAGGGACGGCGCCGAGCCGCCAGTGGAGCAGGCCACCGCGAAGTGACCGTCGGCGCCGCGCACCACCGCGCCGACGGTGTCGCAGGCCACGCCCTCGGGCAGGTGCAACGGGGTGTTGTAGTTCCAGAAGCGCTCGAACAGCGCATTGTTCACGCCGGGCATGGCAGGCACCGAGCCGGCCAGTTGTGACAGGACGTCGCGGTGGTGCGCGCGCTGGCGCTCCGATACCGGCGCGCTCTCGGGCATGCCGATCGCGCGCGCGAAGCGTTGCGCGCCTTCGCCGACCAGCAGCCAGTGCGGGGTGTCGGCCACCGCGCGCGCCAGCTGCACCGGGTTTTTCACCGATTGCACGCAGCCGATCGCGCCAAGGCGGCCGCGGGTATCCATGATCGACGCATCCATCTCGATGGTGGCGCCGTCCAGGCACAGCACCGAACCGCTGCCGGCATTGAAACGGCCGTCGTCTTCCAGTGTACTGACGGCGATGATGGCGGCATCGAGCGCGTCGCCGTTCACTTCCAGCTGCGCCAATGCGCGGCGCGCCGCCAGAACGCAGCCATCCTCGTTCTCGCGCGACGCGCCGGCCCCGCCGTGAACCACGACGGCGCCAGCCTGTTGGGTGTTGCTCATCTCGACTATCCTTGTTTTCTTGTTATGTTCGTTACACGCATGATGCATGCGTGACAAGGTTCTATTATGCAAAAGCAATCGACAACGCCATATCGGTAGGGTCGCCGTGTTAATGTAAGAGCTTGCTTACAGGCGATATTTGAACAGCGAGAAGGGGTACCAACGGGCAAGGAATCTGTTACCATACCGCCCCTTCTAGATAAAGGTTCCTATGGTGCACGCTTGCGGCGTTGACTTCGGCACGTCCAACTCCACTGTCGGCTGGTACCAACCCGGCACGACGCACTCCGCCCCGACCGCGCTGCTGACCCTCGAGGACGGCAAGCCTACCTTGCCGTCGGTGGTGTTCTTCAATGCCGATGACGAGCGCGTCAGCTACGGACGCGCGGCCCTGGCCGAGTACCTCGAAGGCTACGAAGGTCGCCTGATGCGCTCGCTCAAGAGCCTGCTCGGCACCAGCCTGATCGACGGCCAGACCGAGGTCGCCGGCCGTTCCCTGCCGTTTCGCGCGTTGCTGGCCCAGTTCATCGGTGAAGTGAAGCGCCGCGCCGAGGCGCAGTCTGGCGTCGAGTTCCGGCACGCCGTGTTCGGTCGCCCGGTGTTCTTCATCGACGACGACCCGGCGGCCGACAAGCTGGCCGAAGACACGCTGCACGACGTGGCGCGTGCGGTGGGTTTCGGCGAAATCGGTTTTCAATATGAACCGATTGCGGCCGCCTTCGATTACGAAGCCCGCATCGACCGCGAAGAGCTCGTGCTGATCGCCGACATCGGCGGCGGTACGTCCGACTTTTCGCTGGTGCGCCTCGGCCCGCAACGGGCGGCGCGCCTCGACCGGCGCGACGATATCCTGGCCAACGGCGGCGTGCACATCGGCGGCACCGACTTCGATAAATACCTGAGCCTGGCCGGCGTGATGCCGCTGCTCGGCTACGGCAGCAATCTGCGTTCCGGCGCCGCGATCCCGTCCAGTTACTTCTTCAACCTGGCGACCTGGCACACGATCAACCAGGCGTACACGCGCAAGAGCGTGACCCAGCTGGCCGACCTGGCGCGCGACGCCGCCGAACCGGCCAAAATTGCGCGCCTGCAGAACCTGATCGAAGACCGCGCCGGCCACTGGCTGGCGATCCAGGTCGAGGGCGCCAAGATTGCCCTGTCGAGCGCCGACCTGGTGCGCCTCGAGCTCGATCGGCTGTCGCCACCCGAGACGCTCGAGATCGCGCGCGAGCAGTTCGAAGCAGCCATCGGCGGGCTGGTCGACCAGGTGGCCGGCACAGTAGGTAAACTGTTCGCGGATGCCGGCGTGAAGCCGGACGACGTGGATACGGTATTCTTCACGGGTGGCTCGAGCGGCGTGGGCCTGCTGCGCGAGCGCATCGGCGCCATGGTGCCGGGTGCGCGCCGCGTCGAGGGCGACCTGTTCGGCAGCATCGGCACCGGCCTGGCGCTGGATGCATCGCGCAAGTTCGGCTGACGTCTACTATAGGGAACAAGCATGAGTGTTTATGATCGACCGCTGGTGATGCTCGACTTCGAGACCACCGGCCTGTCGCCCGACATGGGCGACCGCATCACCGAAGTGGCTGCGCTGCGCATCGTCGGCGGCGAAGTCACCGAGCGCTATGTTTCGCTGGTCAATTGCGGCGTGCGTGTTCCCTCCTTCATTACCCAGCTGACTGGCATCACCCAGCAGATGGTGGACAGCGCGCCGCCGGCGCACCAGGTGGTGCCGGAGCTGATCGACTTCATCGGCGGCGACATGCTGTCGGCCCACAATGCCAGCTTCGACGAAAAGTTCCTGAAGGCCGAAGGCGCGCGCCTGGGCCGCAGCACCGGCCACGCCGGCCTGGTGTGTTCGCTCAAGCTGTCGCGCCGCCTGTTCCCGGGCCTGGTCAGCTACAAGCTGGGCCAGCTGTCGAGCCAGCTCGGAATTCCGTTCCGCGGCACCGCGCACCGGGCCGAGGCCGATGCCCAGGTCGCCGCCGATGTGCTGCTGCACGCTGCACGCCACCTGGGCCGCACCTGCGATCTCGCGCAGGTCGAGCCGAGCCTGCTGGTCTCGATCAACAAGGTCGCGGCCGCCAAGATTCCCGCCTTCCTCGACAAGTACACGGCCACCGTGCGCGACCGCCGCGCTGCCGCTGCCGCAGCCGCAGCCGCAACGGCCATCGCAGCCTGAGGCATTCAAGCCGTCATTGCACCGCGTCCACGCCGCGTCTGCACGCGTGCTGGACGATCCGGTTGTGCGGTCGCAAATCCCGCATCCCCCTCTCTCCTTAAAATTTTAGCAATGGGACGGCCGCGCCTGCGGCAGTGTCGCCTGTTGCCGTTGAGGGGATTTTCGATGAGCGAGGATGCTGCCCGCCAGGGCTCCGACACATACCGGTGGTACCACGGCGCCGCGCGCAGCGGCGACCCCTACGCCCAGTTCAATCTTGCTCAGCTCTACCTGCGCGGCGACGGCGTCGCGCGCGACGATGCCCAGGCGGCCGACTGGATGACGCGCGCGGCCGAAAGCGGCCTGGCCTATGCCCAGAACCACCTCGGCGCCATGTTCTACAACGGCCGCGGCCTTGTCCCCGACAGCGTGCAGGCGGCGCACTGGTTCCGGCGCGCGGCGCGCCAGGGTGACCGCTCGGCCCAGCACAATCTGGGGCTCCTGTTCCGCAAGGGGCGCGGCGTGCCGCAATCGCACCAACACGCCTTCGGCTGGTTCTATCGCGCGGCCGAACAGGGCATGGCGCGCGCCCAGGCCCAGCTGGCCGAAGGCTATCTGCATGGCTTTGGCGTCAACGTCAGCCACGCGCTGGCGATGGCGTGGTTCCGCAAGGCAGCCATGCAGGGCCATGTACCGGCCCAGGTGCAGCTGGCCCAGATGTACGCGCGCGGCCTGGGCGGGGCGGCCAGTCCGGCCCAGGCGCTGTACTGGTTTCGCCATGCGGCCGGGGCCGGCAATGTGCTGGCCCAGCGCCAGCTCGGCCTGGCGTATGCCGAAGGGCGCGGCGCCGAGGCCGACCCGGCACTTGCCCTGCACTGGCTCGAACGGGCGGCGGCGACCGGCGAACACCAGTCACTGTATGCGCTCGGCGCCCTGCTGTCGACTGGCCATGGGGTCCCGCGCGATCCGGTGCGTGCGTTGTCGTGCTACCTGCAGGCGGCCGAGGCCGGCGCCGCCAATGCCCAGTTCACCCTTGGCATGCTGTACGCCAAAGGGCAGGACGTGCCGCGCGACCTGGCCCAGGCCGCCGCCTGGTACCGGCGCGCCGCGCAGCAGGGCGACGCCAGCGCGCAGAACAATCTTGGCGCGATGTATGCGAGCGGCGAGGGCGTGCCCAGGGACGACCTGCTGGCCGCCTACTGGTACCGCCAGTCGGCACGCCAGGACAACGCGCTGGCCCAGCACAATCTTGGCGGGCTCTACGCGGCGGGCCGCGGCGTAGCCAAGGATCCGGTGCGCGCCTGCATGTGGGCCTGGCTGTCGCGCCAGGGCAGGGGGCTTCACAAGGCAGCGCCGGCCGATGTCGCATTGGCCGCAAGCACAGCCGCAAACGACTACACGGCGCTGCTCAGCCCGGCCGAGCGCAGCCGGGCGCGGGTATTGGTGGAGCGATGGCTGGCGTCGAAGACGAATGCACACCGACTGGTGGGGAGGACCGACGCCTGAGGTCTGCGCTACGGCGAGCGGTTTCAGGTCTCCGTGGTGCGCTTGAGTGACCCGTCACATGCGACCGGTGCGATCGGTGCGATCGCGCGGGCGCCAAAACGGCGTGGCGCTGCGGTGTCACACACTGCGTCAATCTGCGCCTCCATGCCTGTCAATATGCCACCGAGGCGCGCTCGAGGGACCGTTCGGCCCGGCCGTACCCAGCGGTGTCATTTCGCGCTATGATGCCCTGCGGCCACAAGCCCGACCCATCATTCAACTGCCCGAGAAGAATATGCATCTGAGACTCGTCACGCTCGCCGCCGTCATGGCCGCGACTTTCGGCGCCACCCCGGCGCTGGCACAAAGCTGTTCCCCGGCCGGCCCAGGGCTGACCTACCCGGTGTCCAAGAAAGTCGACCAGACCGATAACTACCATGGCACCGTCGTGGCCGATCCTTACCGCTGGCTCGAAGACGCCAACAGCGCCGAGACCAAATCCTGGGTCGACGCCCAGAACAAGGTGACCCAGGCCTACCTGGCGCAGATTCCGCAGCGCGAAGCGATCCGCGCGCGCCTGACCCAGTTGTGGAACTACGAGCGCTACAGCGTGCCCGGCAAGGATGGCGGCCGCTACTTCTACACCCGCAACGACGGCTTGCAGAACCAGTCGGTGCTGTACACCCTCAAGCAGCTGGACGACAAGCCGCGCATGTTGCTTGACCCGAACACCCTGGCCGCCGATGGCACCGTGGCCCTGGCCGGCGCCGAGGTCAGCCCGGACGGCAAATTGCTGGCCTACAGCATCGCCGCCTCGGGTTCGGACTGGAACGAGATCAAGCTGCGCGACATCGAGACCGGCAAGGACCTGCCTGACCACATCAAATGGGTCAAGTTCTCGAGCACCGCCTGGACCAAGGATGGCAAGGGCTTCTTCTATAGCCGCTACGACGAGCCGAAAGAGGCGACCAAGCTGGCCGACGTGAACTATTTCCAGAAGCTGTACTACCACCGTATCGGCACCCCGCAAAGCGCCGACACCCTGGTGTACGACCGCGCCGACCAGAAGGAGTGGGGCTTCACCGGCCACACCACCGACGACGGCCGCTACCTGCTCATCACGACCTCGTCGGGCACCGCGCCGAAGAACCGCGTGTCGTACAAGGATTTGTCGAAGCCCGATTCGAAAGTGGTCGACCTGATCGACAACTTCGACGGCGGCTACGACTTCATCGACAATATCGGCAGCGTGTTCTACTTCAGCACCGACCGCAACGCGCAAAAGAAACGCATCATCGCGATCGACGTGTCCAAGCCGGCGGAAAACAACTGGAAAGAAATCGTCGCCGAAAGCCCGGACACCCTGGCCGGCGCCGACATCGTTAACAACCAGCTGGTGCTGGAATACCTGAAGGATGCGCAAAGCGTCGTGCGCGTGGTCAGTCTGGACGGCAAGCCGGTGCGCGAAATCGCACTGCCGGGCATCGGCACCGTCGGCGGCCTCTCCGGCAAGCGCAATGACACCGAAACCTTCTATTCGTTCACCGGTTTCACCAACCCGACCACGATCTACCGCCTGAACTTGAAAACTGGCGCGAGCACTGTGTTCCGCCAGCCAAAAGTCGCCTTCAACCCGGCTGACTACGAAACCCGCCAGCAGTTCTACACGAGCCGCGATGGCACCAAGGTGCCGATGTTCATCGTGTCGAAGAAGGGCATCAAGCTCGACGGCTCGAACCCGACCTATCTGTACGGCTATGGCGGCTTCAATATTGCATTGACCCCGAGCTTCTCGCCAGCTAACCTGGC
>Ga0265798_10001841_pt1 | contig 32147 bp, 30 predicted proteins | sample P3T30metagenome_FD_192430 | JGI IMG/M metagenome (GOLD analysis project Ga0265798, IMG submission 192430) | Plant litter microbial communities from East Loma Ridge, Irvine, California - P3 T30 | ecosystem: Environmental > Terrestrial > Plant litter > Unclassified | place: USA: California... | reverse complement strand
GTGGTGGACGATGCCATCGTGGTTATCGAAAACACGCACCGCCTGCTGCACGACCACCCAAATTTGAGCACCACGCAGGCGGCCAAGCTGGCGGCGGGTGAGGTATTTATCCCGGTACTGGCCGGTACGCTGACCACGGTGGCGCCGTTCGTGCCGCTTATGTTCTGGCCGGGCATCGTGGGTAGCTTCATGTTCTACCTGCCGGTTACGCTCATTCTCACGCTGGGCGCGTCGCTCATCGTGGCCTTCATCATGAACCCGGTGTTTGCCGTGAGCTTCATGGAGCGCGAGGAGCACCTCGACCGCGTGGAGAAGCCCAAGATGTCGCGCGGCTTCCTCATCGGCATGGGCGTGCTGCTGGCCATTGCGGTCATCGGCTACCTGGCGGGCTCCACGTTTACGGGCAACCTGTTCCTTACCATCCTGGTGCTGTGCCTGCTCGATAAGTACGTGTTTGTGTACATGATTGCCGGCTTCCAGCGCACCCTGCTGCCGGCCCTCCAGAACGGCTACGCCCGCCTGGTGGAGATTGCCGTGGGTGGCAGCATCTGGCGCCAGGTGGCCATCATGGGTAGCCTGCTGGTGCTGTTCGTGGTGAGCATCATGGCCGTGGGCGCCCGCAAGCCCAAGGTGGACTTCTTCCCGCAGGGCGACCCCAAGTTCATCTACACCTACCTGCGCATGCCGGTGGGCACCCGCGTGGAGGTGACCGACTCGGTGACTCGCGAGCTGGAAAAGCGTGTGTACAAGGTAATTGGCCGCAACAACCCCGACGTAGAATCGGTGATTACCAACGTGGCCATCGGCGCCGGCGACCCCACCGAGGCCACGGCCGCCGGTACGTCGCAGTCGCACCTCGGCAAAGTAGGCGTGGCCTTCAAAGAATTGGCTGAGCAGAAAGGCCAGGCTACCCACATCTACATGGACCAGATTCGGGAGGCCGTGAAAGGCATTCCCGGCGCAGAAATCTCGGTTGACCAGGAGGCCAGCGGCCCGCCCCAGGGCAAGGCCGTGGCCATCGAAGTAGCCGGCGACGACTACCCCAAGCTCGCCGCACTGTCTAAGAAAGTAGAGCGCTACGTAGACTCGTTGAAAATCGGCGGCATCGAAGACCTGCGCTCCGACTTGCAGGACCGCAACCCCGAAATCGGAGTCAACATCAACCGCACCCGCGCCAACCGCGAAGGCATCAGCACCGCCCAGATTGGCTCGGAAGTCCGCACCGCCATCTATGGTTTCGAGGCCAGCAAATTCAAGACCCCGGATGATGAATACCCCATCCAGGTGCGCTACGCCAAGCCCTACCGCGACAACGTGAACGCCATCGTGAACGCCCCGCTGACCTTCCGCGATGCCACCGGCGCCGTGCGCCAGGTGCCGATTTCATCGGTGGCCGACGTGAACTACGGCACCACCTACGGCGGCATCAAGCGCAAAGACACCCACCGCCTCATCACCATCAGCTCCAACGTCCTCAACGGCTTCACCGGCCCCGACGTGGTAGCCAAGGTGCAGCAGGCCCTCAAGAGCTTCCCCACGCCCCCCGGCTACACCGTGCGCATGGGCGGTGCCCAGGAAGACCAAAAGGAAACGAGCGACTTCCTCGGCGTAGCCGCCGGCGGCGCGCTGGCCCTCATCTTCCTGGTGCTCGTCACGCAGTTCAACTCAGTGAGCAAGCCGCTCATCATCCTCACCGAGGTTATCTTCTCCATCATCGGCGTAATGCTCGGCCTCGCCATCACGGGCATGAACATTTCCATCGTAATGACTGGGGTCGGCATCATCGCCCTGGCCGGTATCGTGGTGAAAAACGGGATTCTGCTGGTCGAATTCACCGACATGCTGCGCTCGCAAGGCATGAACCTGCACGACGCCATCGTGCTGGCCGGCCGCACCCGCCTCAACCCCGTTATCCTCACCGCCACGGCCGCCATCCTGGGCCTGATTCCGCTGGCTATCGGCCTGAACATCAACTTCTACGAGCTATTCAACTCGGGCCACGGCCACTTCTACCTCGGTGGGGAGTCGGTAGTGTTCTGGGGTCCGCTGGCCTGGACGATAATTTTCGGGTTGTCGTTTGCAACCCTTGTGACCCTGCTGGTAGTCCCCGTGATGTACCTGCTCAACGAAAAGCTCCGGGCCAAAATCACTGGCCGCGACTACAACTCCCCTCCCCCCGCCAAGGAGGTAGACCAAGAGGAGTTGGAAGCTGCCCGCCCCCCGGTATTGGCCTAGAATTTGCGGCCACTCAGCGGGTTCTGTTCGCCACTCGGCGAGTAGCGAACAGAACCCGCTGACGCCCCGCGTTACTTGCACCGTCCTTTCTCACCTTTTTTCTGCAACGCTATGTTTACCGCAATTTCTACTACTACCCCCACCAAAACCATTGAGCAGCAAGTGCTGCGCATCATCAGCAAGCGCAAAGCCATCAAAGCCGTGCGCCTGCGCCGCACCGCCAGCCTGAGCCGCGACCTGCGCTTCGATACCGTCGACCTGGTCGATATCATCCTGGAGCTGGAGCGCAACTTCCACATCACCGTGCCCGATGAAGTGCCCTTCTACACGGTCGGCGATTTTGTGCGCTACGTCACCGCCCACGCCGCCGCCGCCTAAGGCCAGCCACATAGCGCCCGCACAAAAAAGGCCCGTCTGCAATCCAGACGGGCCTTTTTATGTAAAATCAGGTGAGTTTAGCGAATGCTAGCGGACGTTGCCGCCCGTATCGTTGTGCTGGCCCCGGTTGCCATCACGCGAGCCGTCGCTGGTATTGGCTACGTCGTCGCCCTGCGGCTCGGGCAGCGGGCCATCGGGGCCGATGTCGTGAATGGGGGCCGTGGTGGAGCTAGTGGGCGAGCCCAGGCCAGCGTCGGTGGCCGTCTGGTCGCTACCGGCCGGAGCCGTGGGCAAAGCGGGCGTACCCGAGTTTTTGGCCGATTGGTTGGTGCTCGAAGCCATTGCGGAGGCCGAGCGCCACTCGGTGCTGCCATCGGCGCCCCGCGTCTGAAACAGCTCCTCATCAGCTACTACGGTAGCATTCTTGGTAGCTTCCCACTCGTGGAATTTATCCAGCTCGTGCTTGATGGAAGTCGAAAACCACGCTACCAGCGCCATATCGTCGAGCAAGCCCACTACTGGGATAAAGTCGGGAATGAGGTCAATCGGCGAGAGGAAGTAGATGAGCACGGCCACGGCAGCCACCACCGTAGTGGCGGGCACGCCCGTGTACTCGCCCGAGGCGCTCAACTTGATGAGGCGGAACAGGCTTTGTAGCGTTTCCCAGGCCTCGTGGGCCAGAGTGCCGACGTCTTTTTTCTCGCGGGCCTTGTTAAAGGCATCGACGAGCAGCTTTTTGAGGCGCGAGGGCTGCGTGATGTAGCCTTCGGCCGCAGCCAGAAATTTCTTAAAGAGGGCCGAAGCGGCAATATCCTTGCCGTTGGGGGGAGGCGTGGTAGTGGAAGCCATTGCGAAAAAAGGTGTGAAACGCGGAGTCGGTACCGCAGAAGTCTGCTATAGGTCCGTGTACTGCATTCACCCGCTTTGAGTTATGCAGCCACAAAAAAAGCGACTCCCGGCCAATTGCTAGGAGTCGCTTTTAAGTGGGTAGCCCGGGGCCGGGCGGGGTAGCTGCTTAGTCGAGGCGCGCGTCGGCGGCAGCGTCGAGCAGCTCTACCATGTCGGCGGTAGTCGTGGGGGCCGGGGCCTCGTCGGTGCCCGCTACGCGGCCGGCAGCGTAAAAATTGTGATGGTAGTAGGGCTGGCTAAGCGAGCTTACCATTACGCCGCCGTTGCAGGCTGCGTGGGCAAATTTATTGTCTTTCAGGTAAATGCCTACGTGGTAGATAGCGCCTTTGCCGTGGCGGAAGAACACCAGGTCGCCGGCCTTCATATCCGTCTTGGCTACGCGCTGCACCGTGCTGAACATTGAGCGCGAGCTGCGCTTGAGCGTGATGCCGTACACCTTCTTGAACACCTGCGTTACGAAGCCTGAGCAGTCGGTGCCCCGGCGCGAGCTGGCGCCGTAGCTGTAAGGCGTACCCAGCCAGTCGGTTACGGTTTGGAGCAGGCTCTTATTCTCGGTGTGGGCGAGGTTGAGGCCCAGCGTCTGGTTGTAGTAGCCGTAGGCCAGCGAGTCGCGCGAGGCGGCAGTGGCGTCGGGCGTCAAGCCATCGCCATCGAGCAGGCCCGAAAGCAGAGATGCCTCGGCGGCAGCCGGCGTCGATACGCCAGCCGAAGCAGAAGCATCGGGCATTTTTTCAAAGCAGAAGGAGAGCGCCAGGGAAGCAGCGGCGAGGCAACACAGCAGGGTATTCTTCATTGTCCGTCGGTGAGGTGGGCACCAGTCAGCGCCCTTAAGCTGGCTGACCGGGTAGAAATTTCGTAAAGTGTTGCGCTAGGCAGACGCTGCGGGGCAGCTGGAATTAAGGTTGAATGAAGGCGTGACTACTACCTTTTTAAGGAAATCTTATAGGGTAGTGGTCGTCCAAAGCTAAGCCATAAAAAATGAAACCACCTAGCGTTTTCTTGAAAAAAGTCAGTATTTCTTAGAAAAGCACCATAAAAAAGCCGACACTTAGCATCTTGGGTTGCAACCCTGTTCAATTTTCCCTCGTAGCTTCGCCCGAATTTTATACAATGAATCAGCCCCGTACGTTTGTCAATTCGCCTTTGGCCCGCATTGCGCGGGTGGTGCTGGGTGGAAACGCCCGCGTGGCCATGGTGCTGGGTCAGACCGTACACCTGAGTGGGGCTACCCGCGAGGAGTTTTTAGCCGACCCCGAGTGGGTGGCGCACGAAGAAGTGCACCTGCGCCAGGTGCGCGACCTGGGTCGCGTCCGCTTTTTGTGGGAATACCTGGTGGAGTCGGCGCGCGTGGGCTACTACCAGAACAAGTTTGAGGTAGAGGCACGCGAAGGAGCCCGGCGCTTCATGGAAGGCCGGGCGTAGGACTGATTAGCTTCATTATTAGGCTACTACATATAAAGTATCACTAAACACAAAACGGTCATGCTGAGCTTGCCGAAGCATCTCACTCACTTCATTTAAGGAGGCGAGCGAGATGCTTCGGCAAGCTCAGCATGACCGTTTTTATTTTTTGCTATGTAGCTGGCTGGCAGTCTCTAATTATAGCTGGGCCAGCCGGCCGCCGTCAACAGTGAGGGTGCTGCCGTTGATGAAATTGGCCTCGTCGGAGGCCAAGAAGCAGATAGCAGCGGCTAGCTCGTCGGGCGTACCGATTTGGCCGGTGATTTTCTCGGTGCCGTCCATCACGTTGGGGTTATTGCGGAGCATGGGCGTTTCGACCGCGCCGGGGGCGATGGAGTTGATGCGGGCCTGGGTGTAGGGCACTTCGAGGCTAAGACCGCGCACAAAGGCTTCGAGGCCGCCCTTGCTGGTGGCGTAGGGCGCCACGTTGGGCGTGCTCTGGAAGGCGTGCACCGAGCTGATGGCTACCACGGCCCCGCCTTGCATGTGCGGCACGCAAAGCTGGCAGAGACGAAACAGGGCCCGCAGGTTGACGTTCATCACCAGGTCCCACTCGCTGGGGTCTAGCTCCAGGATGGGCGTGTAAGTCATCATGGCCGCGTCATTTATCAGGATATCAATGCGGTGGAAGCGGGCCAGGGTGATTTCTACGGCGTGTACGAGGTCGGCATCGCGGCCCACGTCGGTCTTGATAAAGAGCGCGTCGCTGCCCCCGGCTTTGATTTCGGCTTCTACCGCGTGGCCCGCTTTCACCTCGCGGCCCAGGCACACGACCGTGGCCCCCTCACGGCCCAGGCGCACCGCCGTGGCCCGGCCAATACCGGAGGTAGCGCCCGTGACCAGGCATACTTTATTCTGAAAGCGAAACATAAAGAAACTCAATAAGGAGGAGGTTGCCCAGCAAGAACGGCCAGCGCCAATACTTGTTTGTGTAAAGCGTGAAGAAGTGGGCTAACCCTCGCCAGATGAACAGCCAATGAAGCCAGCCGGCCGTATAGCCCATGTATGACCTCAACTTGCTTGACGCTGCTAGCCACCGACATTATGCCGTTTGACTGGCAGCGGCTTTTTATTTCCGACCAGGCGCCAGCCGGCTTTCTATGGGAGGTGATGGTGCGGAGCATCTTCGCCTTCATCCTCACCATCGGAGCATTGCGCGTCACGGGCAAGCGTGGGGTGCGGCAGCTGTCGCTATTCGAGTTTGGGCTGATACTCGTGCTGGGCTCGGCGGCCGGCGACGCCACCTTTTACCACGATGTGCCGCTGCTGTACGTGCTAGTAGTTTTTGCGGTGGTGATGGCGCTCTACGTGCTCTTCAACTACCTCATTGATAAGTTTCCGCGCGTGGAGCACCTGCTGGAAGGCCAGCCCGAGCTTATCGTTATCGAGGGCCAGATAAACCTGGCCGCCTTCACCGAGGCCAGCCTCACCACGCAGGAATTGTTTGGCCAACTGCGCCAATACCAGATTGAGCACCTAGGCCAAGTGCGCCGCCTCTACCTGGAAGCTACCGGCGAGGTGAGCGTGTATTTCTTTGAGCCAGAGCACGAACGGCCGGGCCTGCCCATCTGGCCCGAGGTGTACAACCACCCGGTGCGCGAGTTTAGCAAGGCGGGCAGCTACGCCTGCCACGCCTGCGCGGCGGTGTACGAGCTGCCGGCCGGGCCCGCCCCGGCGCAGTGCCCCCGCTGCGCCCAGCAACAGGGCTGGCTATCAGCCTGCGCCACCCCGCGCTGCACGTAACGTGGCCGCAACCTACGGGCCCTTACTTACGAATACAGCGCAAGCCAGCCCCGCCGGGGCAGCTCCGCTCATCCTTTCCCTTTACTTTTCTTCGCTCATGGAACCAACGCCCACCCAGCCGACCAACGGCTACGCTTCTTCCGACACTTCTTCGGCCAGCACTGGCACTGACGGTCAGTTTTCGACCACGGCGGCCCACGCTACTGGCGCCGGCCACTTCCCGGCCGACTACGCCGCCCCCACCCAGCCCACCAGCGGCACCGGGGTAAAAGACAAGCTCACCGACGCCGTAACCACCGGCAAGGAAAAACTCACCGATGCCGTAAGCACCGGCAAAGAGAAAATCAACGACGTCGTAGCCAGCGGCAAAAAATGGCTCAACGACTCGGGCGTTGCCGACAAGGCGCAGCAGCTGCCACAAGCGGCTAAAGACCTAGGCAACAAAGCCGTGCAAAGTGTAAGCGGCCTCACTACTACCCAGAAGGCGGTGGGCGTAGGTCTGCTGGCTGCGGGCGTAGCCTTCCTCATCACCCGGGGCAAAAAGCAGAAAGACGACGATGGCGAGTACCGCCACAAAGCGCGCCGCTCGCCTTTCGACCACCAGCCCCATACCCGCGACAACTCGGGCTTTGAAGGCCGGGGCCAGCGCCCCTGGGGCGCTTCGCGCTACGGCAGCGGCCCGCAGCAGGGCCCTGCTGGCAAAGCCCGCGTAAGCTCGGGCAGCGGCTATACCTCGGCCCCTGCGCACAGCAATGACTTCGGCAGCCAGACCGGGGCCGGCCACCAGGCTAGCGCCATCGGCAACCAGCGCCGCGACCAGGGCCCGGCTTCGGGCAGCCGTTTTGACGCCAAAACCAGCGGTGGTCAAAACCCCAATAACCTCGACGACCTCAACAGCGCCTTCTAGGCAAGCGTGTTGAAACCCACCGCAAAGGGCCGGCTGCCAGCGCAGCCGGCCCTTTTTGCGTAATCTTGCCGGCCTATGCTCTTCTACACCGTCATGAAGCCCGTGGTGCGCCTGGGGCTACGCGTGTTTTTTCGCCGCCTCGAAGTCCGCCACCGCGAGCGCCTGCGCCTGCCCGGCCCCCTCATGCTGTGCAGCAACCACCCCAATACGCTCATGGACCCGCTCGTGACGGCCATCCAGCGCCACGAGCCCATTGCGTTTCTGGCCAAGAGCACGTTTTTTAAAAACCCCGTTCTCGGGGCCATCATGCGCTCGGGCAACTGCATCCCCATCTACCGGCGGCAGGATGCGGAGGGTGCCAACGCCGCCAGTCCGGCCCAGCTGGCGGCCAGCAACGAGGCCAGCTTCGGCCGCTGCTACGACTACCTGGAGCGCGGCGGCACGGTCATGATTTTCCCGGAAGGCACCAGCGTGAGCGAGCGCCGGCTGCGCCCGCTCAAAACCGGGGCTGCCCGCATTGCGCTGGGCACCGAGGCCCGGCACAATTTCAAGCTGGGCCTGAAGCTCGTGTGCGTGGGCACTAATTACTTCGACCCTAGCAGTTTCCGCTCGGATGTTTTCCTCAATGTGGCGCCGCCCATCAACGTGGCCGACTACGCTGACCGCTACCACCAGGACCCCGATGCCGCCGCCGATGCCCTCACCGAGGACATCACCCAGCGCCTCACGCGCCGTCTCGTCATCAGCCGCGCCGCCGACGACGACCAGCTGGCCCAGCAGGTCGAGCACACCTTCGGCGACCACCTCAACCCCGACGACGACCCCACCACGCTCTACGACAACTTCCAGCTCAGCCGTACTTTGCTCGACGCCGTGGCGTGGTTTGAGCAGCACGACCCCAGCCGCCTCGCCGCCCTGCGCGCCGCGCTCAGCACCTACCTCGCCAGCCTGGAAGCCCATAAGCTCAGCGACCACGACCTCGACCAAAGCCCCGGCACCCGGCTAGCCGACTTGCTAAATCTTGTACTAGGCTTTCCGGTAGGGCTCTATGGCTTGGTTACCAACTACCTACCCTACAAAATCCCCTCACAAGTAGCCCGCCGCGCCACCAAGGAAACGGAGTTTATCGCCGCCATTATGCTGGGCGTGGGCCTCCTCACCTTCCCGCTGGCCTACGCCGTGGAGGCGGCGGCCGTGCAGCACTGGCTCACCCACGACTGGCGGCTTACGGCGCTGTTTATCCTGAGCTTACCCTTCGCTGGCTTCTACGCCCTCGGCTACTGGCAAACCCTGAGCGCCCGCCTGCGCCGCCTCCGGGTGCGGCGGCTACCCAATGCCATCCTGGCCACACTGCAAACCCAGCGCACCACCGTGCTAGGCCTGTTGGATGAGGCCCGCACGGCTTATTTGAAGAAATAAAAAGAACGTCATGCTGAGCTTACCGAAGCATCTTGCTCGCCTCGTTAGAGTTAGTAACCCTAGTGGCGTGGGCGAGATGCTTCGGCAAGCTCAGCATGACGTTCTTTTTTGGGCTGACTTAAGCTGATAGCATACCGCCCCGCGCCCTACTCATCCAGGTACTGATGCACGAATTTGATAGCCATGCTGCCCTCGCCCACAGCCGAGGCTACGCGCGCCATCGCGCCCGCCCGACCATCGCCGGCGGCGAACAGGCCGGGCACGCAAGTCTCTAGTAAATAGGGTTCCCGGTCTTTTTTCCAGGCTGATTTATAGCGCGGGTCGGCCACGAGGTCGCGGCCGGTGAGCAGGTAGCCCTTGGCATCGCAGATGGCCAGGTGGCACACCCACTCGGTACTCGGCTTGGCCCCGATGAAAATAAACAGGGCGCGGGCCGGCCGCTTTTCCGGCGCGCTACCCTCCTGCTGAATCACCACGGCTTCCAGCGAGTCCTGGCCGCAGGCCTCGCGCACCTGCGTACGGGGCAGGATTTCGATGTTGGGCGTCTGGCCAATCTGTTCGATGAGGTAGGCCGACATACTGGCCGCCAGGCTGTCACCCCGAATGACGATGAACACCCGCGAGGCATAAGTAGACAGGTACATGGCCGCCTGCCCCGCCGAGTTGCCCCCGCCGATGATGTACACCGGCTGCGCGCTACAGCTGCGCGCCTCGGTGCGCGCCGCCCCGTAATACACGCCGGCCCCGCTAAGCCGGTCGAGCCCCGGCGCGTTGAGCGTGCGGTAGCTCACGCCAGTGGTGAGCACCACGGCCCGGGCTTTTATCTCCTTTTTATCGCTTAGGGTCAGTACCTTGTAGCCATCCTGAATGCAGAGGCTCACTACTTCCTGCGGGGCCATAAACTCGGCCCCGAGGCGGGTGGCCTGCGTCCAGGCGCGGTGGGCCAGCTCGGCCCCGCTCAGGCCGGTGGGAAAACCCAGGTAATTTTCGATGCGCGACGACGAGCCGGCCTGCCCGCCGGGCGTTTGGCGCTCGATGATGAGCGTGCGCAGGCCCTCCGACGCGCCGTATACGGCGGCGGCCAGCCCCGCCGGCCCGGCCCCGATAACCACCACATCGTACAGCTCCTGCTGGGCATCGACTAATAAGCCCAGGTGCCGGGCCAGGTCGGGCTTGTCGGGCCGGGCCACGGCCTTGCCATCGGGGCAAATGACTACGGGCAGGTCGTCGGGCGTGAAGCCGTTGGCTTCGAGCAGCACCTTGGCCTCGGCATCTTTCTCATAGTCAAGCCACTGGTAACCCACCATGTAGCCGCTCAGGAAGTCCTTCAGCTCGTGCGAGAGCGGCGACCACTGAAACCCAATGAGCCGCAGGCCCGCGAAAGCGGGCCGGTAGGCCGCCTGCCAGCTCGCCAGCAGGTCGTGCAGCGTGGGGTAGAGCAGCTGCTCGGGCGGGTCCCAGGGCTTGAGGAGGTAGTAGTAGAGCTGCGCCGAATTGATAGCCTTGATGGCGGCCGTGGTATCGGCGTAGGCGGTGAGCAGCACGCGCTTAGCTTCCGGAAAAAGCTCGCGGGCGCGGGTGAGCACCTCCACGCCTTCGACCTCCGGCATGCGCTGGTCGGCCAGCACGAGGGCCAGCGGCTCGGCGCGGGCGCGCAGTTCGGTGAGGGTGGTGAGGGCTTCGGGGCCCGAGTTCACGCTCAGGATGCGGTAGTCTTTGCGAAACTCCTGGCGCAGGTCGCGGGTGATGGCCGCGAGCACCTGAGCGTCGTCATCGACGGTGAGAATAATGGGCTTTTTCATAAGAAGTTAGCTAGCGGCGGGGAGCCAGACCGTGAATTCGGTGCGGCCGGGCACGGAGTGCGCCTCCAGCCGGCCGCCGTGCTCCTGCACGATGCGCCGGGCAATGTCGAGGCCCAGCCCGCTGCCCTCGCCGGCCGGCTTGGTGGTGTAAAACGGCTCAAACATATGCGTCAGCACCTCCGGGGCAATGCCGCTGCCGTTATCGATAACGCTGACGCACACGCCGCCCGGTTGCTTTACGGTTTGCACCGTGAGCGCGCCGCCCGCGGTCGGCAGGGCGTCGATGGCGTTATCTATCAAATTGGTCCACACCTGGTTGAGCTGGCCCACCTCGCCTACCACCCGGGGCGTATCGGGAGCATAGTGGCGCGTCAGCACGGCGTTTTTGTGGCGCAGCGCGTGGTCAAATAGATTGAGCGTACTGTCGAGGCCAGTGGTAATGTCGAGTGGCTCGCGGCCGCCGGCGCGGTCCATGTGCGAGTAGGTTTTGACGTTGCTCACCAGCGTGCTGATGCGCTGGCTGGCCTCGTGAATGTCACGCGTGAGGCGCACGGCTGAGAGGTGGCCTTCGAGCCAGGCCAGGGCCGGCGGGCGCGCCGGGGCGGGCAGCGCCGCCACCAGCGGCGTGAGCGTAGCGGCGGTGTGGCCGGCATCCAGCAGATTGGGGGCCAGTGCATAACCATCGGTGCAGCCCTGTTCTTCGAGCCAATCGGCCAGCTCGTCTTCGCAGTCGGCGCGGGCCAGGGCCGAGCGCGGCGGCGTGGGCGCGTCGGGCACTCCCGAGTTGAGCAACGTGGCCACGGCCTCGGCCGGCGGACAGGCAGCCAGCAGGTTTTTGAGCAATAGGGGCTTGGCTTTCAGCGACTCCCCGAGGGCATCGGCGGCGCGGGCGATGGCGGCGGCGGGGTTGTTGAGCTCATGGGCCAGCCCGGCCGAGAGCTTGCCCAGGGCGCGCAGCTTATCGTCGCGCTCCTGGCCGCGCACTTCCTCGCGGGCCCGGTCGCTCATGATGCCCACCAGCCGCTGCACCAGCTCGGGGCTGCGCTGCTCCAGGGCCGGAAACTCGGTGCGCGGTAGTAGGTACAGCGTCGTTTCGCCCACGGCTATTCCTTGACCCTTAGCTGTTTGCAGCCGCGAATAGGGTAACACGCCCGTTATCTGGCCGGCCTCGACGCGAAACACCGGCCCCTGCTGGCCGCTCCCGAGGCGGTAGTACTGCATGGCCCCGGCCACCAGGCCCATCATGTGGCTGGCCGGCTCGCCGGTTTGCACGATGGTTTCGCCGTCGGCATACTGGCGTAGCTCGCCGGCTTGCAGCAGCCAGTCGAGCACCTCGGCGGGCAGGTTTTGGAAGGCAGTAATGCGGCCGAGGGCCGCCGGGTCGGGAGAGAGTTGCTGGGCCATAGCCAAAGTAACTGGCGGGGCGCGGTATAGGTTGGCCCCAGCGGCGGGAGCCAAGCCGATTTAACCACCGCAACCCGCACTACTCTTTACTGGTAGGTGTTCTTTTGTACCCGTGACCGCCACCGCCCCTACCCTACCCGCCGCCTCTCTCACCCGCGAGCACGTGCTGCGCGCCCTGCGCCTGGTGGAGCGCGAAGGCCGCCACCTGCCGCCCAGCACCGTGTACGAACTGCTGTACCGGGGCAAGCGCTACCCGCCCCGCGCCGTGGCCGAGTTGGCCTTCCGCCTGGCGCAGGCCAACCCGCAGGCGCGCTGGCCCCACGGCGCGGGCCAGCCCACCAACACCCTGCTCGAAGCCCTCGACTTTACCATCGTGGCCAAGCGCCCCATCCTGGCCGCCGGCTCGGCCCAAGACCAGGGCCAGGCCGCCGAGCAGCAGGCTGAAGACCTCTACACCGGTCCCAAAACACCGGACAAAAGCTCTGCGCCCGCCGTGGCCGAACCGGCTGCTACCTACGCTGCCCCGCCGCCCGCCTACACCGCCGCCGAGGCCCTGGCCGAGTTATTTATCACTGATAAAGAATTGGAGGCTAGCCTGGCGGGCCTGCGTCGCCGCAAGGCGCTGCTGCTGCAAGGCCCGCCCGGCACCGGCAAAACCTACCTGGCCCGCCGCCTGGCCTGGCTGCTGCTGGGTGCCCGCGACGAGGCCCGCATCGAGCTCATTCAGTTTCACCCCAGCTACGGCTACGAAGATTTTGTCCTGGGCTTTCGGCCGGGGCCGGATGGGCAGTTTCAACTAGTACCCGGCGTGCTGCCGCTGCTGTGCCAGCGCGCCGCCCAGGACCCTGAGCGGCCCTATTTCCTGTTGATTGACGAGCTGAACCGGGGCAACGTGGCCCGCATTTTTGGCGAACTATTGCTGCTGCTGGAGCCCGACAAGCGCGGCCCCGCCCACGCCCTGCGCCTGCCCTACGCACCGTCCGAAGCCCCCCGGTTTTTCGTGCCCGACAACCTCTACGTCATCGGCACCCTCAACCTGGCCGACCGCTCGCTGGCCCCGCTCGACTACGCCCTGCGGCGGCGCTTTGCCTTTGTGGGGATGCAGCCGCAATTTGGCCCGCCGCTACGCGAGTTGCTGACGGCCAACCAGGTACCTGCTGCGCTCATCAGTTTACTGACCGAGCGCCTGCTGGCCCTCAACCACGTCATCGCCGCCGACCCCGAGCTGGGCCCCGATTTTGAAATCGGCCACAGCTACTTCTGTGCGCCGCCCGCTGCCCCTACCGAAGCGAGCGACTGGCTGCGCCTGATTTTTGAGCAGGAAATCGGCCCGCTGCTGGCCGACTACTGGCGCGAGCAGCCCGAGCGCGCCGCCGCCCAGCTCCGCAAGCTGCTGGCCGACTGGCTCCCGTCCGCCGCATGATTCCGCTCGCCACGCTCTACTACCTGCTCTGCTACGCCTGGCAGCGCCTGCCCGAGCCAGCGGTATTGCTAGCCACCGAGGCCACCCCCTTCCACCGCCCGCTGGAGCTACTCACGCAAATGCTGCTTCACGCCACGCGCCGGCTATTACGCACCGGGCTACCCCTAGCCTTCATTAATACTGAAAAGGAAATCAGTGAGTTACGCGGGCGTATTGAACTCACGCCCACGCAGGCCCGAGGCCTGCTGCCCCAGGGCCGCGCCGTATGCAGCTTCGACGAGCTAAGCCCCAACCGGCCCTTACATCAACTGCTGGCTGGCACCCTGGCGGCGCTCGCAGCTCATCCCAGCCTGCCGCTGGCCCTTCGCCGTGAGGTGAGCCAGCTACGCCGCCGCCTGCCCGCCAGCGTGCAGCCACTCGCCCCGGCCGCCCCGGTTTTTGCGGGTCTGCGCCGCCAGCGGCTGGCCTCGGCCGAGGCTTTTTTACTCCATATCTGCGAGTTAATCTTTGAAACGGCGCTGCCGGCCCCGACGGAAGGCAGCCGGGGCCGCTTCACCGATTTTCGGCACGATGAGCGGCTGATGGCGCGCTTGTTCGAGCAGGCGGTGCGCAATTTTTACCGCCGCGAGCAGCGCGCCTACCGCGTTTTTGCCGAAACCATCACCTGGCAGGCTGAGGCCCGCCAGCCCGCCGACCTGGCCCTACTGCCCACCATGCTCACCGACACGACGCTGGAAAGCCCGACCCGCAAAATCGTGCTCGACACCAAGTACTACGCCGCCGCCCTGCGCCCGCGCTACGACCAGCAGCGCCTCATTGCGCCGCACCTCTACCAGCTCTACGCCTACCTCCAAAACCTGCGCCCCGCCCCCGGCCAGGCCCTTGAAGGCATTCTGCTCTACCCCGCCGCTACAGTCGCCATGGATGTGCGCTACGCACTGGGCGGCCACCCCGTGCGCATCGTCACGCTCGACTTGCACCAGCCCTGGCCTGGCATTGCGTCTGATTTGCTGGCCTTGATTGCCACTTAGTTTTCCACCTATTTCCGCAGCAGCAGCGGGCGCCAGGCAACGCATGGGGCAGTTTGCTACTCTCCTGGCTACATGAGAACCTTTACCCTAGCTGCGCTGCATCACATCCGGGATTTTCAATTTTTAACCGACTCCTCCGGCCTGGCCCTGGATAGCACCGGCCAGCTGTACCGGTTTGCGGGCAATAAGACTACCCTGGTCGCCACGCCGGCCGGCTTTCGCAGCTCGCACCTGCACTTTATCACGCCTGAATACGGAGCCATCGTGGGCAATGCGCGCGATGGACAGCCAACACCGGCCCAAGGCAGCCTCGATGTCTTGAGTAGTGTGCTCACCCTAGGGCTCTTACTACTTTTCTGGCGCCGCCGGCCAGCAGCAAGGGGCTGGGCGCGGGGGCTGGCTGGCCTCGCCTGCATCGGGCTGTTTTCGTGCAGCGCGGCCTGGCAGGCGTACCGCCAGCCAGACCCCGACTCCCCGGTTAGCACGCTCCTTACCCGCACGCGCCTGGGGCCCGGCAACTACCATTATTATTTGCCCAATAAAAAGCAGACCGCCTTCATCGCCATCACCCGCAACCACGGCCTAACCTGGGAAACCTACCCGATTCCAACGAGCTTCTACACCACGGCACTCACGGCCATCGGCAACAATTTTCTGGTAGGCACCTATGCCAATGCGGAAGAAGGGGCGCTGGCCCTGCACGGCGACGGGGATATCTGGCTCTACGGCACCGACACCACCTTTACCAAAGCGCTGGCCCACAATACGCCGCAGCATCCTTATCGGCTCAGCGTGAGCCGGGGCATCAACGGCTTTGCCTTTTCAGCCGCCGATTCGCTGCTGCTGGCTTTTGGCAGCGACCGCATGCCCACCTTCCCCGCCAATGAGCTAAGCGCCACCAACGGCAACATTTACACCCTGCCGGCCAGCCTGCCCCCGCGCGCCCGGCTGCTCGACGCGCCCGATACCGTGGCCGTGCACTCGCTCGCCCAGGCGGGCACCGGCGAGCTGTGGGTGACGCTCGAAAACCGCAAGCCCCGCGTGGCCCACGGCCGGCTGTTTTACGTGCCGCTGCCCACCAAGGCATTACTCAGGCTACGCCACGGCCGCTGGCAGGCAGTGCCCGTGGCAGGCTTTAGCAGCTTCGAGCAAGTTGCTTTTTTACCGGGCACGCCCACGGGCTATCTGCTCACGGCCACCGGCGAAGTGCTCACTACTCCCGATGGCGGCGACACCTGGTACCCAAGCGACCTGCGCAGCATCCGCCACCTGCGGCCGTTCGGCAGTAGGCTGGCCCTGCTCAAGGAAGACAACCAGCTACTGCTACGGTAGGAAGCCCGCACAAAAAAGGCCCGCACATTGCTGTGCGGGCCTTTTCAAATCAGAAACTACGCTGGGCTAGGCCCAGCCGTAATTACTTCTTAACTTCTTCGGTCGTGGTGGTGGTGGTACCAGTCGTGGTGGTAGCGCCTTCAGCAGGAGCAGCGGTAGCGTCAGCGGCCGGAGCCATTGCGCCATCAGCAGCGGGAGTAGTGGTGGTGGTCGAAGCCGAGTCCGTGGTAGCGGTCATGGTCGACTCAGTAGCTGCGGGGGTCGTGGTGGTGGTTTCGGTGGTAGCGGTTTTCGACTCGCACGAAGCCAGGCCAACAGCCAGGAACAGGGCAGATACTTTCAGTAGGTTGTTCATCTTGGGGTAAATTTGGAAGGGGATTAACAAAAATCTGCCCTTAATGCGGCCGCTACGGGAGAGGTAACCCGCCGGTTGTAAAAAAATTTAAAAGTTTTTTTCATGGGTTACTACTGCTCTTTAGCCGGCATTAAGGCCCGAAGCGAATGAACATGGATAGCACAACGGCGCTGGCAGCCGATGCCCAACTCATCAAAGCCATCCACAGTGGCGACGAGCGGGCTCTCAGCCAGCTCTACCGCCTGCACTGGCCAATGGTATCGCACTTCGTGCTGCAAAACAGCGGCTCGGAGGACGATGCCCGCGACGTGTACCAGGAGGGCGTAATGGTGTTTTATGAAAAGGTGCGCGAAGGCTCCCTGGAGCTTAGCTGCCAGATTAAAACCTATCTCTACGCCGTATGCCGCCGCCTGTGGCTCAAGCGCTTGACTACCAAGAGCCGGCTGCACGGTGTGCGCCTGCTCGATGAGGAAGAGTACGGCCCCTACCTCAATACCGGGGCCGAGGACGACGTGCAGGAAGCCGAGGAGCGCGACCGGCGCTTTGCCACCATGAGCGAGGCGCTCACCCACCTGGGCGAACCCTGCCGCTCGTTGCTCGAAGGCTTTTACCTGCTCGAAAAATCGATGCTCGACCTCACGGCGGAGCACGGCTACACCAATGCCGACACCGCCAAAACTCAGAAATACAAGTGCCTGACGCGCCTGAAGAAGTTGTTTTTTGCCAGTTATAAAGAAGCGTGAGTCTTTAAGCTGTTAGCCGCTAGCTATTAGCTGTCAGCTTTCTCCACAAGAGAAAGAACAGGTAAAGAGCTTGCAGCTACTAGCTGACAGCTAATAGCTCAAAAGAAAAGATGCAAACCGAAGCCGATTACTACGCCCTCTTTGAAGCTTACCAGCGCGGTGAGCTGGCGGCCGGTGCGCGGGCCAGCCTGGAAGCCCGGCTAGGCGCCGAGCCCCGGCTGCACCAGCTCTACACCGAGTACCTGGAGCTGATGGGCACGCTAGCGGCCTACGGCGAGCGCCGCCGCACCCGCCACGCCATCGCGGGCCTGCACGAGGCCATGCTGGCCGCCGAAGCCGCCCCCGTGGTCGAAACGGCCTCGCCGCTCACGCACTCCGTGAATCCTATGCTGCGCATTTCGCGCACCGAGCGCAAGTTGCGTGAGTTTTGGAACGGCTACCGCGCCACAATGGGCGTAGCTGCCTCGGTGGCCGTGCTGGCGGTGTTTAGCACGCTGCTGGGCCTGGAGGCCTACCGCACCGCCCATGCCCCGCAAGCCAACGGCGTGCGGGAACTGCGGCGCGAAGTAGCCCAGATAGTGCGCAGCCAAAAGGCGCTGATTAAAAAGGTGAACACTCAGGTACTCGGCACTACCGAGTCGGTAGCGCCGGTGCGCGACAGCAAGTACAGCGGCACGGGCTTCGCGCTTACTGCCGATGGCTACCTCGTCACGAGCGCCCACGTTATCAAAGGGGCTGACTCGCTGCTGGTTGAAAGCCGCGACCACCGCCGCTACCACGCCGAGAAGGTGTACGCCGATACCAAGCACGACCTGGCTATCCTGCGCATCAAGGACCGTAACTTCAAGCCTTTCAGCAGATTGCCCTACACCTTCAAGTCGGGTCAGGCCGACTTGGGCGAGCGCGTGTATACGCTGGGCTACCCGCGCGAAGACGTAGTATACGGCGAAGGCGCGCTGAGCGCCCGCTCGGGCTACGACGGCGACACGGCGTTTTACCAGGTGAGTATTCCGCTCAACCCCGGCAACTCGGGCGGCCCGCTGCTCGATGGGCAGGGCAACCTCATTGGCGTGGTAAGCAGCCGCCAGGATGACGTGCTGGGCGCGGCCTTTGCCACCAAGTCTTCTTACCTCGTGCGCCTCGTCGATTCGCTCAAGAACAAGCAGTCGGCCCAGCCCTACCGCATGCCACGCGCCAACCAGCTGGCCGGCACGGCCCGCTCGCAGCAGGTAAAGCGCCTGCAAGAATTCGTTTTTGTAGTGAAAGTGTACGAATAAGCTTTTCTCTCCTTCTTTCTGCTGTTGCTCAAAAGCCTCGCCTGCCCGGCGGGGCTTTTTTGTGGCTCGTTGGCTGGCCAATGCGGCCCGCTAGCCAGCGCGCCGGCCGGGAGCGCAGCCCGCGCCCGTACTTTGCGGGGCATGGGTAATTACCTTATCTACCAGGCCTACGGCAGCCCCGATATTCTCAACGAGGCGCTGTTCAGCATTCTTTCCTACCTGCGGCAGCCCGCCGGCGCTACGGTATTGGTGTATACCGACAACCCGGCGCACTTCCGGGCGGTGCTCGGCGAGGCACCGGGCGTGGCCTACGTGCCCATCGAGCCCGCGCAGTGGCAGGCATGGCGGGGCGACATCGGCTTTGTCCACCGCGTCAAAATCATGGTGTTGCAGCACGCGGCGGCCCACTACGCCGGCAACCTGCTGTACGTTGATACCGACACCATTTTTACGCAGTCGCCCGCAGGCATTTTTCACTTACTCAGCCAGGGCCAGCGGTTTATGCACCTGAGCGAGGGCCGCCTAGACAACGGCAACGCGCTGAACCGCAAAATCAACCGGGTGCTTCAGGCGCGCAACGCGCCAGTGCTGGCGGGCGGCCCAATAGCCCCCAGCACGCAGATGTATAATGCCGGTGTGCTGGGCCTGCGCAGCACCGATGCGCCGCTGCTGGCCGAGGTGCTGGCCCTCACCGAGCAGCTGTACCGCCACTACCCGAAGCATGTGATGGAGCAGTTGGCTTTCAGCGTAGTGTGGGCGCGGTCGGGGCCGGTGCAGGAAGCCGCGCCGTGGGTGTATCACTATTGGAATTTAAAGGAAATCAGACCGGCGCTGGGGGCATTGCTAGCCCCGCAGCCCGGCCGCCCGCTGGCCGAATGGCAGGCCCGCGCCGGGCGGCTCAATGTGCCGGCCCTGGCCGAAGGCAAGGCGCGTTTTCGGGCGCTGCCGGGGTGGCGGCGGGCAGTGCAGCGGTGGCTGGGGCACGCCTGGCAACTGCCAACACACCTGCTGGCCGAGGAGGTTAAGTAAGCTGCGCAAGAACGCGGCGCGGTCTTTTGCGTAGAAGCACCCCGGCGGCCAGCGGCTGCCTTTTCCTGCCAACTCACCCCTACTTGCTTTTCCCATGGCTGACCAGCTGCAACAAATCGAAAAAGTACTCCCCGAGGACATCGCCCGCACCTTTGAGGCGGCCGTAAACGTGTTCCAGGGTAAAACCGACCATATGGACGACCTGCTCAAAAACGGCGGTACGCTCTTGCGCAAGGTATCGAAGAACTTCACCTCAACCCAGCTTATCCTGAGTGTAGCGGCCCTAGCGGTGGTTTCTATCGTGATTATCAAGCGCGCCACGGACGAGTAGACTTTGCGTAGCAAACGTAAAAAGGCGGCCTTCCCAGTGGGAAAGCCGCCTTTTTCACGTCTATAATTACCGATAATATAAGCTTACTTAAGCGGTGCGGCCGAAGCCAGCGGGGCGCTGGCGGCGGGGTGCGCTACTAGCTGCCCGGTGCCAGCGAGCTGGTCGGCAGGCAGCTGGTATACGAGGCCGGCGATGCCCCACAGCTGCAGGTTGCGGCGCACGGTTTCGGCGGCCAGCCAGCTATTGAGCTGGCTCACTACCACACGGCTCACGGGGCGGCCGGCCACGGTGGTGGTCACTACCTCCACGGGCAGCGCCTGGTCGATGGTTAGGATGTGGGCCTGCATGGCCTGCGCGGTCTGCGTGTCGGTAAAGCTGCCGGCCTGCACCAAGAAGTGTTTGGTGGCTGGCGTGTCGGTAGCCGTAGTTGCCGGGCTGGCCACTGGCGCGGCGGCCACTACTACTGGCTCCTCGGGGCTAGCGGCGGGCAGCTGGTAGGCCGTGAAGGGCGCGCGGGGGTTGGGGTCGCTGGCTTGCAGCTCCTCCAGGTTGTCGGGCGTTTCGGCGGCGCCGAGGGGCGTATCCTCCGATACGATTTCGGCTACGACGGTGCCGGAGCCAGCCTTCACGAGGTTGAGCGAGCCGGCGGCAATTTTAGCCAAGTCCACGATGCGGTCGTCGCGGAAAGGCCCGCGGTCGATAACGCGCACCACCACGGCCTTGCCATTCTTCACGTTGGTGACCCGCAGGCGGGTGCCGAAGGGCAACGTTTTGTGGGCACAGGTATACTCGTAGCAGTTGAAGCGCTCGCCGCTGGAGGTGCGGCGCCCCTGGAAGCGCAGGCCATACCACGAGGCGTGGCCCCGCAGCACGGTAGTATAGCCCTCACGGGCCGATGGGATAATCGTCGGCAGCATCCGGGGAGCCCGGACGTAGTGGCGGCGCGAATGTTTACGGTGCGTCTTATGCACGCGGTGGGTACGGGCGGAGGCCGGTAGTGCCAGCCCTGTTCCCAACAATAGCCAGCAAAGGCAATGAACCAGGAAGGAGGTGGAGATAAATGTTGGTCGCGTAAGCGGCATGCGCTTGATAGGATGGTGAACTGACCGAATGTAGGCCGCACCCTTTCTAAAACACCTACTTCATCTTTGCTAAACCCATTATCCAAGCTCAAAAATTGCACTTTACCCGCAAATCTTGTATTTAGCTTGTCTGACTGCGGTAGCACCAAGTAGCAATTGTGTTTAGTTAAGGCACCTTATGGGTTGTTTTAGTATTTTTCTAATACAGCTACCGAAATGCGATTATCCGGCGGGTGTAAAATTTTGGCTTAAAGCTTTAGTTTAAGCCCAGCGGCCGGTTGCAGGCTTGCTAACCGCGTTGTATATTCCTGCGCCCGCGAGTTTACCAAAAGCCCGTACCTTTGCCGCATGGATTTTGGCCGCTTGCCCGACCTGCGCTACGTTGATTTTCGCCTCCCTCCCGACCACCCCGATACCACTGCGGTGCTGGCGCGGGCCCAGCCGGCGGCCCCGGCGAGCCCCGGCCTGTTCGTGGGCTGCCCCATCTGGACCAATAAGGACTGGCTGGGCTCCTACTTCCCACTGGGCGCTAAAGAACCTGATTATCTGCGTTATTACGCCCAGCAATTCAATTCACTGGAGCTGAACACCACCCATTACCGCATCCCCGACGCGCCCACCGTACGGCGCTGGCAGGCGGCCGTGGGGCCGGGTTTCCGGTTTTGCCCCAAGGTGCCGCGCAGCATCAGCCACGAGCGTGAGCTGTATAATACCGACGCGCTCACCCTCAGCTTTACCCGCGCCGTGCAGGAGCTGGGTAGTAATCTGGGGCCGTGTTTTCTGCAATTACCGCCGCATTTCGGCCCCGAATTGCTACCCAGGTTAGAACGCTTTTTGCTCGACTGGCCCGCCGATATTGCGCTGGCCGTGGAGCTGCGCCACCCGCGCTGGTTTTCCGACCGGGGCCTGGCCGATAGCGTATTTGCCACGCTGGAGGCGCTGGGCAAGACGCTCGTGATAACCGACGTGGCCGGCCGGCGCGACGTGCTGGCCCAGCGCCTCACCACGCCGGTCGCCTTCATCCGCTTTAACGGCCACGGCCTGCCGCCCAGCGACTACGAGCGCGCCGACGCCTGGGCCACCCGCCTCGCCGAGTGGTACGCGCAGGGCCTGCACACGGCCTATGTCTTTATCCACCAAAAGGATGTGCGCCACGCTCCGCTCTGGACGCAGCATTTCCTGGCCCGCATGCAGGAGCTGACGGGCATCGTGGTACCGCCGCCCCGCCTCATCCCACAGCAGGTGCAGGGCAGCCTGTTTTAGGTCAGTTATCAGTGAGCAGTTATCACTTGTTTTGGCCGCGCCATATGCGCCAGCAGAACAACTGATAACTGCTCACTGCTCACTGCTGACTGATAACTGACTACAGCGCGCCGCCGATGGCGCTGATAACGAGCGCGACCAGCGCCGTATTGAAAACGAAGGAGATGAGGCCGTGCAGCAGGGCCAGCCGGCGCTGCGGCCGGCCGCTGATGCTGACGTCGGCCGTTTGGGCGGTCATGCCCACCACGAAGGCGAAGTAGGCGATGTCGAGGTAGTTGGGCTCCTTTTCACCGCCGGGAAAGTCGAGGCCGCCCACGTCGGAGCCATCGGGCTTGGCGTCATAGTAGAGATGGGCGTAGCGCAGGGTAAATACCGTGTGAACCAGCAGCCAGGACGCGGCCACCGCCACGGCACTCAGGGTAATATGGCGAGCCAGCTTGGCCGGGGGCAAGCCGTGGCTGGCACCCAGCAGCACCACCACGGCCAGCAGGCTGGCGGCCGCCGCCACCAGTACAAACACGAAGCTCAGCAGCCGGCTTAGGTCTTCGGAGGCTGCCACGGCCCGGATGCGGTCGGCATCGGCGGTATAGATGGCAACCCAGATGAGGGCCAGCGTGGTGATGCCGAAGGCATCCCAGCCGATAATCAGGCGCACCAGCGGCTCATACTGTGCAGGACTAAGCGCCCAGGCACTCGCCCCCCCTACCGCGCCCACCACCAGGCGCAAAGAGGCCGGCCAGTGGCCCAGCCGGTGCAGCCAGGGCTGCGCAACAACGTCAGTTTTCACGCGGGGAAGGTAACGCCGCGGCCGTGGCAGCCGCATGAACCGGCGGCTGGCTAGCTTCCGCCGTGCGCTGCAACCGGTCTCCGTTCAGGTTTTCCTTACTTGCTTTGCGGCTATGAACAGCGCACCCCTCTCCGGCCTCTACCAGCCCTCGCTGGCTTTGCTCACCGACCTCTACCAGCTCACCATGGCCTATGGCTATTGGAAGCAGGGCCTGCACGAGCGCTAGGCGGTGTTTCACTTGTACTTCCGCAAAGCGCCCTTCAATGGCGGCTACGCGGTGGCGGCCGGCCTGGCGCTGGCCGTGGATTACCTCGAAACGCTGCGCTTTTCGGACGATGACATCACCTACCTGGCTAGCCTGCAAGGCAGCAAGGGCAGCCGGCTTTTCCCCGATGAGTTCCTGGCTTACCTCAAGGACTTGAAATTTACCTGCGACGTGGATGCCGTGGCCGAGGGCACGGTAGTATTTGGTAATGAGCCGCTGGTGCGCGTGCAAGGCCCGCTGCTGCAAGCCCAGCTGGTAGAAACGGCGCTGCTCACGCTCGTCAATTTCCAAACCCTTATCGCCACCAAGGCCGCCCGCGTGCGCGATGCCGCCGGCCCCGACGACTCCGTGCTGGAGTTTGGCCTGCGCCGCGCCCAGGGGCCCGATGGTGGCCTCGGGGCCAGCCGCGCCGCCTACCTCGGCGGGGCCGATGCCACCAGCAACGTGCTGGCCGGCCAGCGCTATGGCATTCCGGTGCGCGGCACCCACGCCCACAGCTGGGTGATGACCTATGAAAACGAGCTGGACGCCTTCCGCGCCTACGCCGACGCCTTCCCCGATGACTCGGTGTTCCTGGTCGATACCTATGACACGCTCGACGGCGTGCGCCACGCCATCACGGTAGCCCTCGAAATGCGCCAGAACGGCCACGAGCTGGGCGGTATCCGCCTTGATTCGGGCGACCTGGCCTACCTCTCCAAAGAGGCCCGCAAGCTGCTCGACGCAGCCGGCCTGGAAAAAGTCCGCATCGTGGCCAGCAATGACTTAGAGGAAAACCTCATCACCAGCCTTAAACAGCAGGGCGCCCGCATCGACACCTGGGGCGTGGGCACCCAGCTCGTGACGGCCTACAACCAGGCGGCCCTCGGGGGCGTGTACAAGCTAGCCGCCCTGCGCACCGCCAACGGCCAGGGCTGGGACTTTACCATCAAGCTTTCCGAGCAGCAGGCCAAAACCAGCATCCCCGGCATCTTGCAGGTGCGCCGCTACCTGGGCGAGGCCAGCCAGCCCCGCGCCGACATGATTTACAACGTGGCCGCCGCCACGCCCCTGCCCGACGCGCCCACCATCCTCGACCCCGCCGATGCCACGCGCCGCCGCCCCGTGCGCCCCGGCGCGCCCTTCCGCGACCTGCTGGCCCCCGTGCTGCGCCAGGGTCGCCTAGTGCAGCCCCTGCCCACCCTGGCCGAAAGCCGCGCCCACGCCCGCCAGGAAGTAGCCAGCCTCGACGCCAGCATCCGCCGCTACCTCAACCCGCACGTGTACCCGGTGGGCCTGGAGCAGGCGCTCCACGAGTTCCGCACCCAGCTCATGCTGGAGAAGCGGCCCGTGCGCCCGGCGTAGCACAGGTTAGCTCCTGTTTATTACTACGATGCATTCTCTACCAGATACTACTCTGAGTATTGGTGACCCTGCTGTTTTTCAAATAAGCACCGTTATATACCGCCTAGCTCCACCCCCAGCTAGCTTGTTCGAACGCACAGTTATTACCATAGGAGGCGTTTGCATTGGTGACACTTCTGATTGCGAAATATCAGGCATTACGTCAAGCAACTTAGTTACTAGAGCTAATGCCATAAAGAACGAACTACCTACTGGAAAAGACTATACATTCCAGCTGGGTAGCAATTTCGATGATTATTGGATACAGATTCGTTGTAATGAGCCATCTACAGTGCTATTTACTGTAACAATTTCTCCTAACGAAAATACGCTATTAAAAAATCACCCGGTTCCGTCTTTATACTTCTTCCATCTGTGCGAATACTACTCCGAATTCGTGCAGAAATTCAGAAAACGGTTTGAATCATCTGACTGTTAGGCACAAATAATAAAGGGGCGATGCTAAAATAGCATCGCCCCTTTATTATTTATTATCTTTTCTTATTCATACTTCAACTCCCCCGCTCCTACGCGCAGCGTCACACCGGCCTCGGCGGTGAGGTAGCCGGCTAGCTGGGCCTGGTAGCCGCTTTGGGCGAGCTGCTGCACGAGGGCTTCGGCGGCTTCGGCGGCCGTGACGAGCAGCATGCCGTTGCCCATATTCCAGTAGAGGTAGGCGGTTTCGGGGCTTATGCCGCCGACTTCGCAGAGGCGCTGCATGGCGGGCAGGGGCGAGAAAAGGTTGTCGAGCACCGCGCCGAGGCCGTTTTTGAGCACCCGCTTGAAGTTGTCGGCCACGCCGCCGCCCGTGATGTGGGCCGCGCCGCGCAGGGGCAGGCCGGCGTCGAGCACCGCCGTGAGGGCGGGCGCGTAGATGAGCGAGGGGGCCAGCAGGGCCTCACCCCAGGTGGCGTACTGGTCGGCGTCGGTGCCGTCGTAGGGCGCCGTGTGCCAGTTATCGCCGAAGAGGCGCTGCAACGTCTTGCGGGCCAGCGAGTAGCCGTTGGAGCGGAACGAGGGCGAGCGTAGGGCCACCACCGCATCGCCGGCCTGGGCCGTGGCGCCGCTCAGCGGCTGGGCTAGGCTGGGGTGTAGCACGCCGATAGCCGTGGAGCACCAGTTGAAGTTCATGCGGGCGCAGGGGAAGCCGCCGATGCGGTTGCCCAGCTCAGCAATTTCGCCACCGGTGATGGCGATTTTCGAGAACTGGCAGGCGTCGTGCAGGCCGCGCATCATCTCGTCCACCACGTCGTAGTCGAGGGTGTTCACGTCGATGATGTTCGAGAGGTTGGTAGGCACGAAGCCGGCGGCGATGAGGTCGTCGGCGGTCATAGCTACCAGGTCGTAGCCCAGCGTGTCGTACTTATCGAGGCGCTCGCCCAGCTCGATTTTGGTCCCGATACCGTCCGAGCTGATGCCCAGGCGCTCCTGGCCGAAGCGGATTTCGTTGCTAAAGCCCCCGTCGAGGTCGCGGGCGGGCTCGCCGGGCAAGCCAGCGCGGGTAGCGAACGTCTTTTTCGACCAGTTGTAGGCGTTTTTCGAGGCGGCGTTGCCGAGGTCGATGGAGTAGCCGGCGTCGGGGGTTTCGGAGGAGGGGAGCGACATAAAATAGACTGTCAGCCTGAGCTGGCGAAGGACCTTATCACGTCCGCGCCGCTGGGGTAGTAATGATTTTTGACGAAAGCAGCGGTGGGCAACCGTGATAAGATGCTTCCTTCGTCAGCATGACAAAAGTGGTGGAGAGGGCTAATGCTCGGTCGGCGCGGGCGCCTTGGCGCTCACCGAGGCCGTGTTTTTGGGGCCGCGGTGGCTCAGGCGCTCCTCCTGCACGTGGCGCAGGTAGTGCGTCACATCGCCGGTTGGGTACTTGCCGGTGAAGCAGGCGAAGCACGAGCCACCGTGGCCGCGCTCCTCGGCAAACAAGTCCTGCAAGTCGCTCAAATCCTGATAAATAACTTTATCAGCCTCGATATAGCGGCAGATTTCGTCCTCCGTGTAGTTAGCCGCAATGAGCTCGGTGCTCATGGCCATGTCGATGCCGTAGATGCAGGGCGAGACAAGCGGCGGCGCGCTCGAAATGAAGTACACTTCGGCGGCCCCGGCCTCGCGCAGCAGCCGCACGATGCGGCGCGACGTGGTGCCGCGCACGATGCTATCGTCCACTACGGCCACTTTTTTGCCTTCGACGAAGGCGCGGATGGGGTTCAGCTTTTTCTTCACCACGTCCTCGCGGCCGGCCTGGGTGGGCACGATGAACGAGCGGCCCATGTGGTTGTTTTTGACCAGCGCCCGGCGGTAGGGCACGCCGATGGCTTCGGCCAGGCCCGAGGCTGAGAAGTAGCCCGAGGAGGGCACGTCAATCACCATGTCGGGCTTGAGGCCGGCATCGACCACCTTGCGGGCGATAATTTTGCCGAGGCGCACGCGCTCGCGGGCCACCAGGCGGCCGTGGATGGTGGAGTCTTCGCGGGCGAAGTAAATCTGCTCGAATACGCAGAACGCCTTCGGCAATTCCTGCTGATTTTTGTAGTGAACCTGAAAGTTATTATCGATGAAAATTGCCTGGCCGGGGCCAACGTTCTCTACAAACTCAAAGTCGAGGTAGTCGAAGCAGGTGCTTTCCGAGGCGAAGGCATACACCGGGCCGTCGGGCGTGTCGCGGCGGCCCATCACCAGCGGGCGGATGCCCAGCGGGTCGGTGAAGGCCAGCAGGCCGTGCCCGGCGATGATGGTAACGGTGGCGTAGGCCCCCTTCACCAGCTCCTGGGTCGTTTCTACGGCGTCAAAAATATCGACGACCGAGAGGCGGTCCAGGTCCTTCACGCGCAGCTCCGACGCGAAGGTGTACATGATGAGTTCCAGGTCGTTGGTCGTCTTGGGCAGCACGTGGTACTTCTCGTGCAGCAGCTTGGCCACGTCGCGGAAGTTGATGACGTTGCCGTTGTGCACCATAGCCAGCCCGAAGGGATAGCTCGTGGTGAAGGGCTGCGCCAAATCGGAGTCGTTCGCGCCTTGGGTGGTGTAGCGCACGTGTCCGATGCCGGTGTTGCCGGTGAGCTTTTTGGTGTGCTTGGGCTTAAAAACGTCATTCACCAAGCCCTGCCCTTTGTGCAGGTGAAAGGCGTCGCCGTCAAACGTTGCAATACCGGCGGCATCCTGCCCCCGGTGCTGGAGGGCGGTGAGGCCGATAATCATATCGCCCACCACGCGCTCGGGGCCGTGAAAACCTACAATGCCACACATAATTTAATTATGAGTTAAGACTTATGAATTATGAGTTGGAAGGGCAGGGCTAGCCGCCGCCGTGATGAGGGCCGCCAGGGTATTGGCGTATAACTGATGCTCCACGGCGAGGCCCCGGCGCTGCACTTCGGCCAGGGTGTCGGCCCCTACCAAATTTACTACTTGTTGAGCTAGAATTGGCCCAGTATCAAGACCTTCGTCAACCAAATGGACGGTAATTTTAGTTTCGGCCAACCGGTTGTCGAACGCCCATTCGTAGGCGTGCAGCCCCTGGTGCTGGTGCGTATCGGCGGGGTGAATGTTGATAATACGGCCAGCAAACGCCCGCACAAATGCCGGCGACAGCACGCGCATGTAGCCCGCCAGCACCACGTAATCAGGCTGGTACTGCTGTAGAATACCAACCGCTTCCAGGTCGAAGCTCTCCCGCTTGCGGCCCTTGGAAGGCAGGCTAGCTGTGGGCAAACCCAGCGTCGCGGCCGATGCGAGGCCGGGCGCGGCCGGGTCGTTGCTGAACACTACGGCTATCTCGGCTAGCCCGCGTAGCGCGCCCGTGCGCACCGCCTCGGCCAGCGCCAGCATATTGGAGCCGCGACCGGATAGCAGGATGGCAAGACGGGCAGGACGTTGGTCAGTCATTTAATAAGCGCTCGTTTCGAGCAGCGGGGCCGGGCGCTGGCCGATATCGGCGCGCACGTATTTATCTTGAAAATAAACCAGTTCCACCTCGGCGTAAGCGAGCTGCACGGCCGTGGGCAAATCCGGCCCGTGCGACACGAGCACGGCCACCCGGCCGCCATTGGTGAGCAATTCGCCGGGCTGCTCGCCCGCTTTCACGCCGCCCACAAATACCTGCGTCCCTTCTCCCTGATTACCGATGCCGTGAATAGGAAAGCCCGTCGGAAACTGCGCCGCCGGGTAGCCACCCGAAGCCAGCACCAGGCCTACAAACGCGCCGGGGCGCTGCTTCACTATCGTCTGGGCCAGGTTGCCATCGAGCGTAGCCACGATGAGGTCAAGCAGACTTGTCTCCAAGGCGGGCAGGATAACCTCCGCCTCCGGGTCGCCAAGACGTACGTTGTATTCGAGCAGCTTGGGCCCTTGCGGCGTCAGCATCACCCCGAAGTAGAGGAAGCCCACAAAGTCGAACGGCTCGGCTTGCAGGCCGCGCAGCGTGGGGTCGATAATATCTTTGCGAATGGCAGCCAGCCAGTTGTCATCCAGGAAAGGCACCGGGCAGTAAGCGCCCATGCCGCCGGTATTGGGGCCTTCGTCACCCGCCAGCAGCTGCTTGTGGTCCTGGGCCGGGGCCAGCAGCCGGATGCGGTTACCGTCCGTCAGACCGATTAGGCTAACCTCGGGGCCAGTCAGCTTCTCTTCGAGCAATATCGAAAACCAGCCTTCGTGCAACTCGCGCAACTCGGTGAGGGCGGCCGTAGCCTCGGCTACCGAACTACACACGTACACGCCTTTGCCGGCGGCCAGGCCGTCGTATTTCACTACTACGTGGCCGGCTAGCTCCTCTACTTTAGCCTGAGCATCAGCGAGGTGGTCGCTACGGTAGCTCCAGGCGCGGGCCGTAGCCACGCCGTGGCGGCGCATGAATTCCTTGCTCCACACCTTCGAGCTTTCCAGCGTAGCCGCCTGCCGGCGCGGGCCGAAGACACGGATATCGGTGTCCAAAAAGTAATCGGCCACGCCGGCCGCCAGCGGTGCCTCCGGCCCCACCACAATCAGCTTGATGCCGTGCTCTTGGCAGAAGCTTTGGATGGCCGGAAAATCGGTGGCGCTGATGCTGGGCACGCTGCCAGGGATACCCGCGTTGCCGGGCAGCACATGCACGGTCGCGCCATCCTGGCGAAGCTTGGTAGCCAGGGCGTGCTCACGGGCACCGGAGCCGAGGAGGACGAGTTGTTTCGTAGTACCGCTCACGTTACGAGAGAATTTTCTTTAACTAAAATCTTGAATGAAAGCGATTAACCCGTCGCGAAAGGAGAAGACCGAGCGCCCCGAGAATTGCAGCGTAGTCCCAGCTTTTATTCCGTTGGGCAAGTCGGTGGCCGTAATAGCGAAGTAGTCAATAGCTGCTTCGGCCTGCTCATCCTGCCAGCGAAAAGTGGTAACGTGCTGCGTGCGCTCCGTAAACCAAGCGGCCGCTCGGGTCGCCTGGGCTTCGAAAGCCGCTTTGCCATCTAGGCGCACTGTCACGTCGCCATTGGTCGAGTGCTCGAACTGTACCTCAGGATGCAGGTAAGCCAACATGCCGGGCACGTCGAAGCCGTTGTAGGCTTCGATGTACTTGTCTACCAGCACCTGGGCTTGCGTTGCATCCATTGTATTAACGAAGTTTATAGCGCTTTCAGCTTAGCCTTCGTCTCCAGAATATCCTGGCGCAGACGCTCGCGCAGGCGCGGCGTATTGAGCGCACGTAGCGCAGCCGGGGTGGCGTACTCGGGGCTAGCTACCACCAGGGTAGGCGCGCTGCCGGGCGTGGGAGCCGACGAGTTCGTGGCCGGCTCGGCGGCGTCGTGCTGCGAAGGGCAGGCGATAACGGGCACGCTCACGTTGGCGGCTAGGGCATCGCCTAGGCCGTTGCCGAGGTCAGCCACCGTGATAATCACGCCGGGCTCGATGGAGCGGTTCCACACTTCGGTCATCGGGTCGATTTCCTCGCTGTGCTCGTGCAGCTGCGTGAACACCTCGTAGCCGTCGAAGGACGAGCGGATTTGCTGGCCTTGCGCTTCGTCAGCGGGCGAGCCCACTACGATGCTCACCCAGGCATCCTTCATCAGGCCAGCTTTTACCAGGTTGCTAACCAGGCGGTTGGCTACGTTGCCGCCGGTGGCGGTTTCATCGGCCGTGGCCAGGGGCTGGCCTACTACGCGCTGGTAGATATCGAGGTAGCGGTTGGTGGCTTCCAGGGTTACTTCGGGGGAGAGGGCGCGGGGGTACTTACCGTCTACCTTGTTGGCAATGAGCCACTGGCGCACGTACTCCTTGTCCATCTGCTCGGCGCCTTCGGGGTTCTGGGCGTAGTCGGCGGCGCTCCAGAAGCGCGACGAGTCGGGCGTGTGGATTTCATCAATCAGAATCAGCTCGCCGTTCAGCAGGCCAAACTCGTACTTGGTATCGACCAAAATGATGCCCTGCGAGGCCAGCAAATCGGAGCCCACCTTGAATAGCTCCAGCGCCTTTTCGGCCATCTTATCGTACAGCTCCTGGCTTACCCAGCCCTCGCTCACGAGGTTTGCGGGGGTGATTTCGCGGTCCGACTCTTCCTTGGTAGTCGGCGTCACGATGGGCGCCGGGAACTGCTGGTGCTTGGTGAGGCCGTCGGGCACGGTCACGCCCGAGAACGTGCGCTGGCCGCTCTGGTAGCCGCGCAGCATCGAGCCGGTGATGTAGTTGCGCACAACCATCTCCACCTTAATGGGCTGCGCTTCCTTCACCAGCATGGCATTGGCATCAATCATCGCCTTCACGTGGTTGGGGATGATGTGAGCCGTCTTCTCAAACCAGAAGTTGGCCAGGCCATTCAACACCGCGCCTTTGTGAGGCACGGCCGTATCGAGCACCGAGTCGAAGGCCGAGAGGCGGTCCGATACCACGATGAGGCGGGTGCTGTCGTCGATGCGGTAGCTATCGCGGACTTTGCCGCGGTGCAAAAGCCGGAGCTGGGGGGTAGCGAAATGCGGGAGCGTGCTCATGAATAAGTAGTTAGGCTTAAACAGCAGGAGCCGTTACCTCCTGCGCCCGGTGCTGCAAATGGGCGACAATGTTCTTGAAAATCGCCAGGCCTTCGCCTTCGTCCTTCAGTTCGCCGCGGCGCTTTTTCATGCCCCAGTCGGGGTGATTGCAGCCGGCCAGGTAGGCCTCGGGGTGCGGCATGAGGCCAAAAATGTGGCCCGTGGGGTCGGTGAGGCCGGCGCAGTTGAGGTCGGCGCCGTTGGGGTTGAGCGGGTAGGTGCCGGTTTCGAGGTCGTCGTGGCCGGCGTAGGTCAGGCAGTTGAGGCTCTGGGCCACAATGCGTTCGCGGGTGGCCGCGTCGGGCACTACCAGGCGGCCTTCGCCGTGGCGCACGGGCACCTCGAACGAAGTAAGCCCGCTCAGGAAGGGCGTTTTGGCCTGCGGGTTCACCACGAGGCGCACCCAGCGGTCTTCGTAGCGGCCCGACGCGTTATGCGTCAGCGTGACCTCGGGCTGAAAATCACCGCCTAGGTTAGGCAGCAGCCCGAGCTTCACTAGTACCTGGAAGCCGTTGCAGATGCCGAGCACGAACTTGCCGGCGGCCACAAAGTCGCGGATGTCGCTGAGCAGCGTGCGGTCGTCGGTGCCGGTTTGGCGG